>Ga0256406_1003115_pt1 | contig 21396 bp, 15 predicted proteins | sample RumenRJG_03DNA_FD_185986 | JGI IMG/M metagenome (GOLD analysis project Ga0256406, IMG submission 185986) | Bovine rumen microbial communities from Lethbridge, Alberta, Canada - RJG_03 | ecosystem: Host-associated > Mammals > Digestive system > Stomach > Rumen | place: Canada: Alberta | collected... | reverse complement strand
AGCTAATGCGATTACATATGGAGAGCCGTATACGCGGAGACGTGTAAGTACGGTTCGGGGGCAGACTTGTGAAAACCTACCTCCGTAAGGAGGCAAGGCGTCACGGGTCGAGCCTACACATGGCAGACGAGAGCAAGCGAGAGTCGGTAAACCGCATCACGCTCAAACCGATGAAGACGGTGCAACTAAAGGTCGTAGGGCAATAACGACTTTCATCTTGTTCTATCGGACACCTATTAATATATATGTATCATCTTTGGGGAGGGGCATTGCTTCTCCCTTTTTCTTTTCCCTTTCGTCATGTCCATCAATATTTTATAGTATGATTATTGGTTCTTTTTTCATACTCGATAGGACCAATTTCTAAACTAATGTAAAAACGGAGTGGATTTTTGGGAAGATTTTGAGCTGTCGGGAATAATCGGAGTAACTTTGCGTTGGAAATCGCTCAGCTGACTTTTGGCTGATACCGATAATTCCGACTAGTCAAATAAAATAAATATAGAAAGAAACAAGAAGATGAACAATGTAAAATGCAAGACAGAAAACATGGCAGTAAGAGACTACTGCCTTGTATGGGGATGTCCAGGGTTGGTCATTCTCACCATCTCCCTCTTCGTGTCATTGAAGGTAGGCAACGACTTCGGACAAGACAACTTTGCCAAGTTGGTAACTTTTGTAGTTTCCAGCGGATTGTTGGGGACTGTCTATTATTTGTTCCAGTCCGTATTAGCAGAAATGCCACTTAGATTGCAGAACGGGCAACGCGAAGGAACCATACTCCTGACCGACCAAGAAACGGAAGTAGTAACAGAAGATTCAACGGACAATATGAGTATTGAACAAGTCAAAGAATGCTTGACAGAAATGCCTCATCAAAGTGAAACTGCACAAGGATTATTATTAGAGGAACTGCAAGAACCTACGATAGAGATTTCCGATTTGGCAGAACCTACTAAGGAGGTTTCCGGCACGATAGAGACGAGTTCAGAGCAGCCCGACCTATATGCCCAACGCTGCAAGGAATATCAACGTGAACAGGAACAGAAACGTCAGGACACCATCGATGTCATCATGGAATATGTAACTCATACCATGTCACCATATATCTATGATAATGATGAATTGGAAAAACTTTGTGATGCAATCAGGAAGTGGGCCGATGACTGGCAGCATATACCTGTACCCATCAGGTTGAAGTCCACTCTTACCACCCTTGACCTACGGCACTTTGTCTGGAATATAGCCGAAAGACTGGGCAGCAAAAAAGACTACACGGGCGAAGTACGCGCCATCTTCATCAAGAGGATGTTTCCAGACGTGATGAGAGACATAGAACTTGACAGCATACGCAATTTCAAGTTTCAGCCTGATACAGGAAGCATCGTGATAGATGAGCCGGACAAGGGTGACTATCATTTCCATTTTTGAGTAGATTTTATGTTTAAAAATCAGCGAAATTCAAAAATATTTTCTCGTTTTCGCTGATTTTTAAGCAAAAGATGAATGAGTCTAAAATAAAAATTGTACTTTTGCAGAGCAATAAAAACTGTTCAGCATGAAGTACCCCAATATCATAGGCAGAGAAGTGGAAATATCCACGCTCGAACGCTTGTACAAGTCTAAGAAGTCCGAGTTTGTCGCCATCTATGGGCGCAGGCGCATCGGCAAGTCATATCTGGTCAGTGAAGTGTATGGCAGTAAGATTGTCTTTTCTGCCGTCGGAACATACGTAAAGGACGGGGATAAGAATTACGAGACATACCGTAAACTGCAATTGGATCATTTCTACGATTCATTGGTGTTGTCTGGTCTGGATGCCGCTATGACCGAAAGACCAACATGCTGGCGTGAAGCCTTCCTGCTTCTACGAAAACTGCTTGAAGGCATACGCTCTCGTCGGAAAATCATCCTTATTGATGAGTTGCCCTGGTTGGCCGGCCCTCAGTCGTCCGAAATGATTTCGGAACTCGGCTATTTCTGGAACTCATGGGCGGATAGTCAGAGAAACATCATTCTGGTGGTGTGCGGATCTGCCACGAGCTGGATGCTTGACAATGTGATACGTGACTACGGAGGTCTGCACGGACGACTCACTGAGACCATCAAGCTTGCACCCTTCACATTGGCCGAATGTCAGAAGTATTATCGACGAAACGGATTCCGTCTGTCCCGATATGAGATGTGTATCTGCTACATGGCATTGGGAGGTGTCCCGTTTTATCTCGACAAGCTACGCAACAATCAGACCATCACTGAGAATATAGACCGTATTTTCTTTGCTGACGAAAAGATACATCAGGAATTCCTTGATGTTTATGCAGGACTATATGCCAGCAAGGAGCGGTATGTGGATATAGTCAAAGTTTTGGGAAGTCAGTTTTATGGCATGACCCAGAAAGAGATCAGCACAGCCATAGATGTCAAGACTGGCGGAACGCTGACTAAGCTGCTAGAAAACCTCATGGAGTCTGGCATCATTAGGGCGTACCCACGCTATGGTAAGGAACGTGTAGAGACGGTCTATCAGCTGATTGACTTCTTTTCTCTGTTCTATTTACGTTTCATTCAAGGCAAACAGGCAAAGAAGGGAATATGGAATTCCATTCACGGCACTCCCATTTTCTACACATGGGCAGGAGATACTTTTGAACTGCTTTGTGTGGAACACTTGCCCCAAATCCAAGACACCCTGCGTATAGCCTCCATCAACCGGAATTATTGTTGGAACGGGAAAAGTCCCGACGGTAGGGGGGCTCAGATTGACTTGCTGTTGGAAAGTAAGGCTGACAGGACGGACTATCTTTGCGAGATGAAGTTCACGGGTGGAAAATACGCCATAACAAAAAACGATGAAGAAGATTTCCTGAATAAGATAGAGGCCTTTGCCGCAAGCAAGATGCACAACAAGACGCACAGCATCCAGTTGGTGATGGTTACGACGATGGGCATTGCCCGAGGGGAACATGCCAGCATTGTCAATCAGTCTGTTGTGTTGGACGATTTATTTGCAGACCGTCGAACTCAGATTCTCTAATCCTTCTCTTATATAAACACTACTAAGGTTGAGTTTTTTTCCATAACCGATGTAATATCTACGTTTTGGAAAAAACTCAATTTTAATGCCCTTCCACATCTTTCTTTGAGGATACCCCGTTAGTGGGCGAAAGCTGATGTCATTGCATCGGTTTTCGCCCACTTTCTGTTTTGTAATCTTCTGTCGGGAGCACCAATAAGCCTTGCCGCAAGTTCTATTTTTACCTTTTCCCCTATCATTATTCCCCTTGTAGCCCATATTTTTCCCAATTATTTCATGTTGACATGATTATTCGTGGATTATCGTGAATAATCGGAATCAGCATGGCATCATTGAGTTCCTTTGCAGCCGAATCACCAAAACTGTGATAAATTATGGAAAAAGAAATTCTGACATTCAACGACCTCCCGCAGGTCGTCGCCCAGCTTCGGGATGAGGTGATGGGCATGAGAGCCATGCTGTCCAGACAGCAGGCAGAGAGTAGTAAACCCGTAAAGGAGAACCGCCACAAGCCAATGACTGTGGATGAGGCCATCGAATACACGCACATCCCCAGGGGAACGATGTACATGAAACTGGAGGACGGCACCATCCCGGCCACCAAGCCTGGCAGAAGATGGATCCTGTATCAGGATGAGCTTGACAAGTGGCTGGAGACGAAGCGCAGGAATACCGTTCCGATGACCGCAGATGAGGAGAACGCTGCAATCCTCGCTTCGCACAAGCGTAAGCCAAACAAGTCCAGCTGGCAAACTGACCCTATTGTAGAACCTTCAAAAAGTAACGAACATGAAACCATTTGAAAGAATTCCGTTTTTAGCGAACGTGCTCATCGTAGCATGTTCACGTCCGAATGCCGAAGTAGGCAAACTAGTGAAAGCCGTAGTCACCTATGTAACCGAAGGTACAAGAACAGACCTTGATGACCTTCGCTTGCAAGCCTACTATGATTTGCTCCTACAGGACATTGACTCTATGCGAACAGCAGCAGAAGTGAAAAGCAAGAAATGTAGCGAGAGCGCCAAGTGCAGAACTGCAAGGACTGCCAGTTCATCTACCGTTCCTACGAAGAAAGCGAATGCAACGAACGCAAGTACAAGTAAACCCCAAGCAATTGCTGATACTGCCATAGCATCGTCAACATCTGATGCCACTAATGATACTGATGTCTCTGATGAATCTAAGGATTCTAACGAAAGCATTCATTTAACGGCTCCCAACAAAACAGCCATTTCCACAGATTTCAACGCAAGCGATGTCACCTCTTCCTTTGACCGATTGAAGGTCATCTACAAGAAGGTTGGTGACAACGAACCGCAAGCCTTTGGAGTATGGCAGCAACTTAGTGAAAGCGAACGGTCGGCAGCATTCGCACATACCCAGCGATTGCAAGGTGACTTAAATTCACGTTCCTACCTCTACGTCTATCTGCGTGACAAGGAATGGACAAAAGCAACGTCACCTATCACCCAATAAGGCGATGTTTGTGACATCCTTTCAGTCTGAGTGCGCTCGACCTTTGGTCGCTTTGCTTTGCAAAGAACCTGAGCGGAGGCATTCGCCGAGAGGGATTACCGAATAATCCCATAACATAATATGGACTTTTAGATTCGCCGCGCTCCCTTAAAAAGTCCCATTATGCTCTCCGAGGGTTGATCCGCTTCCCCATAAGCGGTGTAACTCTGCAAAACAGAATACAATGCTTATCAAGCAGAATGCATCTGTGAGGGAGTGACTCTCTCCCTCAACCCTCCACTCAGGTTCCACCCGAGACCCGTTAAACTTTTATACATTAACTCCAAAATAACAGAATAAAATGTCTAAAGCAAAAAATAATATTCCTCGTGCCGCCATTCATGTTGGCGCACCGGCAAAGTCTTTTTCAGCTGCGGAAGGCTACGAGCCTGAACGTCGCGGATGGGACGAAAAGACCTATCAACTGAAGAACCAGGACACAAACAACCATTACGATTTCACGCGCAAGCATCTCAACTTCGAGATTAACAGCCAAGGCGAAATCGTTCCTCTTGGTTCCAATCCCGTGCCACTTCATGAGCGTTTGCAGAAACGCTTAGATGAACTTGAATTCAAACCATATATGGACAAGAACAATCCCCTGGGCATCTCCGACAACAGTCCGAACTGCACCGTCGGCATCATCGTCAGTGGTGACCATGATGTACTGACCCGTCTCGCCTTCGGTGACCAAGACGTGGACTTTACCCTTCAAAAGAGCAATGCCCATGTCGTACTGAAACAGGGCATCAAGGACTGGGCAATGGACACCTACCGTTGGGCATGTGATCGCTGGGGAGCAGAGAACATTATCGGATTTGACGTTCATCTTGACGAGACCACACCACACATCCAAATCCAGACCATCCCTGTTGCCAAGACAAAAGCCAGAGGACGTGCATCTGCCAAGTATGTACATAAGGATGACAAGTCGAAGGAACTTTCCCATAAGGAATGGAAGAAACTGCCTGAAGAAATCCGCTCGAACTTCATTAGAACTGAAGACGAACGTAGGGAAAAGGAAAGTGTATCTTATGCCAGTGTATGGGGTGAGGACAAATATGCCGTAGGAAACACCTATAAACAGATGCACACCGACTACTATAATGAGGTAGGACACAAGTACGGTCTGGAGCGTGGTGACGACATCGCCATGCTGCCAGGTGAGGAACGGCGTGAGCGTGTCCACAAGAGCAAAGCTGTGTTAGAGGCTGAGCGCCAGGCCAAGGATGCCATAGCCAGGAACCAGATGGAAAATGAACGTCTGGAAGGTCAGAAGGAGAAGATGGCAGGCGAGGTGCAGGACATGAAGAAGCAAAAGGAAAGCCTGGAAGAGCAGAATGACAGGTTAGAGGGTGAGATACTAAACAAGGAGCACCGTAGGGAAAAACTGGAAGGCAACATCTCTCAGCTGGAAGACTATGCTGCGGCATTGGACATCAAGGAAGAATACCTCATTGTGCCGACCTTAAAGACAGACCCACTTGTAAAGGATGCTTGGGATGCCATAAAAGAAGAATTGGGTAAGCCCATCCCTGCCTTCGGTCAGAAGGAATGGAGAGAGGAACGACGCAAGGCGATTAAGGGCATCCTCACAAACATGCAGACTGCACTCATGCAAGCCAAGGATGTCCAGAAGCAGGATATACTTAAACTGGGGAAGGCACTCTACAATAAAGCCATGCAGAATGTAAGAGCCATCATTGAGCAGAACAAGCAGCTGCAAAAGGAGAACGGTCGATTGACTGAAGAAAACGACATCCTTAGAAAGCGAATTGCTTCGATGGACGAGAATGCCATCACCCGACTTCGGGAGAAGAAGGATGCAGAAATCAAGGAACTACAGGAGCGACTTGGCAAAGCCGAGTCTGAGGCCGTCCGTTCAGGTAACAAGGCATATAGTGAGCATCAGAGAGCCGAAAACGCCGAGAAAAAACTCCGAGAAATGCTGGACATCCCTGAAATCAAGGAAATCTGGGAGAGCATACAGCGGAACAAGGAAGACTTCTCGAAGCAGATTGACAAATGGATTGAAGATGGAGTTGCAGCCATCAGGGGTTATGCAGATGGCAAAGACAACGATTTCCAGCCAAAGCAAGGTAACTCTGTTGCATGGGGTATCATTGCTGAAGCATTCGAGTGTGGTCTCGACCCAACCGACGAAAAGCAACGCAGGATGGCTACTGCCTACCTGTTAGAGAAGGTGTCATGGACTGGCATTACTGACTCAAAGGCTAATCTTACAGCACTTCGTACCAGGCAGCTTTGTGACGCGATGACAGTTTCAAAAGATTTGATGGCGAACTTACTCCTTGCCGTTGGCGGTAGAGGCGGTATCAGTTCAGGCGGTGGCGGTTCCAATGGTGAACTTACCAACTGGGACGGCACGAAGAAAAAGACTGGTTGGGGAATTGGATAACCCCATAGAAAACATTAGAAAGAATAAATATGATGACATCAATAAAGGTAAAGTTCAGACCATCCACGGTGGATGGCAAGGAGGGAGGTCTATATTTCCAGATTATCCACAACAGGGTTGTCCGTCAGTTGAACACTGATTATAGGGTCTTTGCTGAGGAATGGGATGCAGAGTCGGAGAGCGTTATCGTAAATGGCAACCGCTCCAACCTTCTGTTAGGTATTCAAGAACGTCTGGTATGGGATGTGGCCCGTTTGGAAAAGGTCGTCCACTCGTTGGAAACGGAACGTCGCCGTTTTACGGCTGACGATGTAATCACCATGTTCCATAAACTGACCAAGGAGTCCTCCCTCTTTACCTTTATGCATGGTGTCATAGCACAGTTGAAGCAACTGGGTAGAGTCCGAACTTCAGAGACCTATACCACCACTCTCAATAGCTTTATGGCATTCCGCGAAGAGCAGGACGTGCCTATTGATGGCATTAGTTCTGACCTGATGCTCATGTATGAAGCCTACCTAAAAGCCAGAGGTGTTCGTATGAACACCATTTCGTTTTATATGCGTAACCTTCGGGCTGTCTATAATAGAGCCGTAGAGAAAGGACTGACTCCACAGAACAATCCCTTCCGGCATGTCTATACTGGAGTAGATAAGACCGTGAAGCGAGCAATACCCATTAAGGACATCAAAGCCCTGAAGGAGTTGGATTTATCCATGAAACCATCTTTGGACTTCGCCCGTGATATGTTCATGTTCAGCTTTTACACCAGAGGAATGTCCTTTGTGGATATGGCATACCTCAGAAAGACAGACCTTCAAAACGGAATTCTGACCTATCGCAGACGAAAGACAGGTCAGGAGCTGACCATTAAGTGGGAGAAGTGTATGGCTGAAATCATTGCTAAATACCCTGAAAATCAAACAGACTTTCTTCTCCCTATCATCAAAGAGCAAGGCAATGAGCGAAGGCAATATGACAATGCACTGCATCTTGTCAACTATCGCCTAAAGGAACTTTCGACAATGCTGAAACACCAAAGACCACTCACCATGTATGTGGCTCGTCATTCATGGGCAAGTGCAGCCAAGGCAAAGAATGTGCCGTTGTCAGTTATCAGCGAAGGAATGGGACACGATTCTGAAGCAACAACACAAATATACCTCGCTTCTTTGGAAACGTCAGTAGTTGATAAAGCAAACAAGATGATATTAGGACTTTTATAAACAGAGATTTGTTTAGCAAATTTCTCAATCTCTTTCCAAGAGACGGATATTTGGGTACAAAGGTACTTTTTTTCTTGCAAAATCCACCTTATTAAATAAGAAAAGCAACTTTTGGCATATCAATTTTTCACTTTGTTTAGCAAAAACAGGTAGAAATAGCTCCTGAAACGGTGATATAAGGGGACTTTTTGTTTCTCTACGTCTCTTGGAAAGAGACGAATGGATATTGCTCAACAAAGACCACCAAAATGCCCTGAAATGGGCGAACGATAAACAAGGGACTCTCTTGTGGTGTAAAAAAGGGCTTGGTCGCCTGTTGAGACATCACTTGGGAGCCCTTCTTTTATGTAGCAGATGTCTGGCAAAGAGAAGATAAAACAGTTCATTTCGCAAGTGAGCAGAAATAAAATCATTTTCTGCCATGAGCCGATAAGCAACCTACATTTCGTGGATGTGGGCAAAGAATTGTCTTTCGTTATCAAAGAACAAGAAGAGCCTTCCGGCTATTCAAGTGCCTGTAAGCGTATCTTTGAGCAGACATACAACGATGAGGTAATAGGATCATACCTCGCCTTATCAAACTGGATAATTCTTTTTGAGCCAGACCTGAAACTTGATTTGCGAAGTATCGTTGAATCTTTTTCTATCAACAAGTGTCTGATTTTGCTATCTAATGGCTCAATCAAGGAAAACCGTTATCTGTTGATGGATGATCCCCGCTTTGCACTTAATCTCCAAGGACTATCATTTATTGAAATATAATAGCTGAGCATATGAAATATAAAGAGCTAATATCATTTGAACCAATCAACGAGGTGGTGAAGTTCGATCAACTGTCGAATGAAGACTATCGCCATTCCCTTGTTCGCAACTTTGTTTTCTCAGAGACATACGAGAAGACATTTATACCCGCGATTTGCAAGAACCTCGACTATACTGCCAGTTACGAGACGTTTGGTATGCAAATTGTCGGTAACTATGGTACAGGTAAGTCACACTTGATGTCACTTGTGTCACTGGTAGCTGAGGATGCGACCTTACTTCCAGAGGTGAATAACGAAAGTGCCCGTAAGGTTCTCGGCAATATTGCTGGCAAGTACAAAGTTATTCGCTTCGAGTTAGGAACCGACGAAGAACTGTGGCGCGTTGTATGCTATCAGATAGACAAAGCTCTTGCAGCATGGGGCGTAGATTACAGTATTTCCAATGATAACAAGCCCGATATGTATGCCGACAAACTGCGTCGCATGATGGCACAGTTTGAAGCCAAGTTCCCTGATAAAGGGCTGATGCTTGTCATTGACGAAATGTTATCATACTTGAAATCACGTGCTAATGGCGTTAGTTTAAACCGTGACCTTAGTGTGTTGCAAGCCCTTGGTCAAACCAGTGATAAATCACGTTTCCGCATGATGTTCGGTGTGCAGGAACTGATATATAACTCACCTGAGTTTCAGTATGCTGCTGATATGCTCAACAAGGTAAATGACCGCTATAAGGACATTACCATAACCAAGCAAGACGTGCAGTTTGTGGTTCAACAACGACTGTTGAAAAAGACTGATGCCCAGCGAGATATTATTCGTCGCCACCTTTCCAAGTTTACGGAGTTCTTCACTGACATGCACGCCAAACTGGAAGATTATGTTTCGCTTTTCCCCGTTAATCCTTCGTTCTTTGAAAACTTCCAACAGATACGCATCAGCAAATCACAGCGTGAGGTACTGAAAACGTTGACGGGTAAGTTCCAAGCTATCTTTGACAAAGATATTCCTGAAACAGAACCCGGTCTAATCTGCTATGACCAGTATTGGGAAGACCTTCAGGCTCCCGAAATGCAGACTGATGCTGATGTACGCCGTGTAACAGCCATCATGCAGACCGTCCATCAGAAGATCACAGAAAACTTTACAGGTGCCCGAGCAAACAAAGCCATTTTGGCTCACCGCATTGCCAATGCTTGTGCAGTGAAGATTCTCCAAGACACATTGGAGCATACCAATGGTGTGACTGCGGAAAACCTGATTGACGGTCTTTGCTACCTCAACCCCACCATTCTCGACCGTGAAATGTTGGGCGAAGTCATCAACACCACCGCATCACAAATCGTATCGGCTACCGTCGGACAATATTTCGAGAAGAACGCCCAGAATCAGGAATACCACCTTCGTATCGAAGGAGGCGTGAACTATGAGCAGAAAATCAAGGACTATGTTTTGACAATGGCTCCTGATGCCCTTGACAGCTATTTCTTCAGCTATTTGGTGGAGAACCTGCCTATTGAGGTTGAGAAATATCGAAGGGAGTTCCCGATCTATCCTCATTCCGTAGAGTGGAAGAGTCATAAGGTTTCACTCGATGGCTACATCTTCATGGGCAATCCAGACGAACGCAGCACCACTCAGCCAGAGCAATACTTCTACATCTATTTCATGCCAATCTTCAATAAAGAGAAGATACAGGTTGGCACCGAGCCGGACAGCGTCTATATTCGTATGGATAAAGTAAGTGACGAAATGCGTCAACTCATCTCACTCTATGCAGCATCTGAGGCGTTAATCAAGAGTGTCGATACGTCGCAGAAGCGATTTTATGAGCAATACAGGAAAACCTATGAGGACAAACTGCGCCCTGTGTTCCAGCGTGATTTCATCCAATGTACTGAGGTGTACTATCAAGGAGAGCTGCAAACCGTCAATCTGACAGGAGCAGCAGGTATGGCAAAGGAACAGATTATTAGTGAAATTGCATCCAACATACTCGAAGAGTACTTCTGCCAGCGTCTGCCCAACTATCCAAAGTTCTCACTCCTTCGACTGCCTATCACATCAAGCAACCGCGCCACCATGATAGCAGGAGCCAAGAAGAGGATAGCAAATCCTTTACAAGCCAACCGCGATAGTGAAGCCATCCTTGCTGCACTTGGACTATTTGCCGACGGAACATTGAGTATTGAGGCATCGCAGTATGCGCAGAGCGTTAAGCAGAGGCTGGAGGACAAAGGTGAAGGACAGGTGCTCAATCGGGATGAAATCCTCTACCAGTACTACGAGCAGACATGGCGCACCCGTGACTTCGAGATTGAGGCAGACTTGGAATTCCTTGTACTTTGCACGATGGTAAGCCTTGGCGAGATTGAAATCAGCCTGCCTGGAAATAAGACGATCAATGCAGCCAACATTGCTGACATTACATCTTTGCCTGAAGATATGGCCTACAACTTCTCACATGTTCGCCGTCCGAAGGGAATGAATCTGCCGCTTGTACGCGAGATATTCGTAAAGATAGAAGGCCATGACCTGACGCGCCAACTTGACAAGGATGACACCTTCACCAAACTCCTTGTGGCAGCACAGAAGAAAGCTGGGCATGCCGTTACATTGGCACAGAAGGTACGTGGAGGTATCTTCCTTGAAAATGAGGAAGTGCTTGCCCCATTCGATGGTAGCAGCCATGCCAACCGCCTTCAGGTTTTGGCTTCATTCTGTGACAAGTTACAGAACTATGGCACAAAGGCTAAAATGAGCAATCTGCCTTGGACTCTGGAACAACTTGGCCATGTCTTTGAAGCCATTCCACTGATGAATCAGCTCGATAATATGCTTCAAGTGGTAGATGAATTGCGGACCCGAATCTCTTACCTTGTACAGGCAAAGCAGTATATGACCGACCAGCAGATGGAGGCAGATGTCAATGCGGCACTTGACCGTGTGAAGGAGGTACCGTCGATGGTCAATGACGAAGATGCCCTCTCTGCTTATAAGAGTCAACTTGACTCCTTGATGGGCAAATATGCTGACTGGTATCTGGCAGAATACAACCGCTTACACATTACGGGAATGCAGGAGCAGGAAAAGCTCCGTATCATGCGCAGCACGGAGAAACAAGTATGCGATGCCATTTGTGGCAACGACCGTGGCGGTTATATCACGATTGTTCCCCAGTATCAGGACTGGAACCGTCGCATGAGCCAGTTACAGGTAGCCAGTACTTCTGTTACACGCGAAGCCATTCTCAACGTGCCTTATCATGGATTCAATCCCAAGCAATTCCAAGGCAAGTCACTACCTCAGATTGCAGACATGCGTGATGAACTGGAGCAGATTCATGAGAATATCATCAAGTCGCTTCATGAAATGGCTGAAGACCCACAATTGGCAGGCAATGCCACTTCTGTGCTTGACCAAAGCGAGCAGCGCCTATTTAAGCAGTTCCACGACAACCGCAATGAGAAGCCATCTGCAGAGGACGCAGCCCGTCTGATGGTCATCATCGACAAGTTGCACCGCGACATTCAAAAGGTAGATATTACGATGGACGATATTCGCCGTGCGCTCAACCATCCGATGACTCCACAGGAGGCAAAGAAAGCCTTTGGCAAGTACATCGACTTGATGACCAATGGCTACGAAAACGAAAATGTAAGAGTAATATTGAAGTAACTTTAATATGAGCAAGAAAGACCAAAATATACCGCAGCCAGTCCTCTTCGATGCAGAGGAAATGGGACGCATCACACCCGGTGACATCTGGGAAGAGAAGAATAAGCCCGTCACCTGTTTAGGTATGGAGTTTCCAAACGACGATGCCCGTCGTAAATACTTCCGTGATGAATTGCGAAAGAAGTTGCCAGAGCTACGACAGATTGAGGGATTCCCCATCGGAAAGGACGAGGACATCATCCGATTATCCGACCCTCCGTATTACACTGCTTGTCCCAACCCTTGGCTTAATGATTTCATTGCGCAGTGGGAAGAAGAAAAGAAACAGTTGGAGCGTGAGGGAAAGCGCAAAGCAGATTTTGAGGTGAAGGAACCGTATGCCAGTGATGTTAGTGAAGGAAAGAGTAATGCTATATATATGGCGCATTCTTATCATACAAAAGTTCCACACCCAGCCATCATGCGTTATATTCTTCATTACACACAACCAGGAGATATTATTTTTGATGGATTTGCGGGAACTGGCATGACAGGAGTTGCTGCTGGCAAATGCTCTGATGTATCGGAGATACAACAATATAGTATTCAGGGTGATACAGGAATCAGACATTGTATTTTAGGTGATTTATCACCGATAGCTTCCTTCATTACATACAACTTTAACAAGCCCGTAAGCAATAACTTTTTTCTTGCGAAAGCTAAACAAGTAGCTGAGCAAGTTAATGAAAAATACGGGTATCTATATAAGACCAAGCACAAAAACCTTGGATATGGAGTAATATCATATGTTATATGGAGTGACGAATTAATCTGTGATAATTGTGGACGCGAGTTGTCTTATTGGACGGAATCATTAGACAAAGATAACAACATTAAGGATTGCATTATTTGTCCTCATTGTGGCTCTATTATTAACAAGACTCAGAATACCATTGCAAAAGAAACGGTTGTGTCTATCAATGGTGATGTCGCTATTGTTCCAAAGAAGCGTCCTGTCCTTATTTGTTATAAATACAATGGAAAGCGTTATACCAAAGTACCTGACGACTATGATTTTCAGCTTATACAAGAAATAGAATCTCTTTCACCTGATGGCTTTTTCCCAAAAGGTACTATTCCTGATGGAGTAAAAACAGCAGAACTCAAAAGGGCTGGCTATACGGATGTTTCACTTCTATATACAAGGCGTAATCTTCTTATCTTCTCTGCTCTTTGGTCTCTAATGCAAGACCTTCCTATTCTTCGTTTTGTATTAACTTCCATTTTAGTTAAAACGGGGTCTTTATTGCACAATATTGGACTTAAGAATGGAAAAATCAATTTAGCAGGGGCACTTCCTAATGCGCTCTTTGTGCCAAGTGCTTTAGCTGAAAGAAATATAATTGAGTTATTTTTAAGTAAGTTAGACGATATCCTTCGGATGAATCCAGAGGCGTTACATCGCTGCGTAAACCAAATATCATCTGCTACAGATTTACAAAACATCAATTCTGAATCCGTGGATTATATTTTTACCGACCCACCGTTTGGACATAATTTGATGTACTCTGAACTAAACTTCATTCATGAAGCGTGGCTAAATGTGTTCACAGACAATAAGGAAGAAGCCATTGAAAACTCCGCTCAAAACAAAACTGTTCAGGATTATACTGATTTGATGACTGCCGCTTTCATCGAATACTATAGGATTCTAAAGCCTGGCTGTTGGATGACGGTTGAATTTTCAAACACTTCCGCTGCTGTTTGGAATTCAATACAACGCGCATTAACAAAAGCCGGCTTTATAGTTTCTGTTGTACGAGGTCTGGACAAGAAACAAGGCAGTTATAACGCACAAACAACATCTACAGCGGTAAAACAAGATTTGGTAATATCTTGTTATAAAAGTACAGAGCGTGTACGTAATAGTCTTACCCAAGAATTGCCTAATAGTGTGTGGGATTTTATAGATGAACATTTAGAGCATCTCCCAATCGTAAATGAGGTTGGCAATAAGCTAACATCAATTATTGAGAGAAGTCCTAAAATTCTTTATGATCGGTTAATCTCATCATACATTGAGCGTGGACTTCCTGTTCCATTAGATGCGCAGCAATTCCAGTCGGGTCTTAGAGAACGCTATGTTGAACGCGATGAGATGTTTTTTACTGCAAGTCAGGTTGTCGAATATGAAGCAAAAAGAAAGGCTGTTCCTGACTTTGCTCCTATGGGTATCATCGTGAGCGACGAAGCCAATGGCATACAGTGGTTGAAGAACCTCCTACGTGATGGTGGCAAGACCTATCAGGATATACAGCCAGAATGGATGCAAGCCATCAACGGTCTCAGGAAGAATGATATTCTACCAGAGTTAAAGCAGATTCTTGAAGAGAACTTCATCGAGGAATCCAATGGTAAATGGCGACTGCCTAACATTCAGGACGACAAGGACGTAAATGCTCTTCGTACAAAAGCTTTACTCAAAGAGTTCAAGATATACGTAGATGTCGCACAGAAGCCAAAGGCAAAAATAAAGGAAGCCCGTGTGGAAGCCCTTCGTGCTGGTTTTAAGCAGTGTTATGTCGATAAGGATTTCCAGACTATCGTGACAGTAGGCAACAAGATTCCTCAGAACCTGCTGATCGAAGACGAGGTACTGCTGCAATTTTACGACATCGCCCAGAGCAAACTATAATTCAGATGCAAAGACTGATACAAAAGATTGCGGAACGCATCACAGCGGAATATACCCGTCTGTCGATAGTGAGTAACCCAGACGGGGTGCTCACCAATCCTGTCGTACAGTCTCATCTCCTTTCGGAATGCGGATTGAATGTCGTAGTTGGCTCACAACTCCAGTTGCGCATCCACTATGAGCTAATCTACAAGGCTTCAGAGAATGACCGTTTCGTTTATGTTTGTCCAAATACAGACACTCTGTTGCCGGACATGGTGCAGGAAGCGAGAATAACTGATTTCGGTATTGGGCAGTTATTCCCTCTGTTTGCAGACAAGAACCTATTGCAGCAACTCAGTTTTGAAGAACTGGTCATGCTCAGCCATAAGATGGGGACACGTCGTATCAACATGGCAGAGGGTAAGCGTATGGTGGAGGACATCCGTAACGAAGAGAATGAAAAGCGAAAACATTCTGCTGAACATTATCGCCAGAAGCTACAGTCAGTTGCACTTGACTGGGGGATGATGGGCCAGACAGTAAAAGCTGTTAGCGATATTATCGCAGAAGCAGCCCTGGCCGGGGTATATGACCAACTAACAGAAGAATGGACTCATGTCAACGAGAGCTTTCAAGGCTGGCTGGATAGTAACTATTTCGCCTTGCAAAACAGCAATCCATTATTGCGACCAGCCTGTGTAAATAGTATCTTGCCACATCTTGCAGACAAGTTTGGCAGTGGCGATAAAATTGCTTTAGTTGTTGTTGACGGCCTTGCCTTCTGGCAGTGGTGTATTCTTGCAAGATATTTGCAGAAGAATCACTATACAATCAAAGAAGACTTTACTACAGCATGGCTACCCACCATCACAATGCTCTCACGTCAGGCCATCTTCCGTGGCGACCGTCCACAGATGGACTACAAGCAATCACCAGAGGCGGAACGTCGATTATGGCACGACTTCTGGCAACAGGTGGGTATGTCATCCTATGAACTGCAATACCTCTATGATAACGAAGAGTTTGCAATCAATGAAGGTGTCAACCGTCTGTCATACGTCACAGTAGAAATGGATCATAAGATGCACGCTTCACGAGATATGCGCGACCTTGCCGTACTGACAGATGTATGGGCTCCTCGTTTCTGTGAACAACTGAAGGTGCTGAAAAACATGGGCTTCACCATCTATCTCACATCCGACCACGGTAGCACTGCTGCTACAGGTCAACGTCCGTTGACACAGGTGGAAAAAGTGTTCCTCTACAAAGATGGCAGTCGTGGTAAACGCCACCTGATATATAACAGTAACCATGCTGACGAACAGCGCAGGCTCTACGACAGCGCATCAGAAAGCATGAAGTTGCTAAAGCGTGATAACTGGTTGGCAGTTCGAGATTTCGGAGCGTTTGAACGTTCCGGAGTCTCACTCATTACTCATGGAGGTTGCAGCTTCACAGAAGTTGTGGTGCCCTTCGTACAACTATAAAAATTGAAAATATGGAGAATATCACTATAGGTATCAATCAGCGTATTCCGATTCACATCCTGGAACTTGCCTTATGCGCAGCTCTTCAGGATGATGCCTCACCTGAATATTTCAGTGAACTGGCTGCAACAGAATACAAAGGAGAAAACCGCATCAAGAAAGCGGTGTCGGTAATCAACAAACTCACCATTCGCAATCCAATCTTTGGCTATCTTCATGAACATACCGATGCAGTATTGGCTGCAATGAAGAACAAACATGACAGACCGCTGTTGTTTGGAGCTGTTATATGTGCAGCTTATCCCTTTGGATTCGATACTCTAAGCATCATGGGTAAGTATTTCCATGTGCAACAGCAAGTGAACACCACATTGATAACACAGCGAATGGCAAGCAAGTATGGTTCCAACCGTTCTTTGCCGAATGCCCTCTATTGTGTCCTGCCGATGTTCATAGAGGCAGGTCTTCTGAATCGTCCTGTGGCTGGCATCTATGAAGTTATTCGGCAGGAACGATATAGCGAATTTACTCTTTCTCTTTATCGCAAGGCATTTGTTATCAACAATCCCACATACACGGAGAACGATGACATTGACAGCAACCCATTCTTTGAATTTGTAACCAAAAATTATTAACAAATAACTTACGACTATGCATTTTGACAATCTTGACGCATATCTTGCCTTTGAAGCTCAATTAAGGAGTTTCGGACAAGAGCCTAATGCAGAAATGCTGGCAGAGAAAGCCAGGCTGGAAGCCGCTCAAAACGTGAACGAAGACGAATATGTCTTTGGCACAATGGCTGCACACAATAAGTTCATGACACCTGAAAAGGAAAAGGTTGTGCGTGAAATGACTGACCAACTGATGATGGAAGGTGAAAATGCCACCCAACCATGCCTGTTGCTTGGAAAGGTGCAGTGTGGTAAGACTGACACTTTCCTTAGCATCATGGGACTGTGTTTTGATCGAGGCATTGATGTTGCAGTGGTGATGACTAAGGGAACCAATACGCTGACAAAGCAGACTATTGAACGTCTGAATAAGGAATTCCGCTTCTTCAAGGATGATGGCACCTACGGTCAGAAGGTTGTCATATACATCTATGACATACTTGATCTCTACAAACGAGGCGGACTTAGCGATTATCAGCTCAATGACCCTGCCAACAAGTTCATCATTGTCTGCAAGAAAGAAAATACGAACTTGAAAGACCTTATAGAACTGTTTGAAAACAATGAGATACTTCGCAGGAAAAAGGTCTTGGTTTGTGATGACGAGGCGGACTTTGCCAGTCGGGCATACTATCAGCGTAAGGGAGAACTGTCGCTTCTACGAATTGCTGAGCATATAGAAAAGTTCGTTACTCTGCCTGCTTTCTGCCGCTACTTGCAGATTACCGCCACACCATACTCACTTTATTTGCAACCCGATGGAACAATACAGCTACGTGACGGCCAGGAAGCATCGCCTTGGCTGCCTCGTTATACAGGCTTGGTTCCCATCCACGATAAGTACATTGGTGGAAAACAATACTATGTAGATAGCCAAGAGGGTGAAATTGACGATGAGGGAATTTTCCATCCAGCTAACATGTATGGTTGCTTGTATCAGCCTGTTGACCAAATCTGTATCGACATCTTGTCGGCACGTAACGAGTTCTATCTAGAATCCCGTGCACACTCGGAGAATCTTGATTCGCTGAACTTTGCCGTAGTAAGTTATTTGTTTGCCACAGCAGTCCGCAGCATTCAGACAAAGAAGAAAAGTAACAAGAAGTATTATTCCAGTTGTTTGATTCACTGCGAAATCAACAAGCACAAACACGCTTGGCAAGAAGAATTGATTACAGAAATCATTGAGGATATTAAGCAAGCATTTTTGCATAAGGCAAACTCCGACCTTCACATCCTCGACCTTGAATCAGATGCCTACGAGAGCCTTAAACTCAGCAATGAATTGGGGAACAGACAAGGACTCATCAATGAGAAATTCCCCACATTTGCTGAGGTGGAAGCAGAGGTGAAGCGTATTCTGGAATATAACGATTACACTATCAATGTGGTGAACTCCGAAGAGCCGGGCAAGGTCGCAACCATGCTTAACGACAAAGGACAACTCCGTTTGGAACAGGCCTTGAATTTCTTCATTGGTGGTTCTATTCTTGACCGAGGCATCACAATAGACAACATGCTCTGCTTCTTCTATGGACGTGACCCGAAGAAATTCCAGATGGACACAGTACTCCAGCATGCTCGAATGTATGGAGCCCGTGACAAGGAAGACATGGCCTGTACCCGTTTCTTCACGACTCCTGAAATCTATGATGTGCTGAAGACGATGAATGTGTTTGACGATTATCTCTACCAGTATTTGAAGGCTCACCGTGATACGGTTCAGACAGATGAGTTTACGAGTATGGTTATCGGATATGACAGTCGTATCAGTCCAAGTGCCCAGAATAAATACACTCCTGCAAACACGAAGGTTCTGAAGCCGTTCCAACGCACTTATCCAGTAGGCTTCCAAACTATAGAGCCATCAGAGAATAACAAGTTGACGAAGAAGATAGAGGAAGTTCTTCAACATGCCGTAGAAGGAAAAGAGGCAAACGAAGATGGGTTCTATCTTGTTCATTACAACGACGTTGTGGAAATCCTTTCGCTTATCCGCGAATCATATACCTATGCCATAGAATATAATAATGTGGGGTTAGAATGGGACATTAATGATATGGTGACACCACTTGAACATCTTACCTATGACACTGACGGTATGGTTCTTGTCACTGTGAGGGGTGACCGTAATTTGAGCCGTGAGCGTGAAAACATCTTTGACAAACGAGGTCGATTCATTGATGCTCCTGAGGCTGGTGGTGAAATCAACATAGACAAGAAGAATGCCATCGACCGTCCTGTGTTGGTTCTGCTCAAACAAAATGGCTTAAAGGATTTGGGGTGGCGAGGAACAGCATTCTTCTGGCCTGTGCTCACCACACCTCAGAATATGAACGCCGGTATCTTTACCATCAATGGTAATAAGAAATACCGTAAGGCAAAGAAGCAGATAACTCTTGAAACATTGGGCAATTATCCAAAGGAAGAAGTTTTGTCATTGACTATCAAGAAGGAGCACTTCTTCGACATCATTCTTGACTACAAGAAAGAAGGAAGTCGTGATATTAAACCGACAACGGCCAATATGTTCTTAGAGAAGGACTTGATGGGAAAGTTTATTCTGGTTGAAGGGACAGACCCAGAAAAATACTATGACCTGACAACTGTCAATGATAACATCTTCCCATTTGAAGTAAGAGTCTATAAGTATTTACATCTGCGTACTTCAATGGATATGAGTGGAAGCCAAGCCATTATTAAGTTGAAGGAGGATGACCCATACGAAATGGTATGTCGTCCGTTTGAACAGCAGGACGTGGTATATACTGAGTTCAATGAAGGGCAAGATGTGACAGATCAGTCTGCTGGAAACTGGAGCATTGTATATCATCTTGACAAGGTTCTGGAGAAGAAACTTACTCCTGATGACACAGAGCAACTACAGAACTATGTAGAGTATTTGGCCAGTATAGAACAGGAATAAGAAAATGAGAGCAACGCTTGAATATATCAAACAAAAGTTTCACGAATACAACAATCTGATGTTTGAGGGGAAGTTGAAACCACTCCCCTTCAAACTCAGTAATGCCAAGTCATTTCTCGGTGCAGTATTCTTCCAACGAGAGAAAAATCCAGATGACACCTGGCATTATTATGGCTTTGTGTTCAAGATTAGCACTGTGATGGATTTACCAGAAGATGTAGTGGAAGACACAATCATCCACGAGATGATACACTACTACATTATGAGTAATCAGATGCAGGACACGGCACCACATGGCAAACTCTTCATCGCAAAGATGCAGGAGATAAACCGAAAGTTTAACCGTAATCTTTCTGTCACTCACCGTACAACTAAAGAGGAACAGGATAGTGATAAGAGAATTCAGCAACACATCATTTGTGTGTCACGTTTGAAAACGGGCAAACGCTGCGTTACTGTTGCTACAAAGTCCAAACTGTTTGAACTATGGGATGCTATGCCCAACTTTCCCAAAATGGCAGAACTGAAATGGGTGGTTTCTACCGACCCTTATTTCAATCGCTTCCCTAAAGCTACTAAGCCAGGTGTTTATTTTGTTCCTTCAGAAGAACTGGAGGAACATTTGAAGGATGCCAAGGAACTTGTAAAACAAGGTAATTCAATTAGAATAAAGAAATAATATGACTATCAACGAAAGAATAAATAAGAAACTAAAGCCCTGGGGGCTTACTGTCGAAGATTTGACAGAAGAAGAACTGGCAGAAGCAAAAGAGTGTTTGAAGCCAGGAACCATTGATGGCTTTTTCTATAGTGACGTATTGATAAAGAAATCTCTTTTGAAGAGCATTGAGCGCAAAAAAAACTAAAACTTAAAATAGAATAAAAATGGGGGTGTATCAAAATTCAGGTTCATCCTCTTTTTCGTATTATTTTTTAAAACAAAGCCTCGACTTTCACAAGCCGGGGCTTTGTCATATCACAAAAATTTAGTATCTTTGTGGTATAAACGAATTA
>Ga0256406_1003113_pt1 | contig 21406 bp, 17 predicted proteins | sample RumenRJG_03DNA_FD_185986 | JGI IMG/M metagenome (GOLD analysis project Ga0256406, IMG submission 185986) | Bovine rumen microbial communities from Lethbridge, Alberta, Canada - RJG_03 | ecosystem: Host-associated > Mammals > Digestive system > Stomach > Rumen | place: Canada: Alberta | collected... | reverse complement strand
TATTTTGAAACCCGGCATTATGCGGCGGCGGTTATGGACGGCGGGCAGTTTGTGGCGTTTGACCGCGAACAGGCGCGGCAGATAAAGGTCAGAGATTTTATGGCGCAGCGAGGCGCCTTTGGCAGAAAATAGAATAAGAAGGTGCAGACCATGAGAGTTTCCGTTATGTATACGACAATGATTGTCCGCAGTCTTACGGAGTCGGTGGCGTTTTACCGCGATGTGCTTGGCTTCAGGGAGGGCTATCATGTGGACCTGCCGGGCGGCGGCATCACGATCATGAAGAGTGAGGGCGGCGCCTGTGTGGAGCTGATTGAATCGCCGCAGTTTCAGGTCGGCCTGTATTCGGTCGGCACGGATGTCGACGATCTGGATGAGGCGGTGTCTCAGCTCAGGGAAAAAGGATATGAGACGACGCCGGTCACGAAGACGACGGTCGGCCGCATGGCGTTTGTGCAGGACCCGAACGGCGTGCGCATCTGCCTGATCGAGCATTCACAGGCGTATAAAGATAAATACATGCAGTAAGAAACAGCCGCACGGCCAAACGGTCGTGCGGTTTATTTCAGCGTATAAAGATCCGTTCGCCGGGCGGACAGCAGCGGAAGCTGGCGGCGTATGCGGGCAATTTCAGACAGATCGATGTCGGTCAGCGCGGCGCCTTCCTTTTCATCCATTTCGGACAGAACCGTACCCCACGGAGAGACGGCGATGGAATGGCCATAGGCATGATAGGTGAAATCCATATCGCATGCCGGGGAAGTGCCGACCATAAAGCACTGATTGTCGATGGCGCGGCTGCGGAACATGACGTCCCAGTGCGCCGGTCCGGTGGTCATGTTGAACGCGGCGGGGACAAGAATGATCTGCGCTCCGCGCAGAACCATCAAACGGATGAGCTCCGGGAAGCGGCAGTCAAAGCAGATGCAAAGTCCCATTTTCCCGAATTCCGTATCGAATACCGTAATGCTGTCGCCTGCAGTGAGCGTGTTGGATTCCCGGAAAGACTGACCGCCTTCGACGTCGATGTCGAACAGATGGAGCTTCCTGTGCTTTGCGATCTGCCGTCCCTGCCGGTCGAAAACGAAAGCAGTGTTGTAGATATGACCGGCTTCATCCTTCTCCGGAACAGAACCGGCAGCCAGATAGATGCCGTGCCGCGCGGCAAGCTCCGCCAGAAACTGCTGCGTATCGCCGCCGTCCGGCTCGGCGTAAACAGGGAAAAAGCGGTTATCATAAGGGCACGCGAACATTTCCCCGAGCATGACGAGATCGGGGCGCATTGCGGGGCAGTGCTCTGCGAGCAGCGATGCAAGCTGCTTAAGGTTTTTCTCTTTTTCTTTATATACATGTGTCTGCAGCTGCAGAATTTTCATATGGCTACCTCCATAACGTAAGTTTATAATGCTTTTATACCCGTCGTCAATCTGAAAAAGCCGGGGAGACAGCTTATGGCTGCCTTCCCCGGCTGAGCGCATCGCGGAGATGACGGGCTGCCGGAACAGCTCGAATTTCTATAAATCTTTCCGGCGGTATTACGGGGCGTCGCCAAAAGAGAAGAGAGAGCAGAAAGTTTAAAAAAAGGTGCTGCCGGTCTGTTTCGGCAGCACCTTCGCTGTTATCTGCATCAGATAAAAAAGTCGGTCAGGAAACCAGGATTTACGATGTTTATTATGATGATCACTGCGATATTAACAATGACGCCGATTATGGCACCTATACCGGCTTTTTCCGCGTTGTTCGGCTGCTTTTCCCTCCATAAGAGGAAAAGAATCAGACCGGCAATCGGGACAAGGGCGCCGAGGACAGCCCAGCCAATGGAACCGGTATCACCGGCTGTCTTACCGCCGTAAGGCGGATTATTGGCATAATCGTGCGGCTGGCCTCCGTTCGGATTCTGCTGCGAATCACTTTGCCGGAAACCGACACCCGGATGGAAGTCGCCCATGCCGCCCTGAAAGCCGTCAGAGTGCGGCTGGTCTTGATTCTGCTGGAAATTATTCGGCGGAAAACCACCGGGGATCTGGGTATAGCCGTTATCGTACGGCTGATAATTATTCTGAGCGGCAGCGCCCGGGTTATTCTGAAAACCGTTATACGGCTGGTCCTGATTAGGCTGATAGCCATTTGAAAAACCGCCGCTGTACGGCTGTCCCGGATTTGGCTGCGGGTTATTCTGAAAACCACTGTACGGCTGGTCCTGATTAGGCTGATAGCTATTCTGAAAACCGCTGCCGTTCGGCTGGTCCTGATTAGGCTGATAGCCGTTTGAAAAACCGCCGCTGTACGGCTGTCCCTGATTAGGCTGCGGGCTATTCTGAAAACCGTTATACGGCTGGTTCTGATTTGGCTGATAGCTATTCTGAAAACCGCCGCCGTACGGCTGTCCCTGATTAGGCTGCGGGTTATTCTGAAAACCGCTGTACGGCTGGTCCTGATTTGACTGATAGCCGTTCTGGAAACCGCTGCTGTTCGGCTGGTCCTGATTCTGCCGGAAATCATCCTGCATAAAATCATCCTGCATAAAATCATCCTGCGAAAAGTCACCGTCGAACATCTGGGTTTTCCATCCGTCGTCGTCATCATCAGGCATATTCGCATTCATATTGCTGTTCCAGCTCTGATCAGAGTTATTCAGCCAATTATTGTCAAAACCATTATTCATAGCAGCACTGCCGGACAATCCATCTGCCGGATTACTGAAAGAATCAGACCTGTTGGCATTGTCTGCATTGGTAAGCGGCTTTCCGCAATTGGTACAGAACTTCGAAAGATCAGATACTTCCGTATTGCAGTATGGACATTTCATAATACTCCTCCTCTGTTGCGCTCTGATAAGCAGTCATTAATCAAAAATATTATAGCATATTCCCTGCTGTTCACGCAGACTTTTCGGATGCACTGTCTGAAAAAAAGATGGTTCAGCAAAAAGACTTTTTCAGTCAGATGCTGCATAGGATATCCTGACTGTATTCCCGCCGCTGCGCATCGGAAAGGATTGCCAAGACCGGATTTCACTTTTATAATGTTAATAAATCTATTAGATATCGAGGGAGAGGATTCTAATGAATAAAGCAACAGGTAAGAAAATACTGACAGCAGCCATTGCCTGCTTCGGGCTGGTCTTATGGCAGTATTTTACGGATCCGGATTTTAACCGTCCTGGATACTTTTTCATAGCTGCCGCTGTGATTTTTTTCCTGGCTTTTTCTGATTTTACCGTACCAGATTTCAGGAAACGCAGCGCGCTCATTTTCATCGGACTGTTTTCACTCTTTTTATCGGCTGCACTGGTCGTCAAATCGCACGTTGTGATTACAGGCGGCACCCGCGGCAAGATCGATCAGAATTACATGCTGGATTTCGGGAAAAATGATCTGGTATGGATTTTAGTCATTGCCGCCGTACTTGCCTTTCTGCTTTACCGGCTGCTGCGTCTTGCCTGCGCGATGCTGCCGCGCATCAAAGAAGAGAATCAGCAGCATTATAGCAGAATCTCCGTCTTTTTGATTTTTCTGTCCTTTGTCCTGGTATGGGGGATCGCGTATCTGTCATTCTGGCCGGGTACGGATATGTGGAATGATATCAATGCGATTCTCGTGCATGGGCCGATCGCTGAGTCGTACCGTTCACCGGTGATCTTCAATCTGATCGTCTATTTCTGTATCGTAACGGTCGGCGGCTTTTTCGGCAGCCCCAATATCGGATTTGCCTTATTTACCCTGATTCAGCTGCTGGTGATGGCGTGCACAGCCGCGTATCTGGTCTGGTGGGCCGACCAGCGGCGGGTCAACAAGATCCTTCGGACCGCACTTTATCTTTATCTGCTGTTTTTCCCTTATATCAGCCTGTATGCGATCACGGTCGACAAAGATGTCTATTTCAGCCTTTGCATTACTTTGTGGCTCCCACTGCTTTATGACTGGATCACGGAGGAAAAGCTGTCCAGGCACAACAGGATTCTCTTTGTAATTCTGATTTTCGGAACGCTGACCATGAGAAATAACGGGAAGATTATCATCCCGCTTCTTCTGCTGATTCTGTTTCTGGCATGTCGGAAAAACCGGAAGTTTCTTGCCGCGGCCGGCCTGACTGCGGTGATTCTGACGAGCGCACTGACCGGTTTTCTGACGCGCAATGTCGAATATCGGTTTGCGGAGGGCGTCAGCCTGCCTCTGCAGCAGATTGCCATGACGCTGACCGATAATGGAAAAATATCGGATGAGGACAGGGCGTTTCTTTATCGGATTAAAAAAGAAGAGTATTGGACGGGAACAGATAATCACAGCTATGCACCGCTGATTGTCGACCCGCTGAAAATGGGGGACAGTGCGATTGAGATCAATTCCTATATTCTCGATGATGCGTATCTGAATGCACATAAGGATCAGTTTATCAAAGTATATCTGCATATTCTGCGGGATAATCCGAAAAGCTGCATCAAAGCGTGGCTTTTTGAGACATACGGTTTCTGGGCTTTTGGCACGGAATCGGATGAGCAGGCCTATTTGCTGGAGCTGCAGGAAAATGATTTCGGCCTGTATCAGGAAACGAAGCTGCCGGAGGGATTTAATAAACGCGTGCAGGAATATTTTGAGCGTGTCGCAGGCGGAAGCGGAAGCGCCGGCACCATTTTCTGGCTGATTCTGTTTATCGATCTCATTTTTATTGCGGCAGGGAAACGCAGATATATTCTGATTACATTGCCGATGCTGCTGAACTGGGCAGTCCTGATGCTCTGCACGCCGATTGCCTTTGCCTATCGGTATGTATTTTATTATATGCTTTCCGTACCTGTTCTGATCTGCCTGCTGCCGGGTATTCTGCATCGGAAGACAGAAAAATAACCCGGCCGCGGCAGCTGTTCAAAGCATTTTATAACTCCATTTTGAATATATTTTATCTGATTTCAGCAAGGCATAGCGGATTTTTCCGTATGCCTTGCTGAAATGCATTTAACGGGAACGCAGACGTAAAAAACCGGCTGAAATCCGATCAGAACTTTCTGTTTCAAATGTTCTTGACAAGATACATACGCCGTAATATGATGAAAATATCAACAATAATCGAAACGTTTCGGCGGTGAAATATGAAGATTTTTCAGAAGGGTTTTAATTACTCTCAGGACGGGCCGGGCAACCGTCTGGTGATTCATCTGCAGGGCTGCAATATGCGCTGTCCGTGGTGCGCGAATCCGGAAGGGCTGACTGCGGGCGGTATCCTGATGACGGACCCGGAATGGCTGGTGCCGGCGCTCTGTCCGCATGGCGCTGTGCAGGAGAGCGGGCAGACAGACAGGAACGGAAAGAGCGTCTGCGAGCTTGACCGGAAGCAATGTGCCGGCTGTACGGATCTGGCCTGTATCCGCGAGGGCAGAAGCCGCGGACTTAAGTGGTCCTGCGAGGAGATGTCTGCCGACGGGATTGTGCAGGAGGCGGTCGGCAGCAGCATGCTGTTTTACGGCGGCGGCGGCGTCACCTTCACCGGCGGGGAATGCACGATGCAGTTCGATGAGCTGAAGGAAGTGCTGATGCGTCTGCAGGAAGCCGGGATCAATACGGCGATTGAATCGAATGCGGCGCATCCTCGGCTGGAGGAGCTTTTTCCGTATGTGGATGAGCTGATTCTCGACTGCAAGCACACGGACGACCGGCGGCACAAGGCGGTGATCGGCGCGGGATGCGGGCAGACGCTTGCGAATATACGAAAGGCGGCCGCGGTGCACCCGTATGTGCATGTCCGGGTGCCGCTGATCGGCGGCTTTAATGATGATGCCGAATCGATCCGCGGTTTCCTGACATTTTTTGAGGAAATCGGCGGTGACAATGTAAGCTTTGAGGTACTGCGTTATCACGAGTACGGCAGAAAGAAATGGGCGGAATGCGGACTGACTTACACCATGACGGCGGCAGCGAAGGTGACGCCGGAGGAAGTCGGCCGTTTTGCAGATATGATCCGCGCACGCGGATTGATTTACAGAAAAACATGAACAGGAGACCGGAAATGAGAATCGAAGAATTTTTGAATGCGGAAGAGATCACGGATCTCGCGAAAAAGCGTTTTAAGGAAGAGAGAGCCACCGACCACCTGGAAGGCTGGTTTCTTGCCAAGGAGATACAGAGAAAATGCGATGCGGAATACGCGTCTGACCCGGACTGCATCCGGATTGCCAGGACCGAGGTGAGAGTGGCGCAGGAGCTGCCGCTCTGGCTCAGCGATTATCATATTTTCGCCGGCACGCAGGACGATGCCTTTGCCCGTTCCTACGCGCTGATCAATCCGTCTTTTCGCGTTGAGGATTTCAACGGATATTGCGACCCGGTGGCGATTTTCGGCGATATCGACCCGATCGGCGATATCACGCAGGAGCGCATTGATGACCTGAAAGAGTACAACAAGCACACGAAATTTGCGCAGTCCCTGGTGGAGACCTACGATATGGCGGATGGCCTGACCGAGGAGGCGGTTTTCTTTATCGAGCAGGTCAGCGGCCATCTGATTCCGGACGTGCGGCCGATTTTAAAGAGCGGCATCCGCAGCGTGAAGGAACGCATCGCGGCGAACAAGAGCAAGGAGACAGATCAGACGAAACTGCCTTACTACGATGCCATGGATATTTCCCTGGATGCCTGCCTTACCTATGCAGGACGCTATGCGGATCTGGCACATGAGAAGGCAGCGGCCGCGGCGGACAGGAAAGACCGCGCCCGTTTTGAACTGATGGAGAAGACGCTGCGCAAGGTGCCGTATGAAGGCGCCGATGACCTGTATGAGGCGATCCAGTCCTTTATCATCGTATGGCAGACGATGTGCATGGAGCAGACACCGAATCCGTATGCCTTTTCGGTGGGCAATGCGGACAGAATTTTCGAGCCGTACCGTGCGGCGGAGAATACGGACCGCGATACGGCAGCCGCGCTTTTCAAGCATCTGCTTGTTTTCTTCAATGTGGCGGACAGAAGCTGGGCAATTTCCCAGAATCTGCTGGTCGGCGGCAAGAGCACGGACGGCAGGGATCTGACCAATCCGTCTACCTATGCGCTGCTGGACGCGTATTACGATATGAATCTGCCGCAACCGATCCTGTCGGTCAAGCTGCACAGGAATACACCGGATAAGCTGTACGAGGAGATGGGCCGTTTCTTCTTTACGCCGGGCTGCCTGACGCCGTCCCTGTTTAATGACGATTCCGTGCAGGAAATCGAGCGCACGAAAAATCATGTCGATGAGGAGGACCTCGAGGACATCGCCGTTGCCGGCTGCCAGGAACCGCTGATCATGGGCAAGGACAACGGCAACACGACCAACAGCTGGCTGAATCTGGGCAAGATTCTCGAGCTTTCGGTGAACGGCGGCGTATCCGAGCTGAGCGGAAAGCGCTACGGCAGATCGGATGAGGAAATGGGCTATACCAGCAAGCTCGATGTGCTGAAGAATATCCGCACGATCTTTTATGACAATGTGCGTATGTATACAGACAAGATGGCGGCGTGCGCCAATGCGGCGTCACGCACCATCGGCATTCTGCAGGTTCCGTTCCTGTCCACGATGATGGGCGGTGTGGAATCCGGCATCGATGCTCGTGATCCGAATCGGCAGGGAACGAAGTACAATGCGAGCGGATGCCTGATCCACGGCCTTTCCGTGGTGGCGGATTCTTTTATCGCGATTGATACGCTGGTGAAGGAGAGACCGCAGGATGCGGACCGCATGGTCGAGGCGCTGCGCACGAATTTTGAAAATGATGAGGAGATGCATCAGTATCTCCTGACCGCGCCGAAATTCGGCAACAATATCATGAAGGTTGATCAGGAGGCGGCGGAGATTGCTTCCCGTGTCAGCGACATCGTATCCTCCGAAGTCAATTATCTCGGCAATCATTTCCGTGCGGACTGGGCGACGCCGTCGACACATCTGCTCTACGGCTATCAGGTCGGCGCGACACCGGACGGCCGCAAGGCGCGCACGGAGCTCAACTACGGTGTCGACCCGCTGTTCGGCGATGCGACGCAGGGACTCGGTTTCCGTATGCTGTCGAATATGAAACTGCCGTTTGAGAAGTTCAACGGCGGCTATGCACAGCATCTCGGCATCAACCCGAATTATTTCAAGGGTGAGACCTATGAAGAGAAGGGGCTGGAATTCAAGGATAAGATCATGACGCCGCTTTTCTTCAATCCGATGAACACGAAGATGTCACCGTTTTATCTGTACGTCAATGTGACGACACCGGAGATGCTGCGCAAGGTCCTGGCCGAGCCGGAGAAATACGCACCGAGCGGCGTGTATATCATGCGGATTCACGGTACGTTCGTCAACTTCCTCGACCTGTCGCCGGATATCCAGGAGGATATCATCGCAAGACTCGACCCGGATTCGACGTCGATGCCTGCCTGAGCTGTCTGAAAGGTATAAAATATGCCCGCCTGCAGTGCCATGAAAGCGCTGCGGGCGGGCATTTTCTCTGTCCGGCCTTGTCAGACGGACGTTTCATGATAAGTCTTATGATCTGCTTCTGATCAGGTCAACCAGCAGATCGATGCATCTGTCCTTGCCGATTGTGCTCGTGTCAAGGCAGATATCGTAATTGCGGGCATCGTTCATCTCCGTGCCTGTGTAGTTCTTGTAGTAGGTGGCGCGGCGTTTGTCGATCTTGCGGATGTAGCGCTCGATGTCCTGCTCATCGCTCTCACCGAGTTCACGGGCGCGGACAATGCGGTCAGCTATGCTGGCGTTCAGGTAGATCGAGAAATTCGGTATGCCGGCGCTGCGCAGAATAATGTTAGAGGCGCGGCCGACGATGATGCAGTCCTGCTCGCGCGCGAGCCGCAGAATCGTCTCGCGTTCCGCCTCGAAGATGCCGTCATAGGAACTCTTATAAGAAACAGCGTTATTCAGAAAGTCATTCATGAACTTGCTGCCGCGGCTTAACGTCTCGCCTTCGCGTTCGATATCTTCAACAGAGTAGCCGCTGTCTTCCGCGGTTTTCTTGATAAAGTCCTTGTCATAAAATGGTATGCCGAGCTTCTCGGAAATGCCGCGTGCAATGGTGCGGCCGCCGGCACCGTAGGTACGTGCAATGGTGATGGTTGGATATTTTCTGTCAGACATATTTCCTCCCTGTGTGCAATCGTGTCTTAGTATGCATTTATTTTATAACGATTGCGTCCGTTTTGCCACTAAAATATTACGGTATCGTAAAAAAATGCCGATCTGCTATAATAACAGGGTATGAAGATGGGGAGGAACGCTTAGATGAGTAAAACCACGGTTTCCAATATCATGCTCGGCGTTGTCGTTCTGTTCTGGGGATTTTCCTATGTGATGGTCGACATCATCTCAGAAGATCTGGGGCCGCTGACCCTGTGCGCCTATCGCTTTATTCTGGCCTTTCTGGTGGCTTTTCTGATATTTTTCCGGAAAAAAAAGAAGATCAGCCGGGCAACCCTGCGGTGGAGCATACCGCTGGGCTGCATACTGACGGTTGTGTTTACGTCGGTCAATATCGGTGTGGCGAACACAAAGCTGTCCAACAGCGCATTTCTGTGCCAGCTGACCGTGATCGTGACGCCGTTTCTGTCGGCGGCGCTGAACCGGACGAAGCCGCCGCTTAAGATGTATATCGCATCTTTCCTATGCATCACCGGGATCGCCCTGATGACGCTGACGGACGGCTTTTCTGTCAATATGGACAACCTTTACGGGGATATTTTCTGCATGATCTGCGGCGTCGCCTATGCTGTGCACATCGTGGCTACCGAACGGGCGGTCCGCAATCCGGAGGTCAATCCGCTCCAGCTCGGCATTTTGCAGCTGGGGACGACGGCGGCGATCAGCCTGGTGCTGGCTTTCCTTTTTGAAACGCCGCATCTGCCGTCCAGCGCGGAAAATATGATTTTGTGCCTGATCCTGGCGGTCTGCTGCACCGGCCTATCTTTTGTCGTGCAGACGACGGCGCAGCAGTATGTGGCGGCCAGCAATGTCAGCATTATCCTGTCGCTGGAGCCGGTGATCGCCGCGTTTGCGGCATATTTTCTGGCCGGGGACAGGCTCTCGGCGCGGGCAGCTTTCGGTGCGGCGCTGATGATTGCGGCCGTGCTGATCGCGCAGTGTAATTTCCGCGTGCTGCGAAGCCGCAGGAAGGGGTAGCAGACGCAGAAACGGCGATGTATAATAACAGAAACAATATGGTGAAATTTTGCATAAGGAGTGGAAAATGGCAGATACAGAGAAAATTTTTTCGAGACTTCAAAATGGCAATGATATCCGCGGCGCGGCGATTGCAGCAAACGGCGAGGAGCGGACACTGACGCCGGATCTGGCGCAGTTTGCCGCAGCGGCCTTTGCAGGCTGGCTGGCAGACCGTCTGGGCAGAGAAACCTCTTCGCTGCGGGTCGGCGTCGGCCATGACAGCCGGGTGACCGCGCAGGAGATCAAAGAGGGCGTGCTGAAGGGACTTTCCGGTGTGCAGGCCTTTGACTGCGGCCTCGCTTCGACGCCTTCGATGTTTCAGTCAACGGTTCTGGAAGGCAGCAATTTTGATGGAGCGGTGATGATCACGGCCAGCCATCTGCCTTTTAACCGGAACGGCATCAAGGTATTTACGAAGGACGGCAGTCCGGAGAAGGCGGATATGACGGAGATTCTGGCACGTGCGGCAAAGCTTGCGGAGCAGTACGGCGAAGAAGACCCGGAGGCGATTATCAGTGCGCGCCAGATGCCTGCCGGCGGGATTCCGGCGCAGAAGTTCGATATGGTCTCGCTCTACTGCGAACATATGAAGGCATATATCAAAGAGGCAGTCAAGGCGGAGGATTACGATAAACCGCTGGCGGGCAGCCATATTATCGTCGACGCCGGCAACGGCGCGGCGGGATTTTTCGCCACGAAGATTCTCGAGCCGCTCGGCGCGGACACAGCCGGCAGCGTCTATCTGGAGCCGGACGGCACATTCCCGAATCACATCCCGAATCCGGAAAACCGCGAGGCGATTGAGGCATGCCGCAAGGCGACGGTGGATGCCGGGGCGGATCTCGGTGTCATCTTTGACTGCGACGGCGACCGCGGCGCGGTAGTCTTCGCGGACGGAACCGAGGTCAACCGCAACACGCTGATTGCGCTGCTGGCAGCGATTGTGTCCGAGCAGCATCCGGGTTCGACTGTCGTGACAGATTCGGTTACTTCAGATGAGCTTTCGGAATTTCTGACCGGGAAGCTTGGCATGCGCCATCTGCGCTACAAGCGCGGCTACAAGAATGTCATCGACAAGGGCATCGAGCTCAACAAAGCCGGTACGGATTGTGAACTGGCGATTGAGACGTCAGGTCACGGCGCTTTCCGGGACAATTATTTTTCCGACGACGGTGCGTATATCGCCGTGCGCGTCATCTGCAAGATGGCACAGCTAAAGCGCGAGGGCAGGCGGATCGAGGACCTGATCGCGGACCTTGCGCAGCCGGCGGAGTCGGCAGAGGTGCGCTATACGATTCTGGAAGAAGATTACAAGGCGTACGGACAGAAGGTACTCGAGGAGTTTGCGGCGTTTGCGCGCAGGCAGCCGCTCTTTCATATCGTGGAGCCGAACTATGAAGGCGTCCGCGTCTCTTTTGATGATGAGCAGGTGAAGGGATGGATGCTGATCCGGCAGTCGCTGCACGATCCTGTCATGCCGATGAATATCGAGTCACGCGGAAAAGGCGGCGTACAGGTGATCATGGACAGACTGGCACCGTTTTTTGCCGATAAGGCACTCAGAAGCTGAAGACGGAGGCGGCAGGATGTCCTGGAAAGAAGAATATAAACAGAAGCTGTGCAGTCCGCAGGAGGCTGTGCGGTGCGTGCAGGACGGCGACCGCGTCTATATCGGCACATGTTCGACCGTGGCCGGCGTGCTGACCGATGCGCTTTATGCGCGGCGCGAAGAGCTGACCGATGTGACCGTGTGCAGCGGACAGATCGTGCAGGATCTGCCGATTTTCCGCTGCAGCGCAGACGGCCCGTTCCATTTCCTGAGCTATTTTACCGGCCCCGGGGAGCGGGAGGCGCAAAAGCGCGGCAACCTGCGGTATACTTCCATGTACCTTAGCAATATCGATCGTTGGTGCGAGGATTATCTGCCGGGCTGCGTGGCTTTTCTGGAGGTTTCCCCGCCGGATGAGAACGGGTACATGAGCTACGGGGCGTACGGCGTCTCATTTCACGATTATGTGCGCAAGCAGGCGCGGAAGGTCGTTCTGCAGGTGAACCGGCAGCAGCCTTACACCTGCGGGCAGCAGAACCTGATTCACATCTCGCAGGCGGATGCCGTCGTGGAGACGGATGTGCCGGACGGACAGGTGCCGGATGCACCGGCCACGCCGGAGATGAAGAAAATCGCAGAGCAGATTGTGGAGCAGGTGCCGGACGGCGCTGTCATCCAGCTGGGCCTTGGCGGCCTGTCATCGGCGATCGGCTACGGCCTGAAAGAGAAAAATGATCTCGGTATTCATTCGGAGATGCTGACCAATTCGATGATGGAACTGATCAGAAACGGCAATGTCACCAACCGCTGCAAGCAGGTGCTGCCGGGAAAGTCGGCGGCGGCCTTCGCCTTCGGTTCGGAAGAGCTCTACCGCTTTGCCGATCACAATGAAGATCTGTATTTCGCGCCGTATACCTTTATCAACAACCCGTATGTCATCGCGCGCAATGACAACGTCATCAGCATCAATACCGCGATGGCCATCGACCTGTACGGACAGGTGGCTGCGGACAATCTCGGCGGCCGGCAGCAGAGCTCTGTCGGGGGGCAGGTGGATTACGTGCGCGGCGCGCAGATGTCGAAGGGCGGCCGGTCCTATATTGCCCTGACAAGTCTGCATAAGAACAAAAAGGGCAGCAGCAGCCGGATCGTGGCCGCGTTCCCGCCGGGCACCGCGGTGACGACGAGCCGGCAGGACGTGCAGTATGTTGTGACAGAATACGGCTGCGTGAATCTGAAAAAGCTCCCGATGCCGGACCGCGCGCGTGCGCTCATCGAGCTGGCGCATCCGGACCAGCGCACGCAGCTGCGCGACCAGGCGAAAGCACTCGGACTGCTTTGAGACGGTCTTTTTTCTGTACATGCTTTACTTTGAAAATAAAGTGTCGTAGAATGTAAACCGTTTCAGGAAAAGTTGTTTTTATCAGTGAGAGGAGCTTTCAAATGGATATTGTACAGATTTGCGAGATTGCAATGCTTGTTGCTTTTGGTGCTTCATGGCCTTTTAACATCATCAAGTCATACAGGTCAAGGACAGCGAAGGGTAAGAGCGTGATATTCGAAATCATAGTTACAATCGGCTATCTGTTTGGCGTTGCCGGTAAATTCATCACCTATCATCAGACAGGCGTCCTTGCCTACTCCGTATGGTTCTATTTCATCGACATCACGATGGTAGCGATCGATATGGTTCTGTATGTGCGCAACACCGCGCTGGACAAGGCAGAAGATATGAAGAAGATGAATGAGACGGTGGAAGCTGATTAACTGAATACATAAAAGCGAAGAGCGGCAGGTCTGCATCGGCAGGCCTGCCGCTCCTCATTTATAGGGAAGAAATGAGCATCAGCCGGTATGAAACCATGCTTTCGCTGGTAAAGCAGCCGGCTGCTGGCTTTTTGTCTCATCATACATGCGCAGCTTGTAAAAAGGCGATATCTTCACGTGCTTTGAGCAGAAGAAAGCACCTTTTACGCCAAGACGCGCAAGACGGCCGAACCATTTGCGCCGTTTTCCATATTCCTTTCCAAAAATCTCACCGATTTTCTCAGAAGACTCGTCATCATAGAAATAGACGGCGGCCCGATAGAATTCCTTCTGGAGTTCCCATGGCGTCATGTTTTTCGGCTTGAAAACGACATTCATCATATCAAAATGGCTCCAGTCATCGGTGATCAGCCGCCCCTGCGCGGCCATCTGCTCGTAGACCGGGGTGCCCGGGTACGGTGTGAGAATAGCCGGCTGCAGCTGATAGGCGCCGATGTCCTTGCAGAACTTCACGCTGCGGCGGATATCCTCTTTGGAGTCGGCGTCGAGCCCGAGGACAATACTGGCGATCAGGCGGATGCCGTATTTCTGACAGGCTTTTGCCGCCGCCTTGATATCATCGATGTTCTGCCCTTTGTGGATATCATTGAGCGCCTGCTGGTTAAGCGATTCGATGCCGATCAGGACTCTCGTCAGATGGGCATCGTGCAGCAGCTGCAGCAGTTCCTCGTCCTTGGCCATATCGGTGCGGCCGAAGAAAAAGGTTTCCTTGAAAGTCAGCCCTTCGGCGATCATGCGCCGGCAGATTTCCTTGGCCCGCTCCTTGTTGGCCGTGAAGTTGTCATCTTCAAAGTTCATGTATTTGAAACCCATGTTTTTGTACATGCGGATTTCTTCTATTACATTGTCAATGCTGCGCTCGCGGTACGGCTGGTACATGCGGGAAGTCGTACAGAAGGTGCAGCGGAACGGACAGCCGCGCGTGGAAATGACGTTGGCTGCCTCAACCGGTGTCTTCAGAATGGAATAGTCCGGGTAAGGCACCTCATCCAGATTGCAGATCGGGATGCCGGTGACGATTTTGTCCTTGATTCTGCCTTCCACGACATCCAGAATGACTTTCTCTCCCTCTCCCGTGATGACCTGATCCGCGTGCTGCGCCGCCTCATCCGGCAGGGCAGTGGCATGGAAACCGCCGATCAGAACACGTGCATCCGAGTTCTCATGAATCATGTCGGCCAGTTCATATCCCCGCGGCGCGGTGGATGTCATGATGCACAGGCAGAAGACATCCGTATCCTTCAGGAGCCTTTTGTACGGGACACCGCCGTTCAGTTCCTCGTAAACGGAAACGTCATGACCGGCTCGTTTCAGAATACCGCCCAGGATCAGGGGACCTGTGATCGAATTCGGCTGACCGTAGAGCTTGCCGCCCGCCCGGTAAACCGGAAAGCGGCGCAGGCCTGTCGTCGGCGTGATAAAAACGATTTTCATGATTTTTCCTCCATCCCCATATTCAAAAGCTGAAAAAAGTGTATAATAAAAATAATTAACAGATGTAAAGTTATTTACACGAATGTTTATTGAAATTATAAAAATATGAGAAAAACGATGCAAGTACACGCAGACCGGTCTGTCAACTATCTGTACATGAATAAAGATGTGTATAAATATTTAACAGGACAATCAGGCGCATGTGTAGTGCATTGTTTGCAGAAGGGGCGTTTATGAAAGAGACAGAGGACAGACGGATCCAGCGGACCAGGCGGAGCCTCAAAGAGGCGATTGTGAAGCTGATGGAGAAGAAGTCGTTTGAGAAGATTACAGTCAAGGAAATCTGCGAGGAGGCACTCACGAGCAGGATTACCTTCTATAACTATTACAGTGATAAATATGCATTGCTGGACGAGGTGATCGAGGACCTGAACAAGGAGCTCGAGGAGCGTTTCCGGCAGCTGCAGAAGAACAACACGGATGACGACCCGGTGCTGGGCTATCAGAATCTTGCAGACTGCTTTCTGAGCATCCGCTATGCGTATGACGCGATTTTCTCAAATGTTTCCATGGAAAGCAATACGATTCTGGTGCCGGCGTACTACCGGTTTATGATCGACAGGACAGCGGATCTCGTGCGTGCCTACGCCGACCGGCTCAGACCGGCATACCCGCCGGAGCAGATCAGCACGTTTCTTGTCGGCGGCATGTACAGCTATGTCATCTATGCACGCAAGCACGGTGTCAGCTTTGAGGATATGCGCAGGCAGGTGCATGGCATGATGGTCGATCTGATCGGCAGCAATATGTATACGGCGGTCGGCACCGGGCGGGACAAGGATGAATAAATATACAGGAATCATGACTATTTTTCACCATTATGACGGATTTTGCGGGCTCGTTTTGTCGCATCGTCACAAACTTACATCAGAGTATTAACGCATTACTGCAATAGGAAATATGAAAATGACGGGAAAAACGGCTTCTTTTTATGCAAAATTGCTTTTTATGTGGTACAATACATCTATCAGTTTTTGAGAGGGTGAAAGTTATGGGTGAAAAAGCGAGCAGCAGAGCCAGTTTTTCCAGCCGTTTCGGCTATGTCATGGCGGCTGCGGGTTCAGCTGTCGGTCTGGGCAACATATGGAGGTTCCCTTATCTGGCAGCGAAGTACGGCGGCGGAGCATTTCTCGTCGTCTATCTGATACTTGTATTTACGTTCGGCTACACATTGCTGATGGCGGAGACACAGATCGGCCGGCATACGCGCAAGAGTCCGATCGGCGCATTTGAGCATTACGGTAAGAGTTTTCCGTACCGCTTCGGCGGCTGGATCAACTCCCTGGTACCGATGATTATCCTGCCGTACTACTGTGTAATCGGCGGCTGGGTGCTGGAATATCTTTCCGGCTACTTTAAGAATCAGGTACAGGAGATGGCCGGTGACAATTATTTCTCGGATTTAATCGGCAATGCTCAGTCAGAGGAATTCTGGTTCATCATTTTCGGTATCTGTACAATCGCTGTTATTATTCTGGGCGTGCAGAAAGGCGTTGAGCGTGTCTCCACGATTCTGATGCCGATTCTGATTGTGCTGACCATTGTGGTTGCCATCTATTCGATCACGAGACCGGGCGCCATGGAAGGTGTCAAGTATTTCCTGATTCCGAGTTCGACGAATTTCTCCTGGATGACAGTCGTGGCGGCGCTGGGACAGATGTTCTACTCCCTGTCCTGTGCGATGGGTATCATGATCACGTACGGTTCTTATATGAAGAGTGATGTCGACTCCGAGAAGACGACGACGCAGATCGAGTTTTTCGATACCTTTATCGCGATCATGGCCGGCCTGATGATCATTCCGGCGGTATTCGCATTTTCCGGTTCCAGCGCAGCGGACAACCTGCAGGCAGGTCCGTCACTGATGTTCATCACGATGCCTAAGGTATTCGGCAGCATGGGATTCGGCATGCCGATCGGTATTGTCTTCTTCCTGCTGGTATTCCTGGCAGCGCTGACCAGTTCGATTTCCATCGCGGAAGCCGTTGTATCGACTTTCGAGGACCAGTTCGGCTGGAAGCGGATTCCGGCTGCTCTGCTGACCGCCGCTATTCTTTTCGGTTTCGGTACGCTGTGCAGCTGCGGATTTAACGTATTATCCAATGTGACAATTCTCGGCATGGATTTCCTCGATTTCTTCGATTTCCTGTCGAACAGCATCATGATGCCGATCGCGGCGATGGCGACCTGTATCCTGGTACTGCGTAAGATCAAGCTCGATGAGTTTGCGAGACAGGTTATGGTTACATCGGAATTCAAGCGCAGAAAGATTTTCAATTTCGTAATGAAATATCTTTCCATCGGTTTCCTTGCCATTATCCTGATCAGTTCCGTACTGAATGTACTGGGTGTTATTAAAATCTGAGAAAACAGTATTTCCGCAAGAAGGCTCCGGCAGTCCGGGGCCTTCTTTTTTGGAATAAATGCTGCATAAACAGCGATGCAAAGCATAATTATGCAGGAATATACGGCAAAATCGCATTTTGCAAGGCTGTATACTTCAAATCAGGCTATTTGGTTCTGATATACCGGGTATAAATGAATGATATACTTGTCTTCTATTCATATGAATGTTAGAATACCTTATAAAGTTACAGTATACAGGGCTATGCCCTGCAGCAGTTTAAGGAAGTGAAGACATGACCGCGATTTACGATTCCGATCTTCTCGACAAGCAGAGTACCGTCAGGGATCTGCTGGCCCGTTACGGCGTGAAGTTCGGCATATATAAGAAGGATCATCTGCACGAGCAGCTGTTTCCCTTTGACCCGATTCCGCGTGTGATTGAAGCGGATGAATTCCAGAAGCTGGAAAAGGGACTGAAGCAGCGTGTGACGGCGATCAATGAATTCCTCGGCGATATTTACGGCAAGCAGCTGATTATTAAGGACGGTGTGATTCCGGAGAACTTTATTTTCGGCAACCGCGCCTTTATGAAACAGTGCGTCGGCATCGTGCCGCCGAAGAATATCCATGCGCATATTTCCGGCATCAACCTCGTACAGAACAGGCAGGGCGAATGGTTTGTCATGAATGACAATATTCATATCCCGTCCGGTGCCTCTTATCCGATGATCGCCCGTAAAATTTGCCGCCGTTCTTCACCGAAGACGTTTACGGACAATCACATCGAAGATAACCGCAATTACGGACAGCTTCTCCGGCAGACACTGGATTATGTCAATACCGGCGGTATGACGGTGATCCTGACGCCGGGCCGGCAGAGCGGTGTCTATTTTGAACATTCGTATCTGGCGGAGATGACCGGCGCGCAGCTGGTGACGGCGCGCGAGCTGACCGTGAAGGATAACACATTGTATTTTAATGAATATACGGGCAGACAGATCAAGGTCGGGGCGCTGTACACGAGGATTCGCGACTGCTATCTTGACCCGGCCAACGGCGGACAGAGTCCGCAGGTCGGTGTACCGCATATCTTCGATGCCTACCGCAGCGGCAATCTCGCGATTGTCAATGCACCGGGCAGTGCGATCGCGGACAACAAGGGAATTTACTATTACATGCCGCAGATCATCCGCTACTATCTGGATGAGGAGCCGCTGCTTAAGAATGCGCCGTCTTATCTGCCGGTCAATGAGGAGGACCGTGCCTATATCCTCGATCATTTTGACAATCTTGTCCTCAAGGATGTCGACGGCAGCGAGGGCTACGGTATGCATTTCATAAGCGGGATGGCACGGCAGGAGAAAGAACTGTTCCGTGACATCATGCTGCGCGAGCCGCAGCGTTTTATCGCGCAGGAAGTGATCGATTATCAGGAACTGGATATCATGTCGAACCGGGAACGGACGCCGCGCAAGGCGGATGTGCGTATGTTCGTGCTGATGCAGGATGAGCCGATGGTGTGGAAGAGCGGCCTGACCCGCTATGCGATGAACCCGGGTTCCTATATTGTCAACGCGTCTCAGGGAGGAGGTTTCAAGGACACATGGGTGCTCTGTCATTAGACCAGAAGGATCGCCTTTATCAGCTTGGCATGTATACCGAGCGGGTGTTCCTGATGTGCAGAAAATTTGCAGTGTGCTACGATAAGATGATTGAAACCAACGAGGAAGACTATGAGCAGTTCTGTGCGTATCTGAACGTGGTGGATACCTTCCGGTCCAGAGCGGATTTCATTCATCGATACTGTTTTGATGAGAAAAATCAGAATTCGATCATCAGCAGCCTGAAAAAGGCGTATGACTGCGCCTACGAGCTGCGGGAGATCATAACGAGTGAGGTATTTTCCTATATTCAGCTCGCTGTCTATGCGATGCGGCGCGCCGCGTATACCAACAATCCGTTTATTGAGGTGCAGCGGGTTGTCGACGACATCGCAGCGTTCTGGGGAATGGCAGGCGCCGTGATTGAAAATGAGGATGTTCGGCGGACCATCGCGGATGGACGCGAGATGGAGAAAAAACTGCAGAAATAAACAGAAAATAAAAATGAAGACCGTCGGTCTGATGCGTATATGGCGTCAGGCCGGCGGCCTTTTTTGAAGCGGATTTTCAGATCTTTTCTGTAAATGCGGCTTCTCCGTTTACCGGATTTCGGCGGCTGTAATCGATACGGAAGGTGAGGAGACCGCTGCCGAAATCAAAGGTGTGCACCGCTTCCATGCGGCGGCTGGCGCCGAAATGCAGTGCCTTGTCAAAGTCGATCCGGCTGCAGAGCGCGGCATAAAATTTTTCGTCTTTGCAGTGCTCACGGATAAAGCTTTTCATGATGTCGTATCGGCGGCGCGCCGCCGGTTTCCGGATATCGTAACCGTTCCTTGCGTAATAATCGGCCAGCTCGTCGTACAGTGCAAAAGGTGAATCAAAAAGCGTTTCGATATACGGCAGGCTGCGCCGGAAAAACAGGGAATTATAATAATCCTCCAGCATATCGCTGATCCGGCCAAGCCGCGTCAGATCATCAAAAGACATCCAGCGTGTCTTCAGCACCTGATACGGTGAGTTGGCGGAGGAGGCGATGCCGAATTCCCCGCTGCGCCGGGCCATCTCCGTACCGCGCAGCACCTTCAGAAAACCGAGCTGGAGCTGCTCCGGGCGCATCGCGTATACACGGTTGAACGATCTGCAAAAAAGGTTCATATCCTCATATGGCAGGCCGGCGATCAGATCCAGATGGATGTTGATATTGCCGGCGCGGTGCAGGCCGGCAACGGCCTGTTCGATGCGGTCGGTATCTGCCGCGCGGTTTACGGCGCGCAGTGTCGGCGGATTCACGGACTGGATGCCGATTTCCATCTGCACGAGACCGGGCCGGAGCGTGTTCAGAAAGGCAATTTCCTCCTGCGTGATCAGGCCTGCCTCGATCTCAAAATGAAAGTTTGTGACGCCGTTATCGTGCTCTGCGATATAGTGCCAGATGGCATCCGCGTGTTCGTGGCTGCAGTTGAAGGTGCGGTCGACGAACTTGACCTGCCGCACCTTGTGATCCAGGAAAAACTGCAGTTCTTTTTTCACGGTTTCGAGGCTGCGGAAACGTACGCTGCGGTCGATGCTCGAGAGGCAGTAGCTGCAGCGGTAAGGACAGCCGCGGCTGGATTCATAGTAGAGGATGCGGTTGTCGAACAGGGATAGGTCGCTGAAGAGAAAAGGGATTTTATCCATAGAGACGGGCGGCGCCGGCGGCGTGTACATGATGCGGCCGTCTGCACCCGGCAGGGCAAGCCCCGGGATATCGGACAGGTCCGGCTGCACTTTTTCTCCTGTCTGCAGGAGATGGGCGCGGTCCGCCAGATGTGTAAAAGTCTCTTCCCCCTCGCCCTGCATGCACACATCAGCAAGAGGACCGCCGCAGCCGGCGAGAAATTTCTCCGGCGCGTTGGTGCTTTCCGGTCCGCCGGCCCAGATCTGTATGCCGCCGCCGGCGATCGTGCGGATATCGCGCATCAGCTGCAGAACGCGGTCAATGTTCCAGATGTACGTGGAGAAAGCCGCGACATCCGGCTTTCTCTTCATGATATCCGCAAGGATATCCCCGTAGCGGTCATTGATGGTATATTCCGCGATTTCAATCTGCACGTCGGTATTTTTGTATCTGTCCGCGTAGGCCTTGAGACTGTAGACGGCCGGACAGGAGTGTATGTACTTGGCGTTCACGGCGATGAGAAGTATTTTCATGGTATTTTTTCCTTTGCAAAATCAGATGTTTTAACTATAGCACTAAACCGCGGGTGCAGAAAAGAAACATACCGGGATAAATTATGGCTCTTCGGGCGTACCTGTGGGTAAAATCCGTGGCAGAAATGCCCGTTAAGCCCCTCCATTGTTAGTTTTCTGGCTCCGCTATCGGCCTGTTCGGTAAAGGGACCTTAATATTCGAGCAGAT
>Ga0256406_1003112_pt1 | contig 21406 bp, 18 predicted proteins | sample RumenRJG_03DNA_FD_185986 | JGI IMG/M metagenome (GOLD analysis project Ga0256406, IMG submission 185986) | Bovine rumen microbial communities from Lethbridge, Alberta, Canada - RJG_03 | ecosystem: Host-associated > Mammals > Digestive system > Stomach > Rumen | place: Canada: Alberta | collected... | reverse complement strand
GCCAATGCCGGGAACTGATACCCTAGAGCTCTTTCAAGATGCCTTCAGAAAAAACTTGACTGTTTCTCAATTTAGGTATTGACAACGGTCATTACATATCAGATATTTCCTGTGCCTTATATTTTCTAATGCTTCGCCTTTCAATAATACTATCCATCATGCCTCCATCATCTAGTTATTTTGTATTTTAGCCTTATATATGAGTCTTCCAGTTTTTCACAATCTATAAGTTTCATAACACCGAGCTTATTTAACTCATCAACTGACGTTATTGATTCCCCATCAATCAATGTTGAGGTATCCTTTCCTCCCACAAGAACTGGTGCAACAACGATATCAACATAATCAAACAACTTATTTCGTAAAAAAAAGCCATTCATGGTTCCACCACTTTGAATAGTAATTCTTTCACAGCCATATTGATTCTTCAATTCTTCAAGAGCCTTTTCAAGTATTAATTCCTCTTGAAAAATAATTCCCAGATTTTCAGCCTCAACCTTAAATGCTGGATGATTCTTATTAGTGGTTATCAAAACGAATTGCTTAGATAGCTCACAAAAATACTTTATTCCATGTTCTGTCAAATGTGAGTTATCAATAAGAACAAAGGATACTGGAGTTTTTGATGGCATTGGTTTATGATTAACACCAAGCTTTGCTTGAACCCTTCCTGTGTTTAGCGACCATAAATCAGTTGTCTGTTCTATCTCATAGTATTGATGAAGTCCTTCTTTTAGTCCATCAATTCCAGGAAAATCCCGGTCTACATCCAGTTCATCTGATGCCCCAGTGCTAATTTTGCCATCAACTGACATCAGCATAAATAATGTTGTGATTGGTCTGTCCATTCTACTAATTCCCCTTTCTCTTAAATTTTTCTTAACGGAATCCAGATATAGGTTCCCTTATCTTTGGGGTTATCAGTAGATGAACCATATACTTCAATATTATATTTCCCTGCCAGCTCATATCCTTTTAAAGATGGTAACCATTCAGACCAAATTCTTGTATTAAGATTCTGCAAATCGTCCGTTGATTGTCCATTGCAAACAAATTGCGCCCAAATACTTTCAGGAATCTGATAAGTTTCACATTCTTCAGGAATGTCATTCCCAGGTTCATATAAATCAGCAATCCAATAGTCTGAATCTTTTCCACCAACATCAACGCAAATTCCAAATGTTCCTTTAACTGGACGATTCGCTCCCATTTCTTTATATTCATCCCAGAACTTTGGTATATCCTGATAACTTGTATCAGAATTGAAACGTCTCTTAATGCCAAAAATAGTAAAAGAGCTCTTCTCAACAATTCGATAATCTAACATAGTTCCACCTTCCATCGTAATCTTGATATGGAGTGGAGCAAAAGATTTTAGAGATGCCCCCGTTTCCCGTGCCTGAGATGGAGTAATTCCATGAAATTTTTGGAACGTCTTTGCAAAACTATCCGGTGAATCATAACAATATCTGTTAGCTATATCGATTACTTTCACATCTTCTCTACTAAGATCCTGCGCAGCTAAAGACATCCTTCGTGCACGAATATATTCACCGACAGTCATTCCGCACAAAGCGCCAAATATGCGCTGATAATAGGATGGTGAAAGAGCAGCAATACTTGCAATATCTTCAATATCCAATTCCCTCGTCAGATTCTTTTCAATGAAATCGATTGATTCCTGAATTCCCTCAATCTTTCCTTGCATCTTTTTCACTCCCTTCGCTCACTGTAATGCAAGTATATCATTCCATGAAAATAAATCCCGACATTTTGTGCTTTCTTTGACCGGTATCTCTTTCATCAAATTAATATCTTATCTTTTACTAAATCATCTGAAAATGCCTCAAAGCATCCTCTATCGCCTTAACCTTTTCCTCCGGACATCCAGGCTGTCTGCTATTCTCAGATTTTGGCTTATTGTAATTTTCACGCTCAATAATCCCATGCTTCTGCTTTACCTGAGCAATGTTCAGATTTGTCACATGAAATCCATAGTGCTCCTGCACCCATTCCTCGATTTCTTTGTATGTTGCCTTAGCTTCTGCACTTGTAAGATCAAGCTCGTCCATATCTACCTTTACGTTGATATGATGCATTGCTTCATGAAGTTTGGACAATAAACATACAGTTTCGACGTGCAGATTATGACCGATCTGATCAAGCACGGCCGTCGCCTCAGGATAAGGATTGTACAGTTTATTCTTCAGATCATCATAAACGGTCTGATCGCAGCTCTCCTTTGCCTGACGGCCCTCTTTCAGCCCCGTCTCCACAAAATGCTTCAGTGTGCCGGCATCATCATAACGTCCGACGGACTGCTGTACATCGGTGTAATGATTCCAGTAATAGGAAAAATCATAGATGGCGCTGAAATCAGTTCCTTTGTAGATCGTCACCGGACTTTTCACGGTCGGATCCGGATCCGGAACGGCATACCAGGCTATACCCTCCGCATTGAAATGATACTGGCTGACAAGAATTCTGTCCTCCGTCTCACTTGCTGTGAAGTTGTGGCCGTTCTTTGATGCCCCCGGGTTGAATTCCCGGTAAACCGGAATGCTCTTCTCCGCATCGGAATACCAGCCGATACCCTCATAATTCCATCCGTACTGTCCGGCAAGCACATCTCTTTCATGAGCATCCATCGTATACAGATGGCCGCCCTCCGCGGGATTGTACAGACGGTAGACAGGCTGCGCGTTATTTACCCCTTTGTTCGGAGACGTCCAGCCCTGCCCTTCGTAGGTCCAGCCATTTGTCAGAAGAACATTTCTTTCATTGGTATCTGATGTATACAGATGCTCACCGGATGTCGAATTGTACATACGGTAAATATCGGTCGTGTTGGCCGCCGTGTACGGCACTGACACAGACGCTTCCTCTTTGCTTTCCGCCGCCTTCTGCCCGGATTCTTTCCCGGCACTGTCTGCTGTCTTATCTCCGGACTCCTGCCCGGTGCTTTCTGACGTCTGCTGTCCGGATTCTTCCCCGGCATTGTCTGCTGACTGCTGTCCGGATGCTTCCTCAGCACTGTCTTCCGTTTTCTCCCCGGTTTCCTGTGTTCCCGGCTGACCGGATGCTGAGTCGTCTCCGACAGTCTCTTCCTGCCCGGATACTGTTGCCGTGATACCTGAACTGCCGTCATCTGCCGTGATGCTTTGTATCGTCCCGTCTGTATCCGCCTGTGCGGGAACTGCCGAAGTAAGAATCATACCTGCAGCTGCGGCGATGGCTGCAGATTTTGTCAGAACCATTTTCAGCGTTTTGAGTTTCATCGTATACTGTCCTCTCTTTTCACCAGTCATATCCGGATGAACTGCTGCTGCGCTGCCCGGAAGAGCTGCGTCTTTTGGCCGGTACGCCAGTGATGATCAGTGTGTTCCCCTTCAGCGTTACATTCTCGAAATAACCGGACCCGCTGCGGGAGAACAGCTGTCCCCAGTACTCGCCGTCTCCGAGGAGATTCGGATCATTCAGCGTCCAGGAATCCGCATGGCCGGCAGCCGCACCATACCAGGCTACTCCCTCGTTTTTCCATCCGTTCTGCGTGAGAACAGCATCCTCATGGGTGCTTGTTGTGTAGTTATGACTGCCCGCACCCGATCCTTTCGGATTAAATTCACGATAGAGAGGAACACGTTTCTGTGCATCGGAATACCATCCGATTCCCTCGTTGTTCCAGTGATACTGATTCACCAGCGTATCCTTCTCATGGGCGTCCATCGTATAATGATGTTCACCGCTCTGAGGGTTGAACAGTCTGTACACCGGCTGTCCGGAAGAAGGGGCATACCACCCGATGCCTTCATATTTCCAGTCATAATATTTCACCAGATCCTGACGTTCGTTTGTGTCTGACGTAAACAGGTGTTCTCCTGAAGACTGAGTATACAGTCTGTACATGGGTATTGAATCATCAGCCATGACATCTGTATGAATCAGCAGAACAAAAAGCCCTGCAGCACACAGTGCAGCCGCAAAATAAAGTATCCTTTTCAACCAGCCTGCTTCTGACCTCATTTACCTTATCCTCCTCATCTGGTAAAAATTCAATACACAGCATTTATATCATACTGCCGGTAAAATGCACTCTGCTTTTAACGGTTCTGTTCTGTTTCAAACACTTTTTCACAGAAACTGACAGATCATGTCGGGGATCGGCAGCGCATCACAGATGCTGCATGAAACCGGAAGATGATACGGTACAAGAAACAGTTGCTTGAATCTGACCGGTATCAGGGCTATCTTTAAATTAACAAACGACAGGGACGTCGAGAAGAGAATGATTTCTCTCCCCGGCGTCTTTTTGTTTTTCCCCGGGGTAACAGGTGATTATATTTTCTGAGAAAAATGGAGGAATCGTCCCATGGCAAATTATCCTAAGTACAAAGTCGCAGCAGTACAGGCAGCCCCGGTTTATCTTGATCTTCCGGCAACAGTTGACAAATCCGTAAAAATCATTACAGAAGCCGCAAAGAACGGCGCAAAACTGATTGGTTTTCCGGAGGGCTTCCTGCCCGGTTATCCGTGGTTCGCGTTTCTCGGAAGAGCTCTGGACTATGTGCCCAGATTTTATCATCAGCTGTATCTGAATGCTGTGGAAGTTCCCAGCGATGCGCTGGCCAAGATCAGCCAGGCTGCCCGGGATAATGATATCTATGTCTGCATTTCCGGTTCTGAAAAGGATGGCGGATCTCTCTATCTGACTCAGTTCTGGTTCAATAATAAGGGCGATCTGATCGGAAAGCACCGCAAGATGCGTGTTTCCGTTGCCGAGCGTCTGATCTGGGGTGACGGCTCCGGTTCCATGATGCCGGTATTTGATACAGAACTCGGAAGACTCGGCGGGTGCCAGTGCTGGGAGCATGATGTTGCCCTCGATGTTGCGGCAATGAATGCTCAGAACGAGCAGGTTCATGTTGCCTCCTGGCCGGGATACTTTGATGATGATATCGCAAGCAAAGCATATGCCATTCAGACAGGCACCTTCGTTCTGATGACAAGCTCCGTCTATGACGACAGACTCTACACCATGCTCTGCACAGATGAGAACGGAAATCTTGAAGAGGACCGTCTTGCTTACTTCAAGACCCTGAAGCAGGGACACACAGCCATCATCGGACCGGATGGTAATCTCCGCAGTGACTATGTTCCTTCAGGTAAAGAAGGTATTGCCTATGCGGACATCGATCTCGAAGACATCATTGATTATAAGTATGGTTTCGATGCCGCAGGCCATTACCGCAATCAGTATCTGACGCTGAACTTCTACCGTGAGCCGCATCCGTTCTGCAATTACGTCGGAGACGGCAAGCAGGAGCCTATCCCTTACGATGCCCTGCAGCCCGGTTCTACAGAAGATACCGGTGAATAAAACGCTGCGGAAAAATATCATGAAATACCGGTAATGATCCGTCCGGAAAACAGTATAATAGAGGGGAAGTCTGATATCAGGCTTCCCCTTTTGTCATCTCATGAGGAGGATAAGGCATATGAACATATCGGATCTCCGCTATTTTGTGCAGGTCTGCGACGACCACAGCATCTCGCAGGCAGCTGAACATTTCTTCATGACACCGCAGGGCATCAGCAAGGCCATCCGGCGCATGGAAGAAGAAGCCGGCGCAGAGCTCCTGCTGAGAAGCCAGAGCGGTGTTCATATGACTCAGTACGGGCAGATCCTGTATGACCATGCCCTGCGTATTCTCCGGGAGTGTGATCAGACCCGGCAGGAAATTAACAGCCTGAAGGCACAGAACCTGGGCCTCCTGAAGCTTGTTTCCGCCTATGGCATTCTCCGGTATCTGACGCCCGCCTTCATTCATGCCTTCACGGACGCAAACCCCGCTGTTCATCTCGACTATACGGAGTTCCCGGATTCCTACGTTGAACAGAAGGTACTGGACGGCGAATACGACATCGGTCTGACCCCGTTCAGAACAAAAAATCCTGACCTGTTTTATCTCCCGCTGTTCTCAAAAGAAATTTTCTTCATCGTCCATCCGGGGAGCCGCTTCTATGACAGGCAGGAAGTGTCCGTCCGGGAAGTCCTGGCCGAACCGCTGGTTCTCGAAAACGATCACTTTCTGATTCACCATCTGATGTTTGATGCTGCCGCAAAGGAAGGCGTCACCATCAATCCCTGGTTTAACACCAGCGGATTCAGCCTCTGCTATAAACTGTGTGAAAAGGGCGAAGCAAACACGGCCTCCATGGATTTCATATTTGCCGACATGGCCCAGAATGATATGCGCATGATCCCTTTTACCGGGCACCCGATGTGGCCGGTCGCCCTGATTCACAAAAAGGACGTCCCGATCTCAGAAAGCATGAAAGCCTTTATTCTGCACACGACAAAATGGAAAGACGGCAGCTGCTGAACTGATGCAGCTGCCGTAAATGACCGTCAGTTCATATGGCTGAACCATGTACTGCTCTCTTGAATCAAAGAACAAGTGAAGGAGCGGTGTATACTCTTCCGAGAAGCTCCTGATTCAGCGCATAAAGTCCTTTTGCATCTGTGCCGTAAAGCTCAAATTTCTTGATCATGTCATCGGCATTCTTCTCTTCCTCGCCCTGTTCTTTCACAAACCAGTCAAGGAACTGCATCGTGCGGTAATCCTTCTCAGCATCCGCTGCCGCGTAGATTTTATTGATCAGCGAAGTGACATACTGCTCATGATTGAGCGCCGCCTTCAGCACGGTCAGCGTATCCTTCTTTTCGATATCCGGTTTTGCAATCTCGTCAAAGGTAACCGTATCTCCGTTGTTGATCAGATACTGGCGCATCAGCATGGCATGGTCGCGCTCCTCCTGCGCCTGAATCTCATACCAGTTGGCGAAGCCATCCAGTCCTTTATCATGGAAGAAATTGGCAAAATCAAGATAAAGATAAGCGGAATAAAACTCCTTGTTTACCTGTGTGTTGATAAGTTCACTGATCTCTTTCTTTAACATAATATCCTTCCTTTCCATTAATAAAAATAATCTTCTGTCATGCGGGTAAGCCGCATCGGGCATCTATGAAATATTAGAGCCCTGCAACTGCATTATACCTCTGTCGCAGATTTCTTCAAGCGAAAGGCATTATTAACTGTGACCAGAGAAGCCGTGTTCCGCGGGATAGAATCCTGTCTGTCTGCCATTGCGGCAATCCGGATCTCTGGCCTCTCCAGGCATGGCATTATGAGACAGCGTAACCGGCACCGGCTCAGGGTTTCCCCTGCGAAACATCCATCCCTCACTCCATTTATTACCCTGCATTGTATCACCTGTTCCACGAAAAGCTGTGAACGCCGGCACAAACGCTTTGATGCGTCCCGTCCGGCAGGCGGACCTCTGCCGTCGTATTGCACGGAATTTTCACCGCAAATCTGTAGCCGCCCTCTGTGCGCTCCCAGCCGCTGCTCACCTTGCCATAGACGCTGTCATAACTCGCTTTCGCATAGGAAAAATGCCCGCCGGGATTCGGCGCAATGATGAAGTGATTTTCTCCATCCATCCGGATGCCGCACATAGTATCAAAAAGCCACTGACATACCGCGCCCTTGGAATAGTGATCCAGAGAGGCAATCCCCTCCTGCGCGTTGGGTCCTTCCCACCCCTCCCAGATCGTGGTTGCACCCTGCTTCGGCATGGACAGCCAGCCCGGGATTTCCTCATTTTCCAGCAGCCGGTAAGCGGCCTCCAGTTCATATTCCGCAAGCACGTAAAGGATGAAAGGTGTGGAAAGGAATCCTGTACCAAGCCGCCAGCCATAGTGATCCAGCGCCTGAATCAGTCTCTTTCTGGCAAATGCTGCATCCTTTTCATCCAGCAGTCCCATGTACAGCGGGCGCACCAGTCTTGCCTGCCGGTCGGTGTCAAGAGAATACCCCTTCTGCTTCAGCAGTGCCTGATATGCCTTCCGACATCCATCCCGGTACTGCTCATAGAGAGGGAGATCTTCTGTCTTTCCAAGTTCTCGGGCTATTTCAGCCATGAGCTTCATCATCCATGCTGTGTAGGCTGTGGAAACCTCCGGATGCGGCTCGGCAAAATGCTTCCAGTTGAAAGAATACACGTCCGCCGGCTCCGCCCATTCGCCATAGCTCTGTCCCCGATTGACCACATACTTTCCCGCCTCTCCGTGAATTCCCAGATGCTTTGCATAAGGGCCGCCCCATTTGCCGCAGCGGGAGATCATGAACTTCGCATAGGCCTTCATGCCGTCGTAGTATTTCTCCAGAATCGTCCGGTCCCCGTACTTTTTCCAGTACCGGTAGGGAATGAGGATCCCGGCGTCCGCCCAGCCTACGCTGCCGTCCATCACATTCATGTAGAAATCAACGCCGCCGTGGGGAGCGATCTGAGGCAGCCGGCCGTTCTTTTTCTGCCAGTCATAGAGATCGTTCAGATATTTCCGGGAAAAAGCCGCGTAATCCACCAGAAACGACGCCGTCTCGAAGAACACCTGGGCGTCTCCCGTCCAGCCGTGACGCTCTCTTGTGGGGCAGTCGGTGGGAACATCGGCGTGATTGTTCTTGGTGCTCCACAGTGTGCAGTTCACAAACCGGTTGAGCAGGTCACTTGAGCTTTCAAAAAAGCCGGTCCGCGCCATGTCGGAGTACACCGCAATGGCAGTGAAATCCGCAGGCTCAAAAGGCACATCGGTTTCTACAAGAACATACTGAAAACCGAAAATGGCAAATGTTGTTTTGTAATGATTCACGCCTTCTTTGCACAGATATTCCACCTGCTGCAAAGGTGTCGTGATGTGCCTGTTCTTGCACTGGATATTCTTCTGCGTAAACTCTCCCTTTGCATCCAGCATTTCCCCGAATCGCAGGAAGATCCGCTGCCCCTTTTTGGCCTGTACCGTGAATTCAGCATAGCCTGCAATATTCTGCCCAAAGTCCAGCACGGTTTTTCCGGCAGGGGTGTGGATCAGACGGGGCGCGAAACGTTCATGCTCTGTCACCGGCACATTGTCAGAAGCGGTGGGGACCACGCTGTGGGAAGTTACCTTAGCCGTACCGGAAAACCCTGGGATCCGCGCGGCATCAACGATCTCTCCGTCTTTGTTGTCCGCAAAGCGGATCGGACCGTCATTGCTCCACTGCCAGCTTTCGTCGGTCACAATGGTCTGAACAGAGCCGTCTTCCTGCGTCATCTCCAGCTGTACAAGAAGCTTTGTCTCGGAGCCATACTGATTTTTTCGACCCCATGCGCCGCAGCTTCCACGATACCAGCCATCTGCAAGCTGTGCCGTCATGTTATTTTCCCCGTTTTTCACGAGATCAGTGACATCATACGTCTGGTACTGCACCCGTTTACGGTAGTCCGTATGTCCGGGAGCCAGAATGAAATCGCCGACCCGCTGCCCGTTGAGTCTTGCCTCATACAGTCCGCAGGCAGTGATGTACAGCCGGGCCTTTTTCACGGTTCCGGCAGAAAAAATTCTGCGGAAGCAGTCCACCGGGTAACGCTTCCTCCTGTTCACCCTGTAATTTCCTGTGATCCACTTCGCCTTCCAGTCGGCAGGATCCAGAAGCCCCAGTTCAAAGGACGCTTCCTCCGACCAGTCCCCGGCGGCATCGTTTTCATCCCACAGCCGCACCTGCCATAAAACCCTGTCACGGCTTTTCAGCTCTGTGCCTGCATAGCGTACGCGCATAGTGCTCCCGGCAGTTTTCCCGCTGTCCCAGAGGGTTTTCCCTCCATCATCCCTGCATACGATCTGATAAGCTGTCTGACGGATACCGTCTTCACAGTTCCAGAACAGACGGGGATAAACCATGTCAATGCCCATTGGATTTTTCAGGTACTCCGTTTTCAGATTTATCGCTTTCATAGCCGGTCTCCTTTGGTTTCGTCTCCCCAGACGATAATTTCAGCAGTTTGATACATCTATTTCAGAGAAAGTTTTCAGCAGAACGATACCTTTATTTCAGCTTTTCTGATTGCGGCGTTCTCTGATCTCCGCCTGTTCTCTGTCAATATGCTTTTCAACATCCAGCGCTTTCAGCAGCACGATCAGAATGACCGAGGTGATGATTTCAAGTCCCAGGAAGAAAAAAATGAAAACATTCTGGGTGGCAGCGTTCTGTACCGCGCCAATGGTCTCTCCGGTCTTTTCAATAAATTCCGGTGCGATATACCCGGTCTTCGCCATGCAAAGATTTAATATGCCGCTGGACAGACCCGCGCAGACCGTGGTGGCAATCGAATAAACGGAAGTGGAAAGGCCGTCACAGCGGAAATCGTACCGCCACTCGATATGATCCAGTACATCGGCAAATAATGCCATGAACACGTAGGAACCGGGCAGCCCGCCGATATTCTTGATAAACTGGCCGATGAGGACGATCACCATATTTCTGGGGCTGATCAGGCAGATAGCACTGCCCAGAGCAAACACGACCAGTCCCCACATCGTCACATTGCGCTTGCCGAACTTTTTTGCCAGAGGCCACACGGCAAAAATACCGATGCCCATGGGGATACCGCCGATCACGGAAACCATGGTCTGGGTAACGCCGTCGTTGTAGCTTCCCAGTACATAATTGCAGTAATAGATCAGCGCCAGATTTTTACAGTTGGTAGCCAGCGTCGTGATCACGAAGTAAACCATGATAACGACCCAGTATTTGTCGTGGATCAGGGCCCTGAACTGCTCGGATATGGGTCTTGCGGTATCCCCTTCCTCGCCCTCTTCCGTGATCCGCTCCTTCGTGAAGAAATACTCGATCAGCGTGAGCGGCAGCGCCAGAATGCAGATCACGCTCATCACCGTCAGCCATGCAGCCTGGTTGGCGCCAAGCCGTGGCAGGATCATCATGGGAAAAATCAGCGCCACGACAATGCCGGAGATCATAACCGTGGAAATATTCGTAAACACCGACAGGCTGCCACGCTGAGTGGTGTTCCGGGTGGACAGCGGAACCATCAGGGAATGGCTCATATTGTAGATGGTAAAAGCAAAGGAGTAGAACAGGTTATAGGAAAGCGTCACCCAGACAACCTTTACGCTTTCCGATGCCTGCGGTACAGCAAAGAGTAACATTCCGGTTATGGGAAGCAAGACGGCGGACAGCAGAAGCCACGGCCGTGCCTTGCCCTCACTGGTATGGGTCCGGTCAATGATCTGTCCCATAATAATATTGGTGATTGCATCGATGACCTTGCTGGCGATGGGGAAGATCGTCAGGAAGGCTCCGCCCCACACCGTTGTCAGCTTCAGAACGTCGGTATAAAACACATTCAGATAGGAGACCAGTACAGCGTTCAGGAGCAGTGCTCCGGCCGGTCCAATGAGATACCCCAGCCATTTTTCGCTTCTGGTGACATCTGCCGATTTGATCCGGCTCTTTGGAAGCCGGATTTGTTTCTTCTTTTCCATCATTCTTACCCCCTTTTATTGCGTATCCTGATCCGCAGCCGGCCAGGCGGGCTGCACCCATACCATGAACTATCTCCCTTTCCTATTTCTCTTTTGGCAGTTTCGGCACCTTAATGGGATGACAAAAATCCCGGATTCCGCGAAGAATATGCCCGTTGGTCAGATCCACAAATCCCCTTGCAAAGTTATACGGAAAACTCTTGCCCCCGCACATGGACATGGAACGAATGGAGTTGGATTCCAGCACTCTGCGCAGGAACAGTGCCCCTTTGAGTTTATTATCCCTCTCCGTACCTTCGGGGAGCTTCAGCGCTTCCTTCCGCTGTTTCTCCGATACGCTGATCACTGCATTAAACAATATCCGTCCCATAAAGGTCTGCTGCAGATCTGAAAAACGGGACTCAAGCGTCACCGGAAATTTCGGAGGAAGAGAAGGAATTTTCATGCCGCTCATGGCTTCAAAAGCCTGATCTGTCATCCTGACTGTATTCGCTCCTTCATAAGCCGCCCGTGTTTCCCGGGAATACGGAGAAAAAGCCGTTTCTCCTTCTATCGCCACTGTCTCATGCATGCACACTGTCTCGCAGTCGGAACAAAGCTGGAAATCATACATTCCGCTTTCCAGAACCCAGCGGTGTTCTTTTACGTTGTAATAACGCAGATCTGAGACAGGAACGGTAATCGTCACTGCTTTCGTCTCTCCAGGAGCAAGGTTAACCTTCCGGAAGCCCCGAAGCTCTTTCTCCGGCTTGAATACATTGGTTTCGGGAGCTTTCACATAAAGCTGCACCACTTCCGCTCCGGTGACACTTCCGGTATTGGTCACGTCACAGGTAATCGTAATATTTTGTCCCGGCCGAGTGAGCGTCATGCTTTTCCATGCAAAAGTGGTATAGCTCAGGCCATAGCCGAAGGGATAGCGCACCTGCTTTCCGGCGGTCAGGTAATACCGGTAGCCTGCATAAATACTCTCCTTGTACACCTCCTGCCGCGTTTTGCCAAACGTATCGCCGAAAGGTACATCCTTATAACTTTCCGGCCAGGTCTCTGACAGACGACCGCCGGGACAGGTATCTCCGTAAAGAAGCCGTGCTGCGGCTGCCCCGCCATTCTGCCCCGGAAGGAACATATCCAGAATTGCGTTCACGCGGTCCGCAAAGGGAAGCTCCACAGCGCCGCCTCCAAACAGCACCAGCACAACGTATTTTCCCGTACCGCAGAGAGAATCAATCAGAGCCAGCTGATTTTCCGGCAGCTTCATTGTCTTCCGGTCCGCGCCCTCGCTCTCACTGTCATCGGTAAGCCCGGCAAACAGGAGAATCGTATCCGCTTCCTGTGCCTTGCCCACAGCCTCGGCCAGCAGAGAGCTGTCCGTTTCTGTTTTTCCGGCGTCGTAACCGCGGCACCAGACATAGGAAATCCCCCGCATGTCAAATGCGTCTTTGGGCGTCGTCAGCCGGGCAGGACGGATCATGGAACTGCCTGCGCCCTGATAACGCATTTTTTCAAACAGATCGCCCACGATCAGCAGTTTCTCCCCGCCAGTCAGAGGCAGACAGCCGTCATTTTTCAGCAGTACCGCACAGTCCGCTGCAATGTCAGCCGCCAGAGCGTGGTGGGCATCAAAGTCTGCTTCCGGTGCTTTTTCACCGGTCACATACGTATTTACAAGCTTCAGAACATTGGCGGCAGCCCTGTCCAGCGTTTCCATGGGAAGAGAGCCGTCTTTTACGCCGTCCAGAATCCACCTGCGGCAGATTGCCGTATCTCCCGGCATCTCCAGATCAAGTCCTGCTTTCAGGGCCGGAACCCGCTCATGGATCGCGCCCCAGTCTGTCATGACTGCGCCGTCAAATCCCCAGTCTTTCCGGAGAACATCGGTGAGAAGCCAGCTGTTTTCAGAACAGTAGATTCCGTTGATCTGGTTGTAGGCGCACATCATGGAAGCAGGATGTCCCTCTTTGACAACCCGTTCAAAGGATTTCAGGTAAATTTCCCGCATGGCCCGTTCATCGGCAGCAGAGTTGCCCATAAAGCGGTAATTTTCTGTGTTGTTCAGGGCAAAGTGCTTCACACAGGCTCCTACTCCCTGAGACTGTATGCCCTGTACCTCTGCTGCGCCCATTTTTCCGGACAGCAGAGGATCTTCGGAGAAATACTCGAAATTTCTCCCACAGAGCGGGTTTCTCTTGATGTTGACGCCTGGTCCCAGAAGCACATGAACGCCATAGTGCCTGCACTCCTGTCCTATAGCCGCTCCCATTTTCCTGGTATTCTCCGGATTCCATCCGGATGCCGTGGTCACCGCTGTGGGAAAAGCTGTGGCAGGCTCACTGTCGGTAACACCATTGTCTCCGCCTTCCTGCTGAACACGCAGGCCGTGAGGGCCGTCGGACATGCGCAGGGAAGGAATCCCGAGACGGGGGATTTCATTGGTGTACATGAAGTCCGTGCCTGAAACAAGTGCCGCTTTCTCCTCCACCGTCAGCTGGCGGAGCGTCTTCTCAATATCCATATCAGCTTTCCTTATACAATCCTTACATTTCTATTGGCTCTATCTTAACCCGTCTGCTATACTGTTTATTATAAATTTGTGTCTTATTTATCAAATTTGTTCTCACTGTTTATTGGCTTAAAAGCAAAGCGGAAATCAGTTTTGCGCCGTTTGACCAGGCAAGTCAGCTGATCCAGGAGGATTTATGAATCAGGAAGACATCCAGTATCTCTGTACGCAGCTCGGTATGCTTTCCGGCATCCCGGTCCGTCTCTTTCAGAATGAAACCCAGATCTTTTTTTACTCCATGGTTCATCTTCCGGCTGATCCGATGAAAATCTGGGAGAAGAAGATACTGTCCATATCGGATCCTGTGGGGTATTTTGTCACGGAAGATTTCTACTATTTCGGAATTCTGAATTTTCCTTCCGGAAAAATCGTCGTCGGCCCCACCCGGTCTCTTCCATCGCCGGATCAGAGTCTGAAATCGCTGGCATTCCGCTGTGATCTGAGCGACGAAATGGATATCCAGGACTTTATTAACGGCATGAAAAGCATCGTGCGGCTTCCGGTCATGAACCTGCTGCAGATGCTCCTGCCGGTCAGTTTTGCGCTCACCGGCAAAAAGCTCACTCTTCAGGATCTCGCCATTCAGGAAAACGAACAAGGCCAGATCAGTGAATCGGTAAACCGGGAAGAATCCGAAAAGAAGTTTAAAAACGATCTCACTGATGACACCACACACAACTCCTACGACCTGGAGCGTCTGATGATTCGCATGGTGCAGCACGGAGATATGGAAATGCTGAAAAAATGGATGAAAGAAGCTCCGGCCATTCGTCCGGGACAGATGGCTCCGGAACAGCTGCGACAGCTGAAAGACACCTTCATTGTAAGCGCCACGCTGGTCTCGAGAGCTGCCATCCAGGGCGGACTGCCGGTGGAAGATGCTTTTCAGCTGAGTGACGCCTACATTCAGAAAGCAGAGCTTCTTCCCTTTCCAGACCGGATTCTGAACCTGCAGTTTCATATGATTCTGGATTTCTGTGACCGGGTAAGCAGACTTCGCGAGAACGGACAGCCGTCTGACCTTGTTCTGCAGGTGAGGACCTATGTCCTGCGCCATATCAGTGATCCGCTGACAACCGAAAGTATTGCAAAAGCCCTGTATATGAGCCGCTCGTATCTCAGCCGGAAATATCACGCCGAAACCGGCGAGACCCTTCTCTCTTACATTCACCGGAAGAAGATTGAAGAAGCGAAGCGTATGCTTATCTATACGTCCAGGCCGCTGACTGCTGTGAGCGCCTATCTGGGCTTTTCATCTCAGGGTCACTTCTCACGCATTTTCCGGGAATATACCGGAATGACGCCGGCTGAATACAGAAAGAAGCCGGGAAACGGATAAAATCCGCCTCCCGGCTCTCGACGGTAGTGTCATGCATATCGCATGAATAACACTATTAAACCTTTGTTTCAGGGGATTTGCGCAAAAAAGAGCAATACCCCCTGCTTTTGTGTATAATGTCAAGCGACCAAACCCAACATCAGAAAAGAAGGTGTATTGCTCGTGAACATTATACAGTATCTCATTGCTCTCGTACAGAACCTTTTTCGCCGGTTGTATTTACTGCTGCAACGACGTTTAACTTTTCAAGTCAGCATCCAAAGAGGCACCTTTTCTCAGAGTCATTCTGAAAAAAGGTGCCTCTTCGTCCTGTATGAAGCAGGAATAAACTTTTCATTTTTAAAAAGATCAGTCGTTCGTCGCCTTGTATGCTTCGATCATGGAATTGAACAGATCATCCAGTTCCATACCGTTGAGCTCTGCTCCGCGGCGGATATTATCACGGTCGCAGCCCGCAGCGAATCTCTTATCCTTGAATTTCTTCTTGACGGATTTGAGGTTCAGATCCTGTGCGGAGTGTGACGGATACATGCGTACGGCTGCTCCGAGAAGTCCGGAAAGCTCATCGCACGCCCAGAGAACACATTCCATCTTGTGCTCAGGTTTCGGCAGTGCGGTGTTGTTGTCACTGTTATGCGTCTCAATGGCATGCGCCACCTGCATATTTACACCGGCTTCTTTCAGCAGTTCAGCGGTCTTCACAGTGTGAAGCTGATCATCCTGCCACTTCTCCCAGTCGAGGTCATGAAGCAGTCCTACCACAGCCCAGAATTCTTCGTTCTCCGGATCATACTTCTTCGCATAGTAGCGCATCAGGTTGGAAACCGTCTCGCCGTGCGTGATGTGGAATTCATCCTCATTGTATTTCTTCAGCAGAGCAAGTGCATCATCCCAGGAGATTCCAGCATCGAGCTTTTCACCTTCCGGGATCGACGGCGTTGCCTCCACAGAAGCAGCTTCCGCTGTCTCAGTATTAGAAGCCTCTTCTGCCGGCTTTTCAGACTTTTCTTCAGCTTTCCCTGTCTCTGCCTGTTCTTCGGCTTCTTCCCTGCCTGCGCTCCTGAGAGACTTCATTGTCGGGAATCGATCTGAGATAAATTCTTTATCGTCTGTATCCGCATATTTCCGCGGTTCTCGATTTTTCAGCTCTTTATTCTGCATTGCTATTACCACCTGTTAGCATGGTTTGTTCCCCATGGAACTGTTGTCAATTTGTTGTAACCCTCCGCGTTTGTTGCAGAGAAGCTATTTTCGTTCTTCCTCCTTCTCTTATATCAGTCTTTGATATTCCAGGCAATACTTTTATCGAAGTTATCTTACTGAAAAAATAATTGTAAGACTGCTTTGATGATCGCATCGCCACGATGTGATGATCCTTATAAGGACTTGTTTCTCTTCATATCCGCATTTTTTCATACAGAATCCAAGAAGTGCAGCAGCGAAGCAGCTGGCTTTATACAGTACATGGTGCCCCGAGAACCGGGGCATGGGGGTACTGCAGAAAGCAGTATGAGAACTGCTCACGATGGTGATCAGAAATTCCCCAAGGACTCTGCTTTCGATACAATCACACGATTGCCTTTAAGCCCGCTGTTTTAGCGGGTTTGAGAAACATCACTGGTACTGCTTCTAAACGATCCCATAAATGATATCCCCGAATTCCTTCGGGTTTTCAGGGCAGCCTACATTCAGCCATTCACGAATAACACCGATCACACCGTAATAGTTGTACTGGTAGGAAATCTGAAAGGTACGTTCATCGTAGGCTCCCCGGCTGACCAGCAGTTCCTTCATCTGATCGTACATCTTTTTAACGGTATCCTTGATGTATTTGCTCTCCAGCCGGGAATCAAAAAACTCACGGTAAAAAGCCTGGTTGTCGTATATGATTTTTAGAAGCTTATACCGGTCTGTCTCTATGTTGCCGTCGGAAAAGGCGTTCTCTGTCAGTTCTTCCTCCAGCTTCTCATACAGATCATAGATGTCTAGATAATTCCGGTAAAACGTTGCGCGGTTGATTTCAGCACCCTCGCAGATCTCTTTCACAGTGATTTCCGACAGATGTTTCTTTTCAAGCAGATGATAAAGGGATTTCCTGATCATCATTCTCGTGTAAGCCGTCCGTCTATCGATCTTTTTCCAGTCGTTCTGCAACACTTTTCTCCTTCCTGTCGCGCATTTTCCAAATCACGAATAATTGATGCTTGCTTCCAGTTATTGATACGATCATATTAGACATTAGAAAGAAATGCAACACGTGTCTAAGGAGGTTTACATGAAAGCTTTTAAAACACAGATGAGCCGGTGGGGATTCGTTCTGATACATGTAATCGCAATGATCTATGCCGGTGTAACCGCAGCAAACGGCGGAGATTTCCAGATCAGCATGGGACTGTTCGGAATTCTTCTCTTCTCCTATTTTACCGGAGCTTCTGTTTTCGGATTCGGTAGCATGATCCTGATGAACATTATCTCCGCAGCCTGCGCTTTCCTGTTCGAAAACACCAGCGTAAGTTTCGGATTTCCGTTCGGTTATTTCAATCACTTCGCCGAAGGAATCCGGATCGTAAATGTTCCGCTGCAGGTCGGACTCGGTTATTATTTCTACGCTTTTGCCGGATGGATGCTCGCGGATCTTCTGATCGGAAGGCGCGGCCATAACGACATGGCGTCAAGAATCGGAAGGCCTCTGATCGGTTCCCTCATTGCGAGCGGAATGGATCTGACAACAGACGCAATCAACGGGCTTGTGAATGGCGATTATGAATATCCCGCAGGAGGCGGCTTCTTCGGGTCTCCGCTCTCAAACAGCTTTGGCTGGGTATTCACTGTATTCATCACTCTGCTTCTGTGGGAAATCCTGATCGTTCCCCGGACAGCTAAAAAAGATAATAACATAATCGGAGCAGCTTCTTCCTGGCACCTTCAGAACGCGGTTCTCATTGGACTCCAGGTAACAGCTCCGTTCATCGGATTCCTGACCGTCAAAGACTTTACAGTCACAGACTGCCTCGGATATAACTGGCAGGCGCATTACGCTTATGAAGCTTCCACGATGATCGCCCTTCTGGCACTCGTCATGGCCGGGGTTATCGGAATCTTTGTATGGGTGAGAAAAAGAGAAACGGAAAAGGCAGCATAAAACATAAGACGAATCATATGCAGAAAATCGGAGGACAGCGCTATGAAGAAAGTACTTGTTACCGGGGGAACCGGATTTCTCGCAGGATGGACAATCCGCGAACTGCTCGAAAAGGGATATGCGGTACGGACAACCGTTCGTTCTATGAAAAAATCAGAAAATGTAACTTCAATGCTTGAAAAGGAAGGTGTTGATACATCAAGGCTATCTTTTGCCGTGGCTGATCTGACAAACCCGGACGGATGGGATGATGCCATGAAGGATGTGGACTTTGTGCTGCACGTCGCTTCTCCCCTCGGCGGAAATAATCACGAAGACCCGACTCTGATCCCGACAGCAAAGTCTGGTGTTGAGAATGTGCTTGGGGCGGCTATCCGCACAGGCGTGAAGAAGGTCGTCATGACATCCAGCGAAGCCGCGAACTATCCGGACAAGAAAGACCCGAATCCGGCCGTAAATGAAGATTTCTGGACAGACATGAACAACAAATGGATCACGAATTATCAGCGTCCCAAGATCATAGCAGAGCGAACTGCCTGGGAAATCATCGAAAAGCAGAATCAGACTAACCTTGCCACCATCCTCCCCGGCGCGATCCTCGGCCCGAACATGGCCGGGAAACGAAGCAGCACTGACCAGATTTTTGAAATGCTGCTCAAAAGAACGCCAAGCCCTAATGTCATCTACCCTGTCGGCGATGTCCGAGATCTCGCGGAGCTTCACATACTCGCCATGGAAAACGACGCGGCAGACGGGCAGCGCTTTATTGCGGAATCAGAAGAAATGACCATGCCCGAAATGGCGAGAATATTGAAAGCAGCCTATCCGGACAGGAAATTGAGCACCATAGTGATCCCCGACTTCGTGATCTCTGTCATGGCAAAATTCCAGGTTCCGATGAAAGTGCTGAATACGATGGTAGGGCTGAAATATCACCGTGACAGCACAAAGGCAAGGAAACTGCTCGGCTGGAATCCGAGACCGGCAAAGGAGACTGTCCTCGATACCGCACAGTATCTCATAGACAATAGAATTGTATAAGCAAAAGCAGGAAACAGTCTGATTGTCTCTCTATCTCTGACAATCCCTGCTGTTTTCATGCAAAAAGGCACGCGTTTTGTGCCGGATGCATCGTCCAGGACGAACTTCAGGAGCTTCTTGGGCTTCGACACAGCCGAGCACTCCTTGACCTTTACGGCGCGGAAATCGCTCTTGCGGAAGGTGTCAAAATTCACATGGTCTGCAGACAGCAGCTCGATCTTCACGCCCGAGAAATCGGTCTTGTCGTTCGGCGTAAAGAATCCGATCTGCTCGGGAGCTGCCTCGGATTTGCTCTCCTCCGCGGCCGTCTCCCCTCTCATGCGCTTCACCGCTGACGGACTTGTTGGCCTTGATTGTCGGGAATCAGAAGATTGTTTCCTTGCCAAGCAGGAAATCCAGCACATTGATATGTCGAATGCCGTTTTCATCTGTAAAGGACGCTGGAATATCACGACGCATGATGATTTTTTCGAAGAAGTCATTCGTCAGCCGCAGAGAATCTAATTCGCTTGCTGTTTTTTCTGCGTGAGACATTTCGTATGCGGATTGGATATATACCTTTTTATCTCCTTGATTGACAACAAAATCAATTTCTTTCTGCACCTTCTGATCTTTTCGCCTGTCAAGGATGACTCCGACGTCAACGGAATATCCCTGGATAATCAGTTCATTGTACAGGATGTTTTCCATGATATGTCCGGGATCAAATTGCCGGAAATTGACGCGTGCATTACGGAGTCCGATATCTGTGTAATAGTATTTGTTTGGGTACTGAAAATATCGTTTTCCCTTGATATCCCAGCGTTTTGCTTCGCTGATCAGAAAGGCATTCTTCAGGTATTCCAGGTAACTCGAAACCGTTTTGGGGTTGATATTCACCTTTTTTGTACTGTTCAGTGTGTTCGCAATATTGGTGGGATTTGTCAGTGAACTGACAGATGATGCAAGAAAGTCCAGGATGTCCGAAAGCACATCAGGACGTTCAATTCCCTCACGCTCAACGATATCCTTGATATATACTTCATTGAAAAGCTGTGCCAGATAGTCTTTTTTCTGTCGGTCTTCCTTCAGATTCAGAAGATATGGCATCCCGCCGTAAAGCATATAGCGGTCAAATACATCTCTTTTATCTCCGCCTACAGCTGCAAAGAATTCCCGGAAAGAAAGAGGATATACATGGATCTGCGAAGAACGGCCGCGAAATTCTGTAACGATGTCGCTTGACAGCATTTTAGAATTGCTTCCCGTCACATACACGTCAAGATTTTTATATCCCCGCAGTTCATTCAACATGTCATAGATCGTTACCTTTTCGCCAGGCAGATCCGGGTCAGGAACGGAAACAGACATCTGAATTTCATCAATAAAGAGATAGTACTGCTGTGTGCTGTTCTGTATCTTTGCCTCAACCATACTGCTGAGAGCAATCGGGCTGCGGTATTTTATATCTTTGCGTTTATCAAGTTCGATGGTAATGATGTTCTCAGCACTTACCCCCTGTGACAGCAGATAGTCACGAAACAGTTCGAATAAAAGGACGGACTTTCCGCACCGCCGGATCCCGGTAATGACTTTGATCTGGCCATCCCACATATAGGAAACAAGCTGATGAAGATAGAGATCGCGTTGTATCATTGGCGCCTCCTTATATTACGTACTTAGGCCGTAATCGTCTTAAGATCATAATTAAAGTATAGTCCATTAAGCCGTGTGGTTCAACATGAAATTACGCACTTGAGACGTATGCGGCATAAGATAGTAGTCAGCCTGTGTCAGGACAATATAATAGCGTCTGCAGAAGCAGACGCCTGAATGTGAACTTCCTGGAAAAAGTACCCTAAAGAGCTTTTGACTGTCGAATCAATAGTTGAAGAGAAAGTCATCAAGGTCGATGAGAGCTTCCTTCAGCTCCGGATTCCGTTCGCGCTGAATCAATCT
>Ga0256406_1003111_pt1 | contig 21412 bp, 21 predicted proteins | sample RumenRJG_03DNA_FD_185986 | JGI IMG/M metagenome (GOLD analysis project Ga0256406, IMG submission 185986) | Bovine rumen microbial communities from Lethbridge, Alberta, Canada - RJG_03 | ecosystem: Host-associated > Mammals > Digestive system > Stomach > Rumen | place: Canada: Alberta | collected... | reverse complement strand
ATTTTTTGCTTTTTTCAGGGTACTGTTCGGGACAGAAAAATCCTGTCCTAATTGTATAAATCCGGGCGATGATTATACGCCCGTTTTAAGCTGAATCCGAAAAATACGGTTTATTCAGCAGACACTACATAAAGTAAAAGCTCGGCACCATTACTACTGTCAAACCGAGAAGCAAAATCATACAAGGCAGTACAGTCTTGCTTCTCATCAGCTTGAAATATCCCACCCATCTGCTGACAGAATGCTAATTGTGATCTTTCAAAATCTGCTATATATAGCACCGAATTATATTTTGACCATTCTCTTAACAGTTCGGATTTCGTACAAAGAGAAGGATCTACCATTTTCAGATACGAATCGTTTGGCTTCAAACGAACCGTAACAGCATGATGTTTCAATATTGGCAATATCTCTTCTCTTACTTTTCCAAGATAGGATCCAAGAATTGGATTGGTGTTTTTCCACCTCCATGGATAAGTTTTTATTTTCACTTCCGTCCAAGGCAATTTCTCCCAATCGACAAGATTATTATCTCCCCAATCGAATATGCCCTGCAGCGGATCGCCAAGTACCCATACTGGCAAATACGAATTAAGCGTCAGAAATATCCTATGCTGTTCAATAATGCAATCTTGATACTCATCAACAATTATTGCGGCATATGACTCTGAAATCACTTTACCAGCCCATGCTTTTTCAAAAATAGCCTTTGCTCCTGAATATAGTTGTCTATAGAATTCTTTTGACTCACGAATTCTGGATAATGAAACATCAAAATTTGCCGTATTGGGATAGGAATAGCACCACCTTTGGCAGAAGCCTGCAATAGTTCCAACGTTAGCTTTCTTCAGTGGTATGCCCTTTTTACGGAATCTATGCTTGATCGCATCTACGCCTGCATTCGTATGCGTTAGCACAAGCACTTTTTTCTCACATGCACTTACGATATCAGCAAGCATTTCCGTTTTTCCATGTCCAGCTGGAGCAATCACATATGCATTGCTGCGACTAATTAAATTTTGTATTTCCTCAAAATCCATTCAATTTTTTGTCCAATCCATGATCTCATCAAATACTTTTTTGATACGATTAGTCACTTCAAACTCATCAAAACTTTGAAAAACAACATCTCCTATCTGTTCTCCAAGATCTATTCGTTTAAACCAGTTTTTGTTTTTAGCTATTTTCCCCAGTTTGGCCCTATGTTCCCTATCTAACTCTTCCAGAACTATTTGATCATTCTCTACTTTATAAGCGATATCCTTCAGCTGAGAACAAATTGACTGTGTTCCCTTCTCTGTAACTGCTATGTCCAGAAATGTTTGTACTATATGTAAAGGACATTCCATGAACAGTTGATCTTCAATTGCATATGGCTGTTCCCAGTCAATGATTCTTATACCTTCCGCACGGTACTTTCTCTTTATCTCCTCTTCATCAAGCTTATCTGAATCCATAAATACACAAAGGTCATATCCGAACTCTTTAAGCAAATCCACGCATTTAAAGATATTTTCACCTTCTCCAAGGAATGTTCCAACGCCATAATATGCAAGTCGTTCATTTGATTCTTGATCAAGGTAGTTATCCAAAGCCCGAATGTACCCTATTTCTGTCTTACCTTCACATACCAATAACCGCTTTGACAAAATAGCTTCTGCATTTGATCTTACTTGCCTTTGTAAAAAATCATGTAAATTACGTTCTTCCGGAAATCGGCTAACTTTCGTCAACCCATCCTTTGAATTTACGATCAACAGCTCATCTAGTTTTGCTTCTGCCACTGCTGTTGATGAGTGGGTAGTAAAAAGGATTTGCCCAGCCTCAGAGCCTTTGGTTCTAAACTCATTTATAAGGCTTTTTATTCTATAGGGTTCCAAGCCATTTTCTATTTCATCTATCATCAGTAATGAATCACCCTCTGAGGCATTAATATTTAGTCCCATCGAAAGAAGTCGTCTGCTTCCAAGGCCACGCATGTTAAGCGGAATATTTCCGTCAAACAACCCAACCGAAGTAGAGAAACTTCCATTCTGATAAATCAGCTTATTTGTGATCTCGCTATTAAAGCCGACTCCATATTCCTTCCCAGTATTTTTTACGATATCAACAACCGTGTCTAATGCTGTCAAATCAGCATGATTAGCGACCTCTCGCATTGCATTAATGTAAGCGTCATGTAGGACGCCACGAGAATCAGCATATTTCTGCAAAACAGAATACTTTCCCCATTGAAGATCTGTTTTCGCATCATCTCCAACAACGTTGAATGGGAATTTTTTCCTGTCTGCTGTATTCAAAGTCAATGGATCTTTGCGATTGCAAACAATTTCCCATTTGGGTTCTAATGTTTTGTCAATAGATAACTGTACGGAAACACATGGTCGCTGCCCGTCCTTAGGTTCATCATCGCTTATACCATCATATGGAATATCTGGATTTCTCAAATAGAGACCAAATTTTTCTTCAGAAAGAAGTTCCTTTGGCAGGTCACAGTATGTTCCTGTAATAATAATTTTTTCATCGATATTCCTGTTATAGAAATCCGTGTCTATAACCTGCAAATTCCATGTTGGCCAAAGATTCCATTGAATTGCATTGATGATTGTCGTTTTCGTTGAATCACCTGCGCCAATCATTATCCCAATTTTTGATTTTGCCGGATAAGAAATCGTCGCTTCTCTTATTCCTCTAAAATTCCTTATTTCAAGGGAAAGGATTTTCATTTTATATCCTCAAATTAATCACGATGTTAGGAATGCATAAAACTCTCTCTAAACTACCAATTCTTCCATACATCCGGCTGGTATCCAATCGTAGCCTGCCGACCGTTCCGAACCACCGGCTGTTTTACTACAAGCGGGTGCTCAATAACCTTATCGAACTTATCCTCGTCTGCAAGGTACTTAATCAGGAGATATGCCTCCTGGTCCTTCGTCTTCTCGTCCAAGAGTTCGTCCATCCCGCCTACTGCCTGCAGGATCGAGGTCAGTTCTCCTTTACTGAAGCCCTTCTGTGCAAGGTCAATCGCCTGAAACTTAATCCCCCGCTCCTTGAAATAGCGCTCTGCTTTTCTTGTGTCCGCGCTCTTTTTCGTGCCGAAAATCTGTATGTTCATATCAACTGCCTTTCATCTACCCCTGTTAAATCCAGATCGATCAGCCACACCCCGCCGTTTTCTTCAGTAATTCCGGCACGAGATTAATCCAGCTCCTGCAGTAATCCAGAATGACCGAATCCGAACTCACCACATATCCGGACTGTTTCAATACCGCATCCACATCGCTAATAACTGAAATCTCAAGGGAAAAGCCACATCCAAGCGTCTCCCGCCGCTCATAGAAAAGCGTCTTCAACCTTCCGGAATTGGAAACCGGAGCATCCTGGAAAACATTCACCCGCCCCACATGCAGGTTGTCCGCCGCAAGAAGGAGCAGATCAATCGCCTTCTTCGTCACATCAATGATCCGATAGGTTCCGCGCAGGCCGGCAAGGTCTCTGATGCAGCCATCCATTCCCTTGAAAACAGGTGAGCCCGACAGCACCGTCTCCAGCGTAATCACCGTGTTGAAACCATCAACGTTGATCTCAGGCAGCACTGGCCTGTCTTCATTTTCCTCAATGCCTGCCAGATCGATTTCCCGGCTTTTTCTCGCAACGACTTTATCATCCGGAGCAATTGATCTTGCGAGTGCCAGACGCTGCCGCTCTGAAAACAGATAATGATCCCCCACAAACTGCGTGACCGGTTTCAGATGATATCCGCGGTTGAGAAGATATCTTACTTCTGCGCCTGCTTTTCTGAGAAGCTTCACAGACTCTGCAGAAAACTGACTCTCATCTTCTGGCACAAAGCCACGCCGGACATTCTTTTTCACTTCATTGTTCGATTTCATCTCCGGCATTTCACGTCATTTAAAAAGCTTGAACAGATCTCCTAAACCAAAGGTAGTCTTCCGATGGACCTTGTTATAGAGTGCCCTCTTCGGATGAAGAATTCCCATTCCCTTCTTGCCATAACCGGGAATCAGTGCTTTTTTCACGGCGCGGGTTGCTCTGCCCTTCGTTCTGGCGCTGAGAGATTTCTTTAAGCTTGGTTTTCTCATTCCGTATTTCATATGTTCCACCCCTCGTTAATAAAATAAACGTCAAAACATCGCCATTGCTCAATCGCAGTCAGTCCACTGGTAAACGTCAAATAGTCCTCTGGCACAGAGAACCGCATCCGGCTGAAAGCCGGGGAGTGAGGGCTGTACAGCTGACTTCTGCTGGACTGGAACCTCGGCAAAAGTTACCGGAGATTCATTCTGCGCCGCAGGAAGGGATCGGTCTTTCATCTCTTCATATGCTTTAAAGTGGATCAGACGGAGCCAGTAATAATACTGCTTGCAGCTGACATCGTTCTGAATGAGCCACTCTTTGGCATTCATGCCTATAGGTCTGGCCTGGCACCTTCTGACAATCTCTTTCCAATGGGCCATGCGGACTTCGTGGGTAGTTTTATCCATTTGGGAACACCTCCAGAAAACTACTAGTTTTTTGAGTTTTCTAGAGTATCTCAGATTTAACCGGTCACGGCTAGGTGAACTATTTTACGTTTACATGTTACTCAAGATTATCCACAAACTTCTGCTTGTACTGATCCCGATAAAATGTTTGTACATGCTTATTCATCCTCTAATTTTTGAGAGAATATCTCCTCTTCAACAGCATCTACACACTTTTCCGCATTCTTCAGCACATCTTTGCTCCAGAAATGAAGAACGCTCCAATTCTGCGCATGAAGTGCCTTATCAACTTCAATATCCCTCTGCATATTTCTTTTGATTTTTCCAATCCAATAATCTGGATTATCTCCATGCTCTAGTTGTTCCCGTAGGTTACTGTACTTTTTACTTTGATAATCTCCATCAAATCCCTTACCGTGGAAAAACTCACTATCTACAAATATACATAGACGAAATCTGGTAAGGACAATATCCGGATGACCAGGGAGTTCTTTATAATTTTTACGATATCTATATCCTCGATGCCACAAGCTTTTTCTAAGCACAATTTCTGCCTTAGTATCTTTTGAGCGAATGTGCTTCATATTTTTTCTACGTTGTTCCGCCGTTAAGTCATCCATTTACTCACCCCTGAAAAATGACATCGTTATGGTATTCAATAAAATCTTTTCCAGGAAGGAATTTTTCTGGAAGTATAATCTGCTTTCCTTCATAACCCATAAACCATTCCCTTGTTTCAGAATCCATAGTGACTTCCTTTATCTGTTGAGAAATGATTACCTTATATCGTTTATCTATTGTGATAAACCCACGGTCAAACGCTTTATCATGAAATGGATTCAAGCAAAGGCCATTGCTTGGATTAGTTCTTTCCGTAAATTCATTACTGACATCCCATGGCTTTATGTGGCTGGCTATGAGTAGTTCAGGATTCTTCATTCCCGTAATGCAGCATTTATTTCCATAGGAATTTAAAACAGACATTCTAAAGAAATGCTGTCCTACTCTGGCTTTCATCACCTGTTCTCTATATTTACCTGCCGGAATCTCAGTGACATCTCCCAAATCGACAAGCTTTGAAATATCCTCACCCTGTAATTTTGCTCTTATTATCTGCGCCTGATAGGATAAGCCAGTCCAATTTTTTGCGAATTCCTCCGAAATCTCGGCATCAAGCTTGCTTCCGTGCGCCATTCCCGAAACATTTCTCAGTCTTAATTCTGGATCGAAATGTGCTAAATTACTCATTTTTAGCGCAACAGAGCCAGGCGTACGCCCAAGAAGATTCGCCAGCTCATTTATGTCGGGATTATTTGCACGAATTTTCCCGAATGGTGTACGACAATATAGATCGAAAGCAAGAATTGTTTCCTCTCTGTTCCACTTTACTCCCGTCCTACTTTCTGCCATTACATACCATCTCCTTCTGCGGGTAAAATCAATTATCTTCCGATTTAAACCCTTCTTGTCTCGCTCTGCTTTCCAGGTCCAACAAGTGACGCGACTGGACTGAATTAGGAATCTTATTGGGAAGTTGTACAGCTATTTTGAGGGCTGATACATCCGTTGAAGTCACAATATGGTGCATAACAGCAAATTCTGATAAACGTTTCCAATGCTCTGCTGGATATTTAACGACCTTTGTTTGAGCATTGATTCCCTTGATAACTCTTTGCTCTTTGTTGGCAATTTTCTTTGTATGAGCACTTTCTTCCGACATCACAAGACAATCCTCAATATCCTCGTTAAGCGGAATATTCATTGCCTGCACGCTATCCCAACATTTTGCCCTTTTGCACCACTGAGTAACATTAATAACCGGTCTATTTTCATCAGTTAATTTGTAAAATACCTTCTCCGCAATCATGCCCAGCGCTGACTTTACCGCATTTGGGAGTTCCTGCTTATTCCATATCTGTATTAAATCCAAGTCACTGCCTGGAAATTGACGTAATATCTGTCGATGGAAGAGCGCGATTGAATAAGTGATAATATTAGCTCTGTAACCTCCCTCATACCAAGGTTGCTTAGGTATGAACTCCCTTAAGTATTCGAACATTATCATAAGGGCTACAGTTCCTTCGTAATACTGAGTATTAAATTGTGCATCATTCTGCTGCCACTGCTCATCAATATAGGAAGCGAACTGGACAAAGTTAGTCTGTGCACCTTTACTTACAATATCTGGATGACCCAGCCATGTATTTTGGACCTTAGCTAAGTCGACCTTCTTTATAAGCTGATTCTTAGGATTCTTCAGTAAGAATGCTTTCTTTTTAGCAGGTGTTAGGCGCATCTGCTCCTGAAGATATTGTCCCCTGGCACGTTCGTAAAACCATATTGTTTCATACTGTGCACCATTCTTAGCCGGTGCATAAGTAATCTTAGACAATTGTTCCATTTGCCGATGGAACGGATGAGATGCAAAAAAGTCTGCATCACTTACCTTATTCTGACTATTGGAAGATCTTGAAATATTTCGAATCAACGCATCCGCTTCATCAGTTGAAACTCGATTCTCGTCTATCTCTGTAAGTTTCATCTGAACATAAATTGACGATAAATCAGCGTGATTATTTTTTCTTGCATTATACAAAGATGCCGTAGTCTGGCCACCGTTTATTATCTGGAAGTCTCTGGCTTTTACCAGGTACGTTTGATTATCGTGGCTCTCAAACTGAACATCTTCCGCCGTAACAGAGATACCATTGTTATAAGCGAAGAACATTTGAGGAGCATTAATAATTGTTTCTCGTATCTTTTTATTAACTGCCACTTTTGTTGAAAGGAAGGAACGAACATTTCCTTCCAACAGTCTTGCGCCATATTTATCATAAATGTCTGCAAGAACCTGTCCGGGAATCACTCCAAGATAACTGTTATATTGGTTATTGGAACCAACATCAGCACGTAGACAAGGAATTCCAGGTATTCCAAAATCACGAAAATCGATTTCAATATTTTCTACTTCTGGGGTCGTGCATACTTCAAACACACGATTAATATCCCAAATCTGACCTTCAACCGGAATATTCTCGAAGGGATCAATTTCAATATTTTTAATTCGCGCACTCGTATTTGCGTCAGTAAAAAGGAACAGCTTTATTTTCCTAAGTTTATCTTTATTGTCCTTTAGCGTCTCGACCAAGTCATAAGCATTAAGACTTATATCAACATCCATGTCAGAGTGAAAAGCTGCATCCACAAATACTAATGCCCTCGAAAAATCTTGATTTGCAGAAGTCAGTGTCAGTGTCCGGCTAAGATCAATGCCGTCATAATCTGCAATGATCAGGTTAATGGACATATCAAAATCGTCGAAAGAATAGCCATCAACTCTAAATTTCCGTCTCTTATAATCCCCGGTAAAATAACAAGGCGTATATTCAGGGAGAAGTTCATATTCCGTTAAGTATGATGCAACATCTTCCGCGAAGCAGGCACTTGATCCCTCTCCGGTCGCAGTTGCCGCTGCTTTGATCCCATCAAGAAAATCCTTCTTAAACTCATCGGCTTCCATAACAGCCTCCTCCCTAAACGCTCTTTTTTAGTTTCTTTTCCAATTAGAAATGCTATTGATAGAAATTAGGTATTTACAGTTCATAATCTCTGGGCGCAAATTCCCCCTTGTGATACGTGGGAATTCTGCATCTACCTCATAGCGTTCTTCACCCGAATACTTATACTTATCCTTGTCATATTCCTGGAGCCGAATGTACCCAACTTTATTTAATTTTGTGACAAACTTATCCACAACCTCATCATTCGAATTAATAAGTTCAACCACATGAGACACGGCATCATTCAAACTAAAACAATTCGCAGTCTCCGGAGCACATTTGTCTAACCTCTCAATTACAAGTTCACCATTAACTCCTGTGTCTCCTAACTGCTCAACCGATGAAATTTTCACTTCTGAGCTAGATACTCCTACAGTTTTTATCTCATGCCATTTCTCATTATAAATAAAATCCTGGTCGGCCCCATCCGGTCCGCTCCACCCTTCGATTGCTTCTTCGCTGTCCTTCCCTGACTCAATTGTTTTTCTCAAATAAATCAGTTCTCCGATTAGACCCTTTTGAGTTTCTGCTGACATTAACGCAGACTTTTTATACGCCATTAACCTTTGCCATTGCCGGAATCTAAAGCTCACACGTTTCAACGCGTCTTTTTCTACCTTTGCTCCATTGGAATAATCAATCAAATTAGCGCACATTGTAATAAATACTTGTTCCTGATTTTTCTCTGTAAGAGAAAGCGAAGAAGCATAGCGCCCATCAAGTCGTTTTGCAACTCTTGCCGTTATACTCTTAGATGATTCAATCCCCTGCGGGATCTCATCACTAATAATCACAACCGCCTTCTGAGTTTCTGAAACAAATGATACATGCCATTCCAGCGGAGAGGGTTCATCTAGTTGTAGAGAGCCACCCTTGCGATAGTCGATGCTGTCCCAAAGTGTTTTCAGTTTTTCTTCGGTATTCATCAATCAACATCCTCCCCTTCATCATCTTCATCAGTTCCAAGCCAATTTTCCAAATCAACAAGATTGACTTGATATGAGGCTGTTTTTGTTCCTGTCTCATCATCAGGAAAGCCAACGCCTATGGCGGCTAGAAACTCGGGATACTTTGACTGTTCCTCTTCATTCTCATAAACCGCATCTAATATATGAAGCATGAGTATTGGCGGACGGTCTTTAATCAGAAAATCGGTATCAGATGCATTCTTCCTTGTTTTTCCCTTCTTCACATTTTTTCTTATTTCATTAGCATCTTCTTTAGTAAGTCCAATCTGGGCACAGCCACCAGCTCCAACTCTAAGCTTCGTACCCATAATATTTAATGCCCCGTTTCTCATGGAAACTTTTCTACTTTCAGTTTGGTCAATACTCAATTCTTCTGTTCCACAAGAAATCTGCATTGGATAAGAAGGACCATCACCCTTGTTCATCAATACGACATCCCAAACATTACCTGCATATTCTTTTAATACATAATCAGATAATCCTTTACCGTTATAATTAAGGTGCCATAAATGTGTTTTAAAGTTTAAAAGGAGCTCTGAAACCAATCTTCCAGAGACCCCTTCCCAGAAATAGTTCCCTCTGGTTCTATCATCTTCAAATGATACGCGTTCTCCTTCAGAAGCAAGGCGACTAATAAACTTCTTTATCAGTTCCATATTTGAAGACAGATCTTTTTCAATAGCCGGTAAACGTGGAGTTTCAAGTAAATGTCCAGCAACTGTTACAGGGCAGTTAATTGTCGTCGCCGTTCTCATTTTATTTCTTGCCGTAACAATTAAGTACCCTGGGTCATTCATGACACGAAGTCCAAAATTCGACGGCGTTTGATGAGCTTCCTTCATTTTTGCAATCTGTTCACGCAAATCATCTGTTGCTATCGTTATCTGGCCATACCAGTCAATCTCATCCTGAGAAAGCCATATTTTTACCAAATCATCATAATTGGGACGATAGCCAAACCATCTTCCCATCTGCATCAAGGTATCATACATATTCGTTGTTCTATAAAAGTATGTGACAACTAAACCCTCCAGAGTAAGACCTCTGGAAAGCGTATTTCCTCCCACTGCAATTATCTTTAATCCATCTTCTTTATGCTGATCATAGTCAAGCTTTGAAGCACTTGCTTTACCGTTTACTGCTCGTACATCTATTGGAGCAATTGCCTTATATAGGTATTTTTTCAGCACCTCACTCCACTTCAACCCTGATACTGACCCGAGATCATACTTATCCCAAACCTCATGAAGATTATGGATATTTGTAATTTTTTCGCTAGTGCTCAATGCCAGCTTTGCGTAATTATGTACATCAGACTTAACCTGATCAAGCCAAGCGTTTAATATCTCCGCTATTTGATTCTGGACGTTGATGAAACGGCTCACATGTATCATCATTGAACTGTGTTCATTTCCGTCTCCTCGATACCAGCGAACTGCATTAGTAAGCAAGAAATAATATACTGCCTCATACATATCTTCTGGCAATTCTTCTACATGGAGAGTCTTTTTATGTTTGTCAGGGAAAACTTTAAGAAACTCATCGACATTTATTCTCTCCAACATATCCGACTGGTCTGCATCATCTCCAAAAATACGGTCAGCGCCTATATACGCACTTGGTGAGGACAACGCATAAATAAAATCAGAAGGGAACAAATCATTCTGATTAGCCGGATTAATAAAAATATTAGCAAAGGGAGTTGCCGTAACAGCAACATAAGTGGTTTTCGTGAACAAACTTAAAATATTACGTATGGCATTGTTAATTGCAGTCGGATCGGTATCCTCATCGTGTGTGTTCACCGATGCATTATCGGCCTCATCGTCGAGCAAAAGCATTGGTAGCTCTATCTGACCTGTCCCATTTATTAAATTGTTATATTTTATCCAATCTGCCAGGTTGTTTAAAATTGTTTTGTTCTTTTTTACTACTAGCAGGACAGGACAATTCACATTGTCGAGACTGAGATCATTACTCTTTAAGACATCTCTGTTGAAATCGTTTGCCTCTGATGTGAATGAGGCAACCTTTTTCTTTGTGCCAAACCTTCCAACACCGACAGCTTTATTTTTTATCGATATAGAAGTCTTGGGGTCCAGAAAACTATTACTTCTTCTTCCGCAGAATTCCGCATCTAATCTCTTCTGTGTCTGCTGACGCAAAACCTCTGGAATTCCAGCTAAAACAATTATCAATTTATATCCGGCATCAGCTGCTTTATTTGCAATAGCAGTATAATTTGCAGTCTTACCAGACTGAACATCTCCGAGTATCAAGCCTCTTATGTGAAAAGACTTTTCATTAGGGTCCCCACACTGATCAAGGATTTCATCAGAAACCTGTCCTAATTTAGCTGTAACACGTGGGTTCCAATGTTTCACCTGTTCCAAGTACTTCTTATATCTTTCCCAGTAAAACGGATCAATCTCAGCCCTACGTGAAGCCACCCAGGGCTTATGGCCATTCTTTAGATCCGGAAGCATAATTCCATTGTCTAATATCATCACAGTTGAAGATTTCAAATGTTTCTTAATGGATTCGAATTCTTCATCCGTAACCGTAATATTCATCATTTTGCTGCTATTCCTAACCAATTCTGCAGCATTATTGAATTCCTCCTCAGTAGGGGGAACCTCAGGATATTGATTATTAATGTATGTTGAAATTAAACCTTCAAGCGTTTCGGCCGTCGTATTAGCCATTTTTCAAAATGTCCTTCCTTAGTTTTTCTATCAACTCACAACGATTTGCAAATGGTTCTATTTCGGCCATCTGGTCAAGGAATTTTATCTTGTCATCAATATTTAGATTAGGCGGAATCATATTCTCCAATGCCTGTTGAACTTCTGCATCGGAAATCTCCTTATCATTGGTCAGATACTCATCGTTATTAAGATCTACATATAATTGATTGAGTGGAAGCCCGGTTTCAATCTGTTTAAATACGGCATCAAGCATTTTTGATGATCCTGGATAAGATCTTAATAATTGTTCAATTGCTGGATAGTCTCTATTGATTTCGTAATAGTAACCGCCATCTCTTGCCTTCATACGATTCCAGATATGAACAGTTTTATCGCTTACTTCTCTTTTTCCTCGTACCGTATATTTTCTCTTGCTTTGATCCGCAATTCTCTCTATTATGTTCTGGAGATTCGCCCTGACTTCAGCCGGCGGCATAGCATATGATTTCTTGATATCTAATGTCCACAGATCATCAAGGGTATTTGGAATATCAACCTGTATTCTTGCAAGTTTAGAGAGATCCCCCTTGCGTTGCATACGAAACCAAGTTCCCCACACTAACAAGCGTTTATTCCTGTAAACATAAAATCCTTGTAGTTTTCTCAATCCATCTTTACCACCCAGTTCCTTTATCTCATCCGATGTAAGAGACGAAAAATGAGGAAGGATGTATGGTCTAACTACTATCCTGGAGCCATGAATAACTAATACTTCATCATCCATTGGACGATTACTCTTCTTGGTTAGAAAAGGATCTTTACCCTGGAGCGGTTCTCCATTAATTGATATATCAATTCGATTTAGCCCTGGTTCACCAAGAAGATATCTATGAAATACCAATTCCAGATGATCCCTTACACTATCAATCTTCCTTCCCATTGAGGTTGTAAAATCTATTTCTCCTGCTTTGAGACGATCCAGTTTTTGCCAAACAACTAAGGTTCCTGATTCCTGTTCAATCAGTTCCTCTATTCCGGGAATTTGTTTTTGTTCTGTCGCATCCGTAATGTCAATCAGCGACCATTTCTTAGAAGTTCTAACATAATCTATATCCCACCTTCTGACAGAGAGCACTCCATCCTTTAGCGAGGCAACGGTTAAGACTCGGCACTGCGATAATGAAGCAGTTTTTAAACCAAGTCCAAACCGACCCAAGTCCTGTTTTTCTCTAGTCTCCAATGGGTTCTTACTTCCGTATTGCATTGCTTCAGTCAGCTCATCGGAAGACATACCCGTACCGTTATCCAGTATTGAGATATATTCATCTCCTATTGGGAAAAAATCAATTTTAATATCAGTGGCATTCGCGGCTATGCTATTATCAATAATGTCAGCAACAGCTGATTCCAACGAGTAGCCAATAGCTCTAGTCGATTCAATAAGAGTTGGCGCAAATGGCGGCAGATCTATTACATTCATTGCTACAAGTTCCTTCCATCAATCATCATTGTCTACCCAAATCATTTTTAGGGTCCAGACTTCATATGACTTTTTATTATCACAATTGCTCTGCAGACGTTGGTCAGTCTTTTGAAGTGCAAGGGCATTGCATCCATATGTCTCCAGCATCTCTTGGGTAACCATCCCATTTCTTTTTTCATCTCTGAAAACATCGTCAATTGGTTCAATTAGGCCTTCCTGTACCAATCTCCCCTTTAACCATTTTCCTAAAATAAGCTCATCACCAACCGCAGCAAATTGCTTATTGTTGTCACTGGTCGTATGCGCCAAAAATCCGAATCCATCGTCCGTCACAACGAAAAATGGGATTCCCTTACTAGGATATCCTTTGGATGCTCTCGTCCTGCTTGGAATCGTCATTTGCGTTTCATACCACTTTCTGGGCTTACTTTTACTTCTAGGAGCTGCATAACAGACGTTTATATTCGATTTCGTATAATGCCGATGATCGTCGAGAAATTTATCAGCTTCTCTTGGGACCTTCAGTGGAATAAGAAAAATATTCCCCATTTCATGATTCTGATACTCAAGAACATCCTCCATTGGGATGCTAATAATATCTTCTAAATCCTCTGGGACCTTATCTCGCGCCATACGTTTACCCCCTGTCCCTGTTTAATCAGCCCAGACTGGTTCAGTTGAGTTATATGGAATCCCTGCGAAGGTTTTTAAGATGGCTTCAAATATTATCCTTGCTCCATCTGGTGGTACTGCCATACCAATTTGTTTTCTAACAGATTCCTTGTTTCCAACAAATATATAGTTATCCGGAAATGTTTGCAGGCGCGCACGCTCTCGATTTGTTAAGGCCCGTGGTTCGCTCCAGTGATAAACATGCGTGCCACCTCCACCAGAGCCTGTGATAGTGTAAGCCGGTTTTTCTGGATCCAATCTTCTATATACCTGGCTTAATTTTGCACCCTTGACATTAAGTTGAAGTTTCTTTGGTATATCTGCCGTCCACGCATTTTGACCCGGTTTAATATACTTAAGTCGTTCTACCACCCTGCTTGTCTGCCTTGTTAATTCATTATTTGCGGCATTCTCAGAGATGGGCGGATTTTCAATAGCTTCCCTACAGGTCTTCACATGATAACCTTCATAGCTTGGAATCTTAAATTCCACATTTTGATCATTTCGTATTCCCACAATGATCATCCTATGCCTTGCCTGAGGAATACCATATTTTTCAAAACAATACAGATTTGGATACAGTTTATAACCCGCTCTGCGCATGTCCTCTTGAATTACGCCCAACGCTTTTCCATCATTTGCACTTCTTATTCCAGAAACATTTTCAAACAAAAACCAATAAGGTTGAAAGATATTTAGCGCCTTTATTCCATATGAATAAAGTGGACCAAACTTTCCATTAAAACCTTTTTGCTCCCCCACAACAGAAAAGTCGTTACAAGGTGCACCAAAAGAAAGTGCCGTAATAGGAGAAAGTTTGTTGAAATCAAGCGTGTGCACATCTTCACAAATCACACTGTCTGGATTTTCTGGGCAGATATTTTTTACATATGTCTGACATGTGTTTCCATCAAAATCATTTGCCCATGCATGGACTATTTTCCAGTCGGGGTCTCCGATGTCTGCCATCTGTGCTCCCCTTGCAATACCTCCAGGTCCACAAAATAGTTCGCCCATATTAAAAACCATAATTTCTACTCTTCTCCTCTACTATGTCTGATCTAGTATTTTCCTTCGTGTAATGAACAATATCTCCAAAATCGCATCCAAGCTTATCGCATATCTTACCAAGAACTTCCATGGAAACCGGAGCCCCCTTACTCATCTTGGCAAGTGTACTTGTGCTGATTCCAACTTCATTCACAAGGTCCATTTTCTTCATGTTCTTATCAATCAGCATTTTCCATAGACCGTTATATGAAACAAGCATACTTAAGCCCCATTCCTCTCTGTGATAAAGCACAAAAATACGGGAATATTTTACCATTAAATTGTGCATGGTTCTATGTCTTCTTTCGAGAATGCAAAGCAAATTTATGTCAGAGCGCATACGCCATCACTGTTTTTCTTCGACACTGTATCATAGTGGCGAGCAGTGCCTACTTGTACCAAGTAGGCAAAGTCGCTCGTTGAGGGGAGCCCCCAATCCCCCAGAACTGACCTCAGACGGTCAGGCTGCGCACCTGAAATGCAGGCGCTTGATGCAGACTTTGCAGATCAAATATCAATTAATTCAAAATCTGCAAGACCGAAAGATCAGATCACCACAAGTCGGCACAAAACAAACATGCTGTCTCTTGACCGATGGAGGAGACGACAAATCAAAGCATAAAAAAAGAGGGCAGACAGCATCTTCTCCATGCCATCTGCCCTGTTATCAGATCGTCCGCTCGTTTCAGCGGATCCTGGTTTTCGATTTTTCTCTGTTCTCTGTTTTCTGTTCCTGGTCAATCTTTAAGAAGTCGTCAATGTCCCGCTTGGCGACCTGGTAATCCATCATCTCCTTTCTGACAAGGTGATATTCCTCATATAGCTTTTTCTTTTCTGCAAGAATCTGCGCATACTGCGCGGAAAGTGCCTTCACGCTAGGCAGCTTCTTTCCTTCCAATTGATTGAAGGCATCTTTGGCTGCCTTATGCAGCATGATCTCCTGCCGGTGCTGTTCCAAAAACTGCTTACTATAGCCTGCCTTTCGGTAGGCAGCATAGATTTCTTTCGTTTTGACGTAATTGATGATCTGCATTTTCAGCGCTGCGATCTGTGCCAGCTGCCTCTCCTTTTCTTTTATCGCATTAGACAGAGTGTGAAATTTTGCAGCGCTGTCCTCCGCGCGCTTTGACAGCTCGTTGTAATCACGTATCTCATGCTCCTGCAGAAAGAGAAGTGCCCTGGAAACCTGTTTGACATTGTAGACCTTTGCCCAGCGCTCATACCCTTTGCCTTTTCCTTCCTGCATCTTCTTGTTGATGTCGATGAGGAGGTCGAATCCGCGCCCCGGATATCCCGTATGTTTTCTGGATCGATCGGATCTGCGTTTTTCATTCTCGTCTCTCTGCTCTTCTGCAGAGGACTCCATTTCTCCGGCGATGCGTTTCCGGATATCCTCCTCCGTGTATCCTTCTCCCAAAGAACGAAAGCGGATGAATCGTTTTTGCCCCCGGCCGCGGATTGCATAGTGCCGGCCAGTCCTGTTTTCATATCCGGCTTGCTGGAGCTTTCCGAGAAACGAATTGAAATCCTTCGGATGTTCTTCCAGAATCCGGTCGATATTTTCACGGAGAACGGAACGGAAGGACTCCCGATGATAGGGACACCTGCTGTCTCTCTCCGACGGTTTCCGCGGCGTGATGACAGACAGCGCATGCTCCAGGCAGATCTGATCGCTGAGCCTCTGCAGTGCCAGTGCTATAAACCAGGAATCACGGAACTTGCAGTCGCAGTCAAGATTCGTGGAATTGAAAATCACATGATTGTGAATGTGCGCCCTGTCGATGTGCGTCGCCACTATGAAGGCATGATTGCCTTTAGTGAATCGCATTGCGGTTTCATAGCCAACCCTGTTCGCTTCCTCCGGCGTGATTTCTCCAGGTTTGAAAGACTGCCTGATCTGATACGCGATGATGTCGCCATTCGGTTTTCTTCCAGTGATCCGGTAATATTCCTGTTTTGCCAGAAGGAATTCCTGATCAACAGTTTCCTTGTCGCAGGCATAGGAAGAAATCAGCTCGCCATGATCCGTCTTCTCGCCGTTCTTGGCATAATCCGTCCGATCCTTCAGGCACCGGGCGATCGTTTTTCCTTTATTCCGATGCATCGCGATCAGTCTGGTCGCCGCCATAGGGGATCACATCCTTTCCGCATTTCTGTACTTGGCTCTGAATTGCGCTTTCATGTTGTCCGATGACCTCTCTGTTTTCAGATTTTGGAGTTTCTCTCTGACAGAGGTGCGGATCATCAGACCATTTTTCAAAAGCTCTCTTTCCTTGGTTTCATCAACGGCATAAACAAGAGGACGGAGATTTCCTTTGAACAGGCGGTTGGCTTCTGTGAAAGTCCTGCCGGTACTAATCACGTTGTCGATGAAATAGCAGCGCCTTCCTGCCGGTATTGTGCCGGAGAGATAGAGCCCAAGATGAACAGGCTTTCCTGCCTTCTTTGCCGCAAACCAAGAAAAATGCGGAACGCACCTGAGAATGTCCGCTGTGACTGCCCCTGTTTCTCCGGCAACAATCTCCGCGATTCTCTTTGTGTATTCCGCATTTCCTGTATGCTGCGGTGCAGGAATCAGAATATCTCCCGGCCCCACAACATTTCTTTCGATCAAATCCTGTGCGATTATCTGGATTGCCTTCTCCTGCAGCTCAGGATCAGAAGTCTGCTTCACATCATGACAGGTCTGGCGGACTCCCGGATCCTTGTAATAGCGCTTTGCCCTGATCCCGATCAGTCCATTATTCATGAATGATCTCCAAGCTTGCTGAGCTCATCCAGGATTTTCCTCATTTCGATCCACATCAGCTTCTGCTGTTTCTGAAGGCTCTGGATGTCCTCCAGATAAACAGAGCCGCTCTCGTTGGCCTTTCTGGCATACTGATTCAGGTTGTTGGCATTGATGCGCAACAGCCGGATCATCTCCTTCACATCGCCAAGATCCACCTGAATCATGTATCCGTTCAGCGTCATCTTCCGAAAATAAGCCGCTTCGTTCCGGATGCCCGCCGCCTTGATCCGTTCCCGTATCTGCGCAGCCTCTTCCGGGGTGACGTGAAAGTGAATCTGCACAGTTCTCTTGCTGCTCATCAGCAGAGATTCCGGTCCGGGCAGAGAGGATCCTTCTCGCGGTGTGGTGGCTCGACAGGTCTTGTCCACAGCTTCTCTTCCTGCTCCCGGAGCTTCTCTTTGACCGACATGCGATCGGCTTCTGCCCGTTCATCCAGGTTATCCCGTTTTGCGTTGTTCACGATGCCATCGATGGAGTCATAATCGTCCTCGATCTGTTCCTCGGCAGTCTTCAGATAATTGCTGCCGGGCCCAACTTCCGGTCCGGTCATCCGGTCCTGCGACGTCACATCCGGTTCGGCAATTTCCTCTTCCCTGCCGTTGATCTCATCCCATTTTCTGATTTTGCTTCCTGTCTGATTCATTTCACTCCTCACTTTCTCTATCGGTCTGATCCGATCTGATCACTTTCTCTTCCGGTCCGGGAACTCCATATGGAAGACTGCCTGCCCCTTGTCATCTGTATCCAGGAGAAGAGTAGCGTTATAGGTCTTTCCGGATTTTCTGGATCGACACTTTCTGAGATTCGCCTTTCCATTGTGGAGCAGTTCCTCCGCGATCTGCTTTGTCAGCTTCTTTCCGATCGAATCAAAATAGCGGTTCTCCTTCCAGAGAGCGAAGCGGCAATCCCGGTTGCAGCAAAAGAAACCCTTTGATTTTTCAATCACAGGACTTCCGCAGGCCGGGCATTTTCCAACAGCTTCATGGTTTTTATGTTCATCGCGCATCATGACTCCGGCATCCCGGACGGCCTCATAGGTATCGACAAGGCTCTGCACATCTGCTTCAATCTCCTGCATAAATTCCTCCGGTGGAAGGTTTTTCTTTTCCACCTCGAGAAGCTTCTGCTCCCACTCCGCGGTGAAAAGAGGCGAACGAATCTGTTCCGGCATCACAGTGACGAGAGAGATTCCCTTATGGGTAGGAACCAGATATTTTGTCTTGTTGCTGCCCCTTCTCTCCAGGAAACCGATCCGGACCAGCTTCTCGATGATTCCGGCTCTTGTTGCGGGAGTGCCCAGGCCCTTGCGTTCTGCTTCATCCGGCGTCTCATTGCTTCCTGCTCGCTCCATTGCAGAGAGAAGCGTATTCTCTGTATAAGGCTTCTTCGACTGCGTCTTACCGGTACTGATTTTGGGATCCTGTACGATGACCTCGCGGCCTTCAGCAATAAGGGAAGGATCAGCTGCAAGGACAGCTGCAAGACTTCCGCCGGATGCTGTTTCACCGGGTTTGTTTTCGTCCGGTGCATTTTCAGGGGATGTATCTTTGCTGTATGCATCATTGCAGTCATCTCCCCTTGTTCTGTCCTTCCCGAGAATCCAGTCCTGGATCTCATGCCAGCCGGGATCTGTGATGCTCTTTGCGGAAGCAGTAAATTTTTCTCCGGCGCAACTTAATGTCAGATGATATTCTTCGGACAGGCAGGGCCGTCCAAGGGCAGATAACAGCTCAGCCGTCACAAGTCCCAGGATCTTCTGCTCCTCATACGGAATTCGGGAGAAATCCGCTGAAGCAGCATTCTCTGTCGGAATGATGGCGTGGTGGTCACTCACTTTTTTGCTGTTAATGACCTGCTTAACATCAAGATAAACAATTCCGGTGAAGCCATACTTCTCTTTCATGAGACAGGCGAGGAACTTCACGCTGTCCTCCATCTCGTCCGTCAGATAGCGGCTGTCCGTTCTGGGGTAGGTGACCAGCTTCTTCTCGTAGAGGCTCTGCGTGTAATCAAGTGTCTGCTGTGCCGTAAATCCGTACCGGCGGTTCGCCTCTCTCTGAAGCGTGGTCAAATCGTAAAGAAGGGGAGGCTTCTCTGACTTCTCTGTTTTCTGAAGGCTCTCCACCTTCGCTTTCCCGGAATCCCTGACCGCCTGCAGGATGTTTTCCGCTTCTGCCTTGTCCTTGCATTTTTTTCCCTCCGCCTCAACATCGGCAGCTTTGATCCGGACGGAGTAAAACAGCTCAGACTTGAATGTGTCGATTTCCTCCTGCCGTTTTGCCAGCATGGCAAGCGTCGGTGTCATGACGCGGCCCACATTCAGTGTCTGCCCATACAGGCATGAAAAAAGCCGGGTGGCGTTAATCCCAACGATCCAGTCGGCACGTTCCCGGCAGAGCGCTGCTTCATAGAGCGCATCATATTCAGAAGACGGGCGGAGATTCCGGAAGCCTTCCTCGATGGCCTTATCCTCCATGGAAGAGATCCAGAGACGTTCGAAGGGCTTCCTGCATCCTGCCTTGTGATAGACAAGCCGGAAGATCAGCTCTCCCTCCCGTCCGGCATCCGTCGCCTCCACAAGGCTAGAGACATCTTCCCGCTTCATCAGTTCCTGAAGCTTTCGGAACTGCTTCCTTGTTCTCTCCGTCACCTCATAACGGAAGGGTTCCGGAAAGATCGGGAGATCCTCCTTCTTCCATTTCTGGTATTTCGGATCATAGGCGTCCGGCGCCGCCAGTTCGATCAGATGCCCGAAGCACCAGCTGACCAGGTATCCGTTTCCTTCGAGATACCCATCCCTTTTCTTCTCTGCGCCGATTACCTTCGCAATGGACTGTGCGACGGAAGGCTTCTCGGCGATAACCAACTTAAATCCCATGGTTCCTCTCTTTCTGAAAAGGCCCCGGGATTCCTCCCGGAGCCTTCATGCTTATTACTGTGGATCAGATCTCCTGACCCTTGTTCTTCGCTTTTGTTTCCCTGTGTGGCTGTGCAGCTGCTTTCTCCCTTCCTGCCTCCAACTTTGCATGCACAGATTCCTTCTCCGCACCATCTTTCCCCGCGGTCTCCTGCCGCAGTTCCGGCATCAGGTCCTGTATTTCCTCCACAGCTTTCTGAACGGAAGGATTCCCTGCCATCTGCGGAACGAACTCATTCATCGCGTCGAACTGAAGCTTCCCGCCGCGGACCAGATCCCACTCATGAGAAAAGCCATCAGCATCCTTTATCGAGATCCCGATGGCCTTAATCCCATTCATACGCTCTGCCGGAATCTTCTGATGCAGCTCCACCGCCTCCGGCAGCGTGAGCCCTTCCTTAAATTCTCCCATGGAATGAAACTCGCTGCACTCCGCGACGTAGAAGGTGGCCTTTTCTTTTTCAGCGGTCAGTTCCTGCACCTTCTCATCAATCGCTGTAATCAGTTCCGATGCTGCCTTCTGAATTGTTCCAAGAGATTCCTTCAGTTCGGGCATTTCTTTGTCCTTGGACCAGCCGGCCACATAGGCAAAGCTGTAATCACTGGTATCAATGCTGTAATGCTGGCATACGGTATAGGCAATCGACTCAGCCTCTACCTCCCTATAAAGTCAAGTGATTTTCCTTTAAAATAAAGGATTTTTCAATCTTCCTCAGTTAAAGATGAGCCGATTGTCGTGAGCATTTCTGTGTATCTGGTACGAAAATAGCGTATTT
>Ga0256406_1003110_pt1 | contig 21416 bp, 10 predicted proteins | sample RumenRJG_03DNA_FD_185986 | JGI IMG/M metagenome (GOLD analysis project Ga0256406, IMG submission 185986) | Bovine rumen microbial communities from Lethbridge, Alberta, Canada - RJG_03 | ecosystem: Host-associated > Mammals > Digestive system > Stomach > Rumen | place: Canada: Alberta | collected... | reverse complement strand
GACGTATACTTCATCTTCTAGTTTCTTTAACACTACAAAGATACAAATAAAATGTTAAATAGCCAAGCAAAAACGATATTATTTTCTGATTATCAGAACGTTACATTTATTCAGTGAACACTAAATAACATGATCTTGTAGGGACAGCATAGGAGGCTCGTCCGATGCATACACCCCGATGCCGTCATGTCTTTAGCAGCAAGCCGCTCCGATGATATTATCCATTATACTGCAAGAGAGATCCCATTCATGATACCCCGCCATGCTCTCGACTTGCTGTTAAGAAAAACAAATTTTTTTAGGAATATTTTTGTTTCATAAAAGGGCTTACAGATTTTTTAAGTAACTTCGCAGTCGATTACCAAAATGAAGATGAAAAAGACGATCATTTTCTACTCTGCAATCCTGGTTTGCCTTCTGCCAGTATTGTTGCTGCGCGACTATACACCCTCGAGCGAGCTGCGCTATCTCAGCATCGCCGACGAGGCACTGCGCTGCCACCACTTCTTTGCCTTTACCGATGGTGGTGCTCCCTACGTCGACAAGCCGCCCTTGTTTCTGTGGCTCGTCATGATAGGCCGTATGCTGCCCGAGTTTCTCCAGCATCTCTATTTGGGATTGCTCTCCGTGATACCGGCCTTCATCATCACTGAGGTTCTGGCCCGACTGATGCGGCTGAAAGACCAAAGGCTACTGGTCTTCAGGCTCGTCAACCTCACGGCAGCTCTCTATCTGGTCTCCATGCTGACGCTACGCATGGACATGCTGCTGACGATGTTCATCGTTTTGTCGATGTCGGAATTCTATAGACTCTATACCAGCGAGCATCCCCACGAGAGCTGGCTGCTGCCGCTGACCCTCTTCCTGGGCGTTTTCACCAAAGGCCCCATCGGAATGGTCATGCCTCTGGCCGTCATCATCCTGTTTCTCTTCGTCAAGGGACGCGAGACCGATTTCTTCAAATACCTCGGCTGGCGGACGTGGCTCATCCTCTTCATCTTGTTTGGCGGATGGTTTCTCTGCACCTATCTTGAAGGTGGAGGCGGCTATCTCAAGGAGCTCATCAGCCATCAGACGCTCAACGGCACCATACACTCGCCCCATCACCGCGAGCCAATATACTATTATTTATATATGGTATGGCTCCTGCTCCTGCCCTGGTCATTGTGGGCCATACTGTCGTCGATACGCGCATGGAGCTCTAACACGGCACGCAGCTACGAGGCCCGCATCATGGCCATCGTATGCCTGGCTGTCTTCGTAGTGCTGTCATTGTTCAGTTCGAAGGTGACGGTATACCTGCTTCCCTTCGTACCCTTCGTGATGTCGGCCACAGTACTCGACAACGAGAAAGGCAACGACAAATACGTAGTGTTGTCGCTTGCCATACCCTACGCGGTGCTTGTGCTCACGCTGCCCGTATATATTTGGTTGCAGATGAGAGAACCGGTAGTCGAGGCCACCAGCAATCCGCTGATGTGGGCGGGCTGCGCGAGCGTCACCATCACAGCCGCGTGGGCGCTGTGGCAGGTGATTCGCAAGCGCGTCTACCTCTCGGCCTGCGTCATGGCGATAGGTCTGCTGCTCTGCGTTTTCCTCTTCGGACTCTGTTGGCCGCAAGTGAATCCCTACACGGGCTACCGCGACATCAGCATTGAGGCCATGAGCGCCGCCAAGCAGCACAGCACGAAGAACTATGTCGCCGTAGACCTGAAGCATGCCCGCAACATGAACGTCTATCTCGGCATCTCGCCGCAGAGCATCAGCAAGGACAGCCTCACTGCCCTACCCCACAATGCCATCGTGATGACGAAGGCCAAAGACGCCCACCTGCTGCAACTGGACGACGTGAGAACTGTGGGAGACAAGGTAGTTGGCTACAGAAAATAAAGAATTACGGGGATAAGCGACTGACCAGCGCTTATCCCCGTTTTTTATTATTTGCAATCGGTCTTTCATTCGTGGGCGGCAGGAATGCCGCCCCTCCTACCATTCGGCATTCACTTCAATCTTGGTCGTCAGGAATGACGGCCCTCCTACAAACACTCACCCCTATCCTTTGTAGGGAAGGGATAGGGGTGGGGTTGATGGGGTTGATGGGTCTAGTGGGGCCGATGGGGCTTAGCGGAGGCTCTTTACTGCTTCTGCCAACTGCTCCAGTCCTTTGCGGATGATGCTGCGGGGCTCACCGACGTTGAGACGCATGTGGCCGGCACCGCCAGGACCGAACATCTCACCATCGTTGAGGGCCAGATGGGCCTTGTCGATGAAGAGGTCGAGCAGGACTTCGTGGTCGAGATGCAACTCACGGCAATCGAGCCATACCAAGAAGGAAGCCTCAGGACGAACGGGATGTACGCCCGGGATATGCTCCTTGCAGAAATCCTCTACAAAGCGGATGTTGTCCTCCACATAAGCCAGCATTTGCCGGCGCCACTCCTCGCCCTTGCGGAAGGCGGCTATCGTGGCGATGGGCGCAAAGACATGAGCCTCGTCGAGCTCATTGGCTTTCAGCCAGCCATAGAACTTCTTACGGATTTCGGGGTTGGGCACCAGTGCATGGCTGGCGATAACGCCTGCGATATTAAAGGTCTTGGTGGGCGCCTGGAAGGTGATGCTGATTTGCGCTGCCTTATCTGACACACTGGCGAAGGGCACGTGACGATGACCGAAGATGGCCATGTCGCAATGAATCTCATCGCTGATGACGAGCAGATGATGGTCGTAGCAGAAATCGGCCAGGCGCTGCAAGGTCTCCTTCGACCAGCAGATGCCAGCCGGGTTGTGAGGATTGCAGAGCACGAGCAGACGGCACTTGTCGTCGCACACTTGGGCAAGGTTGTCGAAGTCCATCTCGTAGTGTCCCGGTTCTGTCTCCTTCAGCGGATTCCACACCACCTCGCGATCATTGGCACGCGGCGTGAGGAAGAAGGGATGATAGACGGGCGGCATAACGATGACTTTCTCGTCGGGCTTGACGAAGAGATTGGTCACGATGCCAATGCCCTTCACGATTCCCGGAACGAAACAGAGCCACTCGCGCTTGATGTCCCACTGCTGATGGCTCAGCACCCAGTCGTGGATGGCGGGGAAATAATCCTCCGGCTCAACGGTGTAGCCCAGGATGGGATGGTCGAGACGGCGGCGCATGGCATCAATGATGTCGGGACAAACGGCAAAGTCCATGTCGGCCACCCACATGGGCAGCAAGTCTTTACGTCCCCAGCGGGGCAGCAGGGCCTCGTGCATGAGGTCGCCGCTGCCCGACCGGTCTATGACGGTATCAAAATCGTATTTCATCTTATCGTGTTTATGCTAATGCCTGCTTCAAGTCGTCGAAAAGATCGTCGACGCTCTCCAGTCCCACAGAGAGGCGGATGGTTGTGTCGAGCACGTCCATGCCCTTCTTTTCCTCAGGCGTGAAGAGTCCGAAGATGGTGCTGGCGGGATGGATGGCAAGCGAATGGTTATCAAAGAGGTTCGTGGCGCGATGGATGAGTTTCAGACGGTCGATGCAACGGAAGCAGGCCTCTTCTGATTCCAGGTCGATACAGACCATGGCGCCGGCCGTAGGACCGAACTGGCGCTGTGCCAAAGCGTAGTAGGGATTGTCTTCCAGGCCGACGTAGTTGACGCGCTTCACCTGCGGAAGCGTCTTCAACCGCTTGGCCAGCTCGAGGGCATTGCTTGCCTGCACGTGATAGCGGGCATCCAGCGTCTCGAGTCCCAGGGTCTGCATATAGGCCACCTGCGGAGTCATGTAGGCACCGAAGTTGAAGAGCATCTCGTTCTTCATGGTATGGCCGAAGGTGGGATGCGTGCCGTAGTCGATGACGAGACCGCCGAGCGACGTGGCGCCACCGCTGACATACTTCGTGGAGCTCACCACTTCGATGTCGACGCCCAACTCCTTAGAGGAGAACTCGGTGAAAGGAATCGTCGTCGTATCGGCAACGAGCCACGTGTGATGGCGGTGGGCTACTTTGGCAAGTGCCTTCAGGTCGGCCACTTCCATCTGGGGATTGGTGATGATCTCGAGGAATATGCAGGCGGTACTGTCGCCGATGGCCTTCTCCACCTCAGCCACGTTGGTGAGGTCGCACAGTCTGGCTTCCACGCCAAAACGGGCGAGGGTCTGAGTGAGCAGCGTGAAAGTGTTGCCAAAGAGGTGCTTCGACGTGATGATGTTCTTTCCCTGTGCTGTCAAGGCTACTATCGCATTGCTGATGGCGGCCATACCGGAATTGAGGGCCACAACATTTTTGGCGCCGGTCAGGGCCTTCACGCGCTCCTCAAAGTTGGTGACGGTGGGGTTCTCCACACGCGAATAGTCGGGAGCGTCAATGCGGCCGCAGAAGGCGTCGCTCATCATTTTGGCATTGTCGAATTCGTAGGCCACGGCGTTATAGACGGGCATACTGATTGCATCGTAAGCGTCGCGGCGCTTAAACGGCACATGAATTGCTTGCGTTTGCTTTTTCATTTCAATGTATCTATTTATATTATATCACATCCTAATCATGTATTCTGAATACACCGCTGATGGTGGCGGGGGAACACTTCGAGACAAAGTTACTAATAATTTCCAAGAATGAATCAAAAAACGGGCAAATTGACTGATTTTTAAGTCGTTTTGCCGGTTCCTCCGCCCAAAAGTCATTGCGGATCCACGTCGTAATACACTTGCAGCGAGGCGTAGCGCTTGTCTTGCATGAGCAGCCGGTAGACCTCGAGCATGTATTGCTTGCAACGCGGAAGGTTGGCGCCATTCTCCAGTTTGACGATGATTTTCCTTATGGCCATATTCTTCACGCGGGCCACCGACGGCTTGTCGGGTCCCAGCACGCGGGCGCCGAATCCCTGGCGCAGCCGGTTGCCGAGCTCCTGGGCAGCGAGCTCAACAACGTCACTGTTGCGATGCTTGAGATAGACGAAGACGAGATGATAGAAGGGCGGATAATGGAAGTCGGTGCGCTCCTGAATCACGTCGTGGTAGAAGCCCTTGTAGTCGTGGGCAATGACCTGATGAATCACGGGCAACTCGGGACTGCGCGTCTGCAGGAACACGCGTCCCTGCTTGCCCCGCCGTCCCGCACGGCCGCTCACCTGGGCCATCATCATGAAGGCCTGCTCGTAGGCGCGAAAGTCGGGAAAGTTGAGCATCGTGTCGGCATCCAGAATACCCACAACGGTGACGCGCCCGAAGTCCAGTCCCTTGGTCACCATCTGCGTACCGATGAGAACGTTGGTGCGGCCCGACGAGAAGTCGTTGATGATGCGGTCGTAGGCATTCTTCGAGCGCGTAGAATCGAGGTCCATACGGGCCACGCGCGCCTCGGGAAACTCCTCGCGTACGATGTCCTCTATCTTCTCCGTGCCGAAGCCGCGCGAGAAGAGATGGCGCTCGCCACAGGCAGGACACACCGACGGAACGGGACACGTGTAGCCGCAGTAGTGGCAAACGAGCTGACCGGTGGTCTTGTGATAGGTGAGCGTGACGTCGCAGTTCTCGCATCGGGGCGTCCAGCCGCACGTGGGGCACTCCAGCATCTGGGCAAATCCGCGCCGGTTCTGAAAGAGGATGACCTGTTCGCCGGCTGTGAGCGCCTCGCGCATGGCGGAGAGAAGCTGGGGCGACAGCGGACCGCGCATCATCTTGCGGTGGCGGAGGTCCTTGATGTCGACGAGCTCTATCTGGGGAAGCTGCACGCCCTTATAGCGCTGCGACAGCGTGACGAGGCCATACTTGCCCAGAAGGGCGTTGTGATAGGTCTCGATGCAGGGCGTGGCAGTGCCGAGGAGCGTCTTGGCGCCCAGCATCTGGGCCATGACGATGGCCACGGAGCGCGCATGATAGCGTGGGGCGGGGTCTTGCTGCTTATAGGAACTCTCGTGTTCCTCGTCGATAACCACAAGACCGAGCCGCTGAAAGGGCAGGAACACGGCCGAACGGGCACCGAGGATGACGTCGTAGGGCTCAGCTGAGAGCTGCTTGCGCCAGATCTCCACGCGCTCGGCATCGCTGTACTTGCTGTGGTAGATGCCGAGTCGGTTGCCAAAGACGCGCTTCAGGCGCATCATCATCTGCACGGTGAGGGCGATTTCGGGCAGGAGATAGAGCACCTGTTTACCCTCGCTGATGGTTTTTTGGATGAGATGGATGTAGATTTCGGTCTTTCCGCTCGACGTCACGCCATGAAGCAGCACGACATTCTTCTGCTCGAACTGCAGACCAATGCTGTCCAAGGCCTGCTGCTGAATATCGTTGAGCGGATGGGGAGGGTCAGTGGCCACGGCATTGAGGTTGAGTCGGCCCACTTCTTTCTCGTAGAGGGCCAGCGCGCCACGCTTCACCAAGAGGTTGAGCACGGCCGAAGTGGCATGACTCTCGTTGAGAAGTTCCTCGCGCGTCACCTCATGGATGGGCTCTATGGGCGAGGAGCCTTGCAGACTGTCCCAATGGCTGAGCTGTAAGAAGACAGAGAGCAGATGGTCTTGGGCTGTGGAACGGTGGAGCTGACCGTAGAGAACACGCAACCGTTGCTCTGACTGAAAGGCGGGAGCAAGCGTTACGTACTGTTCCATGCGGGGCTTGTACTTGTCGGTCTGCTTGAGGCCGGCGGGCAAAGCGGCCACCATCACGTCGCCAAGCGACGACATGTAGTAGTCGGAAATCCATTGCCACATGCGCAGTTGATAGGGCAAAAGCATCGGCTGAGCGTCGAGCACCTCGTCTATTTCGCGGCATTGGAACTGCGGTTTGTTGTCGTGAAGCCGCATCACGATGCCTACGTAGTGCTTCGAGCGGCCTAAGGGGACGCGCACACGACTGCCCTCGGCGACCTTAGCTTGAAGGGCCACAGGCAAGATGTAGGTGAACACTCCATCTACAGCCAAAGGTAATATGACATCTGCATACTGCATACGGCGACAAAGTTAAACAAAAAAAACGGAATATACAAGAGACATCGGCATGACGCAAACACAGCCCAAGACGAAGATCGATTTCTCATCCCTTCGAAGTTGTAGGAGCGGCGGCAGGAATGCCGCCGCTCCTACCATTCGGCCCTCACTTCTTTCTTGGCCGTCAAGAACGACGGCCCTCCTACCATGCGGCACTCTCTTCTTTCGTGGCCGATAGGAGCGGCGGCATTCCTGCCGCCGAAGAACTTACTTGTTATGAGCAAGCGGACCTTCTTTCTTGGCCGTCAGGAATGACGGCCCTCCTACCATGCGGCACTCACTTAAAGAAAGAGCAGTCCCGTGAAGGACTGCTCCCATGCATAGCAAAGATATAAAATTGTTTGCCGAATGCGCATCTTAATCATAAAGGCGACATGATGTCGCGGTTCCTCCTTTACAAAAAAGCCCCTGATAAACGTCTGGAATGCTTTCGACTTACGCTTTCATGTCCGTGCGAGCACTGTCGTGAAGTATGCTTTTTGGCGGCATACTGTTAATTCAGTGACAAGATGCCACAACGGTTCCGACTCCTTTCATTAATTTTCTGTTTTCTTCTCCTCCATTTCTTTATTATTATTGTCTTGCGTATTCTCTTCTGTAATTTTCTTCTCCTCCTCGCTCACCACGCGCTTCAGCTCTTTCTCCTCGGCCTTCAGTTCGGCCTCCTGCTGCTTGGCCTTCTCATGAAGAGCGGTCTTCTGAGCCTCCTTGCTGAGCTTGGGATATTGGATTCGCGTGTGATAGATGCTCTTCAGGCGCTCAATCAGCACTTGCTTGGCCTCCTTGATTTCCTTAAACGTGATGGCACAGTCGTTGAAGTAGCCTTGCTTCACGTCGTTGTCGATGATGTTGTTGACTAGCTTGGTGATGTTCTCCGATGTATAGTCCTGCAGCGAACGGCTTGCGGCCTCAACGCCGTCGGCCATCATCAGGATGGCTTGCTCCAGCGTGTAGGGATTCGGTCCCGGATAAGTGTAGGGAGCCTTGTCGATAATCTGGTCGGGATGGGCGTTCTGCTCGTTGATATAGAAGTATTTCACAAGTCCGCGACCATGGTGAGTGGCGATAAACTCGCGAATCTCCTTGGGCAGCTGGGCCTTCTCGGCCATTGCGATACCGTCGGTGACGTGGCTGATGATCTTCTGGGCGCTCTCCAGGTTGGAGAGATGCTGATGAGGATTCACGCCCACCTGATTCTCGGTGAAATAAGCCGGGTCGGTCATCTTTCCGATATCGTGGTAGAGGGCTCCCGTACGCACGAGCAACGGCTTGGCGCGACCGATGCGGCGGGCTATCTCCTCAGCAAGATTGCTCACGATGATGGAGTGCTGCAGCGTTCCCGGGGCAACCTCGGAGAGCTGGCGGAGCAATCCCTTATTGGTGTTGCTGAGCTCGAAGAGCGTGACGCTCGACACGAAGCCAAACGTCTTCTCGATGAGCCACATCAACGGATAGGCCAACAGCAGCAGCACACCGCTCACGAAGAAGTGGTTGTACATACTGAAGTCGAAGGCTATGCGGTTGATGTCCTTGTAGGTCATGGCGAAGAGCACGAAGAACACAAAGCAGTTGGTGAGCGTCACCACAAGGGCCGCCTGGAATATCTGGGCCCTTCGCGAGAGCTCGCGCATCGTGAGGATGACCACCAGTCCGGCTATGATCTGCACCACCATGAACTCGTAGGGATAGTTGAGCGCCGCCACGCAGATAAGCACCATCGTGACATGGGCGATGAATGCCGTGCGCGAGTCGAGGAACACCCTGACGAACATCGCCACCATGGCAAACGGCAGGATGTAGACCGAGAAGAAGTTGTGCGACATCATGAGCGACACGAGTATCGGGAAGATCGTGATCAGCGTGTAGAGCATCATGATCTTGCGCGGATCCTCAAAGTAGTCCTTGCGGTAGAGGTCCAGGTAGAGCGTGAAGAGCACGAAGAGCAGCGTCACGTAGAGCACCTGGCCCAAGAGCATGTTGCGGTTTTCCTTCTCGGTGGCATTCTTGCGCTGGAAGTCCTTCTCGTAGCTGCTGAGCATGCGGTAGATATGGTCGTCGACAATCTGTCCGCGGTCGACGATCTTCTGTCCTGGCTTCACGGTCTCCGAGGCGGGCGGTATGAGACTCAGCATGTCGTCGCGCTCCGTGCTGTTGCGCTCGCGGTCGTAGACGAGGTTGGGCTGGATGTAGCTCGTGAGGTTGAGGTGCTGTATGGCCTGCCTGTGGGCGGCGAGCTCTGGAATCTCGAAGAAGCTCTCATAGGCCGACATCGTGGAATAGAGCCGGGCCACGCGCATGCTCGTCGCCGCCTTGTCGGTCACCACACGTATCATCTGCGTCGTGTCCTGGTCGGAACGGTTGAAGTCCGTGATCTGCATGATGCCGGTCTGATAGAGACGGTGGAGATGTCGGATGATGATTTGCCGCGTGTCGATGGGCAGCCCTGGCAAAGCCCCAGGAAAATCGCTCTCAAAATTGGCGATGGCCGTCTTCTCTACGTCGACTTCATAATTATAATAAGGTTGAAAGTCCTTCAACACCGAGTCCTGCTCTGCCTTGATGGTCTCATCGCTCTTGTAGACGGGAAACTCGAAGGGCGCAATGAGCGTGTTGTACATCCATGGCTGTCCCACCTGATAGTGCAGCCTCAGCTCCTCATTGCGCGGCAAAAGCCACACGATGAGCGTGACACAGGCTGCGATGACGAGGATTCGGGTCAGCAGACTGCGCCAAAAACGGCTGTTGAATTGTGAGATTTCTGTCATTTCTGTTTTAGGTGTAATAAACGGGGAAATAGCATTCCCCTAGTTTTCAATTTGCGAATTTACAAAAAAAATATCGTAAATAAGAAAAAAAGCATTAAATTTGCACAAAAATAATCATTCACACCTCATTCCCGGGCGGAAAAGACGGATTAATCATCCCTGGGAAAGCCTGGAACCACGGCCACGGCGGACAATCAGGCACGTTGGGTTTCAGGCCATAGTTAATACGGACAAACATCAGCAATGCGTTGTCAAGACAGGCACCATTGGCGCAGCTGAAGAAATATTCAATAAGAAAATGGCAGAAAGAACTGTAAGGGTGCGTTTCGCACCGAGTCCTACCGGCGCCCTGCATATCGGCGGCGTGCGTACGGCATTGTATAATTATCTGTTTGCCAAACAACATGGCGGCAAAATCGTGTTCCGCATCGAGGACACCGACAGCAGCCGCTTCGTTCCTGGCGCTGAAGACTACATTCTGGAGTCGTTCCGCTGGCTGGGCATCAAGTTTGACGAAGGCGTTAGTTTCGGTGGCGACTACGGTCCCTACCGTCAGAGCGAGCGCCGCGACATCTATAAGAAATATGTACAGCAACTGCTCGACAACGGCAAGGCCTACTACGCCTTCGACACTCCTCAGGAGCTTGACGCCAAGCGCCACGAGACGCCCAACTTCCAATACGACGCCCATACGCGCATGGAGATGAAGAACTCGCTCACGCTCAGCGCTGACAACGTGAAGAGCCGCATCGAGGCCGGCGAGCAATACGTAGTGCGCTTCAAGGTGGAGCCCGGCGAGGAGGTTCACGTCAACGACATCATCCGCGGCGACGTGTGCATCAAGAGCGACATCCTCGACGACAAGGTGCTCTACAAGAGTGCCGACGAACTGCCCACCTACCATCTGGCCAACATCGTCGACGACCACCTGATGGAGATAACCCACGTCATCCGTGGCGAGGAGTGGCTGCCCAGTGCCCCACTCCACGTGCTGCTCTACCGCGCCTTCGGCTGGGAGGACACCATGCCCCGCTTCGCCCATCTGCCCCTGCTGCTCAAGCCTCAGGGCAACGGCAAACTCTCAAAGCGCGACGGCGACAAATTCGGATTCCCCGTCTTCCCCCTGGAATGGCACGATCCCAAGACCGGCGAGGTGAGCCGCGGCTTCCGCGAGGACGGCTACTTCCCCGAGGCAGTGGTCAACTTCCTGGCCCTGCTGGGATGGAATCCCGGAACCGACCAGGAAATCTTCTCGATGGACGAGCTCATCCAGCAGTTCGACCTCACGAAGTGCTCCAAGAGCGGTGCCAAGTTCGACTATAAGAAGATGATCTGGTTCAACCACGAATACATGCTGCTCAAGAGCGATGAGGAGATTGCCAGCGACTTCGCCCCCATCGTGGCTGGCAACGGCGTCGACGTGCCCTTCGAGCGCATCGTGAAGGTGGTGAGCATGATGAAGGACCGCGTCGACTTCGTGAAGGAACTCTGGCCCCTCTGCTCTTTCTTCTTCCTCGCCCCAACAGAATACGACGAGAAGACCGTGCGCAAGCGCTGGAAGGAGTATTCGGCTCAGCAGATGACCGAACTCTACCACGTGCTCGAGGGTATCGACGACTTCAGCGTGGAAGGTCAGGAGGCCGTTGTGGACGAATGGGTGAAGGAGAAAGGCTATAAGCTCGGCGACATCATGAACGCTTTCCGTCTGGCCCTCGTGGGCATCGGAAAAGGTCCCGGCATGTACGACATCTCTGCCTTCCTGGGCAAGGAGGAGACCCTGAGCCGACTGAAGAGAGCCATCGAGACACTGAAATAACAAAGGCTGGAGAAGATGTATAATATCGCCATTTATCTTTACGGACTGGGAGTCTTCATCTACTCACTGTTTAATGAGAAGGTGAGGAAGATGTGGCGTGGCGAGCATGAAGCGTTCAGGATTATCCGCGAACGACTGGATCCGAAAGCCAAATACATCTGGTTTCATGCCGCCTCGCTTGGAGAGTTTGAGCAGGGGCGCCCGCTGATGGAGCGCATCCGCGCCACCCATCCCGAATACAAAATCCTGCTTACCTTCTTCTCGCCCTCGGGCTACGAGGTGAGAAAAGACTATAAGGGCGCCGACATCGTCTGCTACCTGCCGCTCGACACGGTGAGCAATGCCCGCCGCTTCCTGCGCACGGTCAGACCGGTGATGGCCTTCTTCATCAAGTATGAATTCTGGTACAACTACCTCCACGTGCTGAAGCACCGTTGCGTGCCCACCTACAGCGTGTCGAGCATCTTCCGCAAGGACCAGGTGTTCTTCAAGTGGTACGGCCGCAACTATGCCAAGGTGCTGTCGTGCTTCACCACCTTCTTCGTGCAGAACGAGGAGAGCAAGCTGCTGCTCGCTACGTTGGGCATCAAGAACGTAGAAGTGGTGGGCGACACACGCTTCGACCGAGTGCTGCAGATCAAGGAGGCCAGCAAACAGCTGCCCCTGGTGGAAGCCTTCGTCAAGGATGCCGACCACGTGTTCTGTGCAGGCAGCTCATGGCAGCCCGATGAGGAAATCTTCATTCCCTACTTCGATAAGCAACGCGACTGGAAACTCATCATCGCGCCTCACGTGATCGCCGAGGAGCACCTGGAGCAAATCATGCAGCTGCTCAAAGGCCGCAGGGTGGTGCGCTACACAAAGACAACTCCTGAGGAGGCCGCCAAGGCCGAAGTACTCATCATCGACTGCTTCGGACTGCTTTCGAGCATCTACCGCTACGCGCAGGTGAGCTACGTGGGCGGAGGCTTCGGCGTGGGCATCCACAACACCCTGGAGGCTGGCGTGTGGGGCATCCCCGTCATCTTCGGTCCCAACAACAAGCGGTTTGCCGAGGCCCAAGGACTGCTGAAGTGCAAGGGCGGTTTCGAAATCAAAGGCGCAGATGATTTTGCCGGGATTATGAACCGCCTGTCTTCCGACGACAGTTTCTTGCAGAGCAGTGGCAAGGCCGCGGGAGAATTTGTGAAGAGCCTCAGTGGCGCCACAGAGAAAGTATTGAAAGGTAGCGGACTGGCATAGCCGATTCTGGTCCATGGTATCGCCTTATGGCATTTCCACGGAGAGAAGAAGACATCCGCTATAGCCTTATGGCTGCATAGCTGTAGACCATCCGCTATATACAATAAGGTATACGGGAGAGAAGTCAACCTTGCAAAAGGGACTTCCCTCCCGTTTTTTATGCCAACTTGCAATGACAATAGCCGCAAAAATGGGCTCACCAGATATTATCTGTTGTTGCAGTTTCATGGAAGCGATGATGCGTGACGAACGTCACGTTTCTTCGTGATGACCGTCACGTTGTTATGTGACGACCGTCACGAAAGATCAATCATTGAAAACCATCACCAAAAATACCAACCATCGAAGAAAGATGATGCGTGACAACTGTCACGTTTCTCAGTGGCAAATGTCACGTTCGCTCGTGACAACTGTCACGTTCGCTCGTGACAACTGTCACGTTCGCTCGTGACAACTGTCACGTTCGTTAGTGACAACTGTCACGCTCAATCGTGACAAATGTCACGAGACATTAATTATCCGATGTAGTATATAGCTTAACGATTTTCATTCCAATTCCAAGAAGATATTCAGGAATCTGTTTTGCGCACTACGTGCTGGTGTGCCGCCTTCGGGGCACTGAGTCCAGGAAGGAGGGAGAACTTTATCCCCAGTCTGCGCTCCTACCGTCGCTTGACTGGGGTTACTGAGAGTCAGCCCTGTCAGGGCTGGTTGATTAGTTCAAATCTCCCATTGAAGTTATAGGAGCGGCGGCATTCCTGCAGCCGAAGGATTCACTTGTGATGAGCAAGCGAACCTTCTTTCTTGGCCGTCAGGAATGACGGCCCTCCTACCATTCGGTCCTTACTTCAATCTTGGCCGTCAGGAATGACGGCCCTCCTACGGACTTTCTACGTAAACAGTCCGGTATTTCTCCCCTCACTCTCTTTGTAAGGTGGCTCTCCTTGTTCGTATAAGGGTAAGCCACAGAGAATATACGCCCTGCCGGGAAAGTTTAAAACGTTTTGTTTCTCCATTTATGATTTTTTCCGTAAGTTTGCAGATATTTTGATTGAATCTTCATGTTTTATCAACTAATCCAACGAAAACGAGACGAATGGTTAAGCCGTGCAGACTGTCCTGTACGGTCGGCGATTGACTATATAGAAAGCCGTGGCATGCTGAGAGACGCACAAATAGATGCCATCAAGACCTATCTCTTTCTGAAAATTGCCTGCAACAACAAACCCTTGTGGCAACTATTCTCAAAGGGCGACTTCCTTACAATCGACCTCAGCAACGTAAGTCTCACCGTTAGGGCGCGGGAAGTGCTGGAGACGAATACCGCGGCAGCAACGCTCTATGAGTATGCTTGCCAGAAAGACGCAGATGATAACATAGTGGCTCCATCACTGAAGAAAGAGATTGAGGAGCACCCCGACGACATTGATTATGAGCAAGTGTTCCGCGACATTTTCTATGGTGTGCGGTATCCGGATTATATATTTAGTCTGCCTATGGGAGCTGGCAAGACTTTTCTCATGGCTGCTTTTATCTATCTTGATTTATACTTCTCACTGAATGAGCAAGATAACCCGGTCTTTGCCCAAAACTTCATGTTGCTGGCCCCCTCTGGATTGAAATCCTCCATCTTGCCGAGCATCAAGAAGATTCAGGATTTCGACCCCACATGGGTGTTGCCCGAACCAGCGGCATCAAAAATCAAGAGAGAGATTCAGTTCGAAGTGCTGGATGAGCAAAAGGCTGCCAAGAAAAGCAATCTCGTCAAGAATCCAAACGCACAGAAGATTAACAACCATCTAGGACAGAAAGACTTGCGAGGCCTGGTAGCCGTTACCAATGCGGAGAAGGTGATTTTGGACAAGATTGACAAGGACCGTGGCAGTGACCCCTCTTTCTACACCGAGGAAGAATGGGACGAGGTGAAAGTCTCTAACGAGCTCCGCAGCATCATCGGTAAAATTCCTCACCTATCCATTTTCATCGACGAGGTGCATCATGCCACCGACAGCGACATCAAGCTCCGCCAAGTGGTGAACAAATGGACTGAGAACGCAACGTTCAACTCCGTGCTGGGATTCTCCGGCACGCCCTATCTGTCCAGCGCAGACTCGGTGCTGGTGACATCCCGGCTGTCTCTGCAAAACAAGAATCTTGCCAACACGGTTTATTACTACCCATTGATTGACGGTGTAGGCAATTTTCTGAAGTCGCCCGTCATCAAGGTCTCTAATGGTGACAGGGATGACATCGTGCGTAAGGGTGTCACCGAGTTTCTTGACCGCTATGGCGACAAGGTCTATGCCAACGGAACCTGCGCCAAGTTGGCCATCTATTGTGGAAAGATAGAAAATCTCGAGACCAACATCTATCCTCTTGTCGCCAGTATTGTCAGCGGGCGGGGAATGAATCCCACATCGGTCATTCTGAAATATCACGATGGCAATAAGCAGTTTCCTGCCCCCGAAGGCGCAGAGACGGCCTTCAAGTCATTGGATACGAAGTTGTCTACAATCAAAATCGTCTTGCTGGTTCAGATTGGCAAGGAGGGTTGGGACTGCAAGAGTCTTACGGGCGTTATCCTGCCACAGAAAGGGGCCTGCCCCAAGAACATGGTGCTGCAGACCAGTTGCCGATGTCTTCGCCAGGTGGTGAGGCATCAGCAGGAATCGGCGCTCATCTGGCTGAACGAGGAAAATGGGAAAACACTCAACAATGAGCTGAAGAAGCAACAGCATACATCCATTGATGAAATCAATAAGGGCGGAGGCAGCAAAGTCTTCGAGTTGAAGCAGTTCTCGCGCATGGAGAAGCTCCAAGTGCCGCCCATCGACTTCATACAGTTGAAAGTGACCTATCAGACCTTAGTTCTGGACAAAGCGTTGGGCACGGAGGCCGAACTGAAGAAAGCAGGTCTGGTCTCCTCCTCCAAGTCGATGCTTGTCGAAGAAGAAAATCTGAAGGGCGAGCTCAAACATAAAACCGTGCTGACGGTAGACGACGAAGAGAGCAACTTGCCCGTCACCTTCCATTCATGGCTTCACGTCATCTCGAAAGAGAGCTTCGGCATGTGGACCCGACAAACGGCCGCTCCTTACCTCTCCTTGCTGCGCGACATCTTCAACCGTATCACCTACACAAAGGATAACCAGACTTTTCTTGACGGCAAGTTAGACCACAAAGCGATTCGCGCCCGCATCAGAAAGGCTTTCACGCCCAAGCGTACTATCAAAGTGAAGGAAGAGAACATCCCGCAGAAGGCAGAAATACTGAATGTGGAGAAGTTGAAGCCCTCAGTCGAAACAAACCGGCCCAAAGAATATTATCCCTCACAGAAGGAAGTCTTGCAGATTGTGGCCGACGACAAAGGCGGAATGCGGCTCAAGCCCGACATCGCTACGACCATCAATACGCTGAAGACGCTGCCCGGCACAGATGACACCATCAAGACGCTGACAGACAACCCCAACAACTATGAGCGGGCTGGAAAGGAAATCAACGACCACACCTACCACTATCTGCCCTATCATTTCGACAGCAACCTAGAGATAGACTATTTCTCACAGTCGTTGCTATCCATCATCAACGGACAGAAGCTGGAAGCCTACTTCAACGGCGATGATACGCTCACGGAGTTTAAAATCAGATGCTATAAGCAGGTGGGCAAGGCATGGCACTATATCGGAAGGTACGTGCCCGACTTCCTGATATTGCGCAGAGGCGACGACGGGCAAATCCGCCAAGTGCTCATCATAGAGACCAAAGGCGAGGGTTACAGCGCTAAGTTTGCCGACCGAAAGACCTTCATGAACAAGTTCGTCGCTCTCAACAACGAGTATTACGGTTATCCCCGCTTCGACTTCCTCTATATTGAGGACACCCTCTCCAAGGAGCAGCAAGACAAGCTCACCATAGAAAAGATACAACAATTCTTCAATTAAACAAGAACCATCATGGCAGTAAAATACATTCCCTATTATCCCAACACCCTCGAAGGTCAGGCCCTTCTCGACAATTTCGTGCGCACGCAGCGCATCCTGCGCTATCGCGACAACGACAAGGTGGTGGAGCGCGTCCTGCGCGGCATGCCGCTCTATGAGATGGAGAAGAAGGAAAGCGTAGGCGATAATTTAGGTCACAACATGGTCATTCGTGGAGAGTGCCTCTCAGCCTGTGCTTACCTGAAGGACCAGGATATCAAAGTAGACTTGGTATATATCGACCCGCCCTTCGCTAGCGGTGCCGATTATGCCAAGAAAGTATATGTGCGCCGCAACCCAAAGGTGGCCGAAGCCATCAAGCAGACGGAAACGGAAGTTGACAGCGACGAGCTGCGCAACTTTGAAGAGAAGATGTATGGCGACATCTGGGACAAGGAGCGCTACCTCAACTGGATGTACGAGAACCTGATGGCCATAAAGAGCGTCATGAGCGATAGCGCAAGCATATATGTGCATCTCGACTATCACATCGGACACTACGTGAAAGTGCTTATGGATGAGATATTCGGGGAAAGCAACTTTATCAATGAAATTATTTGGCAAAGAGTCTACTCTCACAATGACGCAATGCGTTATGGGCAAATACATGACACCATCTTTTATTATTGCATGAACCATGATAATTATACATGGCATACGCAATATTTACCTTACGACGAAAAGTACCTTAAGATGTACTCAATGGATGATGGTGACGGAAGGAAATATAAAGTAGAGAACACAATGGGCCCCGGGGGAAGGGGCTCTACATATGAGTGGAACGGTATAGTGCGTACTTGGAGGTATTCAAAACAGACAATGGAGGAATTGGACAGGAAGGGATTACTCTATTACACAAGTTCTGGATTCCCCAAGAGAAAAGTCTATTTAGATGAAATGCTTGGGAAGCCCATTCAATCTATTTGGACAGATATTAATGTAATTGCAGGCCAGGCCAAAGAGCTTGTCGACTACGCCACTCAGAAACCCGAAGCCCTCTTGGAGCGCATCATCAAGGCCTCTAGCGATAAGAACATGCTCGTTGCTGACTTTTTTGGCGGCAGTGGCGTAACGGCTACCGTGGCCAGTAAGCTGGGCCGCAGGTTCATTCATTGCGACGTAGGCGTAAACAGCATCGAGACAACCCGCGACCGATTGGTTAAGGCCAAGGCACAGTTCGATGTGCTGGAAATCAAAGATGGCGTATCGCTCTATCGCAATCCCGTACAGACGATGGACAAGTTGAAAAGCCTCATCCCAGGTCTCCAAGATGATGACCAGCTGGATAGGTCTTGGGCAGGAAGCATCACAGACTCACACAACGGCCGGATGCCCGTCTATGTGCCTAATCTGATGGACAGCAGCACACGACTGCTGGACACGGCACAGATGAACCGCATCATCCGTGAGGCTATGCCCGACTTGCCCGATGAGACAAAAAAGGTCGTCGTCTATTATATCGACATTGCTGACCGAGAGGAAATCGCCCAGTTCATTCATGAGCAGAACGATACTGGCATAGAGATAGAACTGCGCGATTTAAAAAACGTGCTCGACAACGTAGTGTTGGAAGATACTTGCGATTATACTCTGGCATACGTTCAGCCCCAAGGACAGATGTTCAAAGTTTGGCAGGTCACCATCAACAGCTTCTGTAGCGACCGGGTGCTGAACAAGATTAAAGAATACAACCTAAAGAGTCAGGAACAGGCCACTAAGTCTTCAAAATCTTTCAAGGCCATTTCCATCAGCGATGAGGGTCTTGAGACCATCGAATGGCTGAGCCTCGACTGTACGTCGGATGACCCCAAGGCACCTTGGCACAGCGACACGGAAATCCTTATCGATAAGTTGGGCTATGTGCGGCAGAATGGTGTCGACACCCAGCACTTCTGGGATGGGACAATCAGCAGCGAGGAAAAGCCCTTACGGATGAAAATCCGCAATATCTGTGGCGATGAGACTATCTTCACAATTCAGCAATAGCAAAGATTTTTTAAAGAACGGCCAAAAGGCTATTGGGTTCATCGAATATTCTTTTGGATTAATCCCCCAGCCCCTTACTCCGAAGAGAGGGGCTGAGGGTAGGTTTCATATTCGTTATTATTTTTTCGCGGAGCGTTATTCTAATTCATAATTCACAATTAGGCCGCATGGAGTTATTCGTTATTATTCGATATTCCGCGAAGCGGGCGTTAGATAACAATTGATGTTCTTGGAATGATAAGCCACTAAAAAAATCCGGTTATCCGTTATTATGCCTACTCGCATTTACAAAATCCGCAAAACGCTCAGCGATTAATGCCTGCGTGGCCGGCGTTTTGTGCTTGCTTGCCATAGGTTTTCTGCGGTTTGAACGGACAATTACCGGCAGACATGGCGGAATGTAGAGATTTATTGCTATCTTTGTAGCATTAAATCATTTATATGGCTAAGAATAAATCTAAGCGTGCTGCTGGACAGCAATTTATGTCTCCCGACAAATATCTGAAGAATCGGGCCAGAACCTTGAAGATTGGCAAGTGTTACTACACCAAGTCATTATTTGATGCCGGTGAGGGACATGTAATCGTTTCGCGTCTGCATACAGGCGGCAAAATCAGTTATGCCAACTATCTAGTGGATATGTTGTGTCTCGGGGTCAAGGACTCTTTCTACAGACTCAGACTTGAACCCGATGAATGGGAGGAAACGATAGAGTATCTCAACGACAGAATCGGTTTGACAGAATGTAGCTACGAAGATGCCCACAACATCGTTTGGGGAGCAGTGGACTTTGCCGAAGAGGGCGGCATTAAGCCCCACGAGAGTTTCGGTTTGACGCAGTACATGCTCGAGGAAGATACAGAAGACATTCCGCTGAAAGATTTCGACTTTGGCTCAGGCGGCCAGCATCTTCTCATCGTGAAAAACCAGAATGAGGCTAAGCATTATCTTCCAAGGCTGAAAGCGGCACTCGGCAATGACTTCCGATACATGGTACAAGAAAAGAGCTTTTATAATTACGACCCGGCATATGTACGTGCGCCCTCCTTCGGCGAACAAACAGAATACACTTATGAGCCGCCCAAGGAGTATATCGCCAAGCCTACCCTCCACAACCCTTGGTTGGTTGAGGAACTGAGCAAGCCTGAAAACGCCATCTACTTGCCTGACAGTCTCACTGACCGCATTCTGGCCTTGCCGAGCGAAGACTTGCGGGAAGACCTGGAGCAGATTATCCTCTACTATATGGGATACACTCAGGACGGAAACATTCCTGACGACTACGAAACCGACGAAAACTTCAATGGCATGCTGGCTACGGCTGTCACACTGCTTGGAGAGGTCGGCAATGAGAGCTCAAGCCTGGACGTTGTGCTGGAGGTACTCAGACAATCTGACTACTTCTTCCATTATCATTTTGGTGATGCAGCCCGAGACATACTGGTACCGACGCTATATAAGCTCGGTCACAACCAACTGGACAAATTCTTTGATTTCATGAAAGAGGCGGGACTCACCGTAAGCGCGAAGTATTGGATTTCAGAAACTATCAGCCAAATAATCTGGCTCGCACCGGAGCGCAGAGACGAGGTGAAGGATTGGTTTACGAAAGTGATTCAGTTCATGACCGAGAAATTGCCTGAAGTTAGATACTTTGATAGCGACGCTGCCGGCTTGATCACATGTGGAGCAATCAATACTAAAATCACGGAACTCCTGCCGTACATCAAGAAAATGTATGAGACGGGTTGCGTGAATCCTTCCATTGCCGGCACATATCAGGAGGTGGAAGAAGCTTTCACTCGCGAGAAAAGACATTTGCACGATTGCGAACTGGACATTCACAAGCAGTTCAGAGATTTGAAACAAGCATTTGGGCATAATGAAAAGGAATAATCGCGCATTAATTCTTTCATACTTCGGATGTAAAATGATGTGACATCGTCTTCCAGGCAAATACTCATCTAAGAAACTTGAATTATACTATTAGTCGTTATAACAGAAAGAGGGTGCACCAGAAGTCTGGCGCACCCTCTTCAATTTCAATCTTATGGAATTTGAATCAGCGACTGTGTCTTATTGCTGAACTTGGTCCACAATCCTGCCATCAAACAGATTGATGATGCGGTGGGCCTGCTCGGCGTCGTGCGGGTTGTGGGTCACCATGACGATGGTGGTGCCGTCCTGGTTGAGTTCGGTGAGCAGTCGCATCACCTCTGCGCCATTCTTTGAGTCGAGGTTACCCGTAGGCTCATCGGCGAGGATGAGCTTCGGACCGAAGACCACGGCGCGGGCGATGGCCACACGCTGCTGCTGTCCGCCGGAGAGCTGATGGGGGAAGTGCTTGGCGCGGTGGCTGATGGCCATGCGCTTCATCACCTCCTGCACCTTCTGCTTGCGCTCAGCCTTCGGCATGTCGAGATAGGTGAGCGGCAGTTCAATGTTCTCTTCGACGTTGAGCTCATCTATGAGGTTGAAACTCTGGAACACGAAGCCTATCTGGCCCTTGCGGATGGCGGTGCGCTCCTTCTCCTTCAGTTGCGACACCTCCTTGTCGGCGAGCCAGTACTGGCCCTCCGTGGGGTTGTCGAGCAGACCGAGAATGTTGAGCAGCGTGGATTTGCCGCAGCCCGACGGGCCCATGATGGCGACGAACTCGCCGTC
>Ga0256406_1003109_pt1 | contig 21419 bp, 13 predicted proteins | sample RumenRJG_03DNA_FD_185986 | JGI IMG/M metagenome (GOLD analysis project Ga0256406, IMG submission 185986) | Bovine rumen microbial communities from Lethbridge, Alberta, Canada - RJG_03 | ecosystem: Host-associated > Mammals > Digestive system > Stomach > Rumen | place: Canada: Alberta | collected... | reverse complement strand
GAGGTTGATAGGGCAGAGGTGGAAGTGCCGTAAGGCATGGAGCTGACTGTTACTAATCGGTCGAGGGTTTGACCTAAAGCATAAGTTGGAAGCTGGAAAGTTTGTGTGTTCAGTTTTGAAGGTATGTATGTAGAATAGACAGAATGCAGAAGATGATTCCTCAGGGGGGTCATCTTTTTATATTCAAAATCCACGGATCATTTTGAAAAAAGATGATCCGTGGATTTTTGACTTTACGCGAACAGTGAGCCACAGCCGAATGTGGAATATTCGTGTGGGGAGAGCGTCGCGATAGCGAGATAAAATCCTCGAAGCGCATTTTATCTCGTTTTACAGAGTGTTCTTGAATTTTTCCTTCAGTTCCTTGATTTCTCGGATTTCATCCTGCTCCGTAACCTGTTCGATCTTTTCTTGCTCGCGGGCGAGCATCAGAAGAAAGCTGACGATAAGCAGCGCGCAGGAGATCCAGATGATTTTTGACCCGGAAAGTGTGGATCCGTTGCCAAAGTAAGAGGCAAGAAAGCCTCCGGCTCCGGCTCCCAGAACAAAGACCAGTATGACCAGAAAATACTGACGGCATCTTTGAAGATGCTTTTTCTCCTTTGTACGCAGATAAGCGCTGAAAGCATCCATACCACTACGAAGATTTCCGATACACATTGTGCTTGCGTATGCATATCCGTTAACCTTGCGGAATGCCTGCACCTGCATCGCACAGGCCATGGAAGTGAGGGCATTAGCGAATACGTTGACAATATCGTTGATCGGCAGCAAACCTACGATAAGGAGCATCAGGATCTGGAGAAGGACGATGACCTGCCGCCAGTGAATCATTCCTTCCGTATGGATTCTTGCGCGAACCTGTTCGGCGACAAGAACACCGAGTGCAAACGCGGATAAGGGAATTAGGTAGTGCAGCGCCCCGGTCACATCGCCGGTGGATAAATGCTGAGCCATTAGAACGAGATTTCCGGTCTGTGCATTTGCAAAAACCTTGCCGCGCACGAAATAGGAGTAGGCATCCTGCAATCCTCCGGAAGCGGTCAGTGCGATCATTACCGCGTTCGATTCTGACATCTGAATACGTTTTCTTTTCTTATGATACTTAGCAGGCTGTTCCAAAGAATGTCTCAAAGAATGTACTTCCTTCTATGATAATTTATGTTTATATAATTTGTATCAGTTTGATTTGTAGCTGTATGATTTGTATAATCTGTGGATTGCTTTGTGCTACGCAGTCCTCGCACCTACAGGTATGTATTATAATTCAATGAATGAAAAAAGCAAACGCTCATTTTTATCATGTATAGTTTCTGGTTCAGTAATCGTTATGGAAGGATGCACAGTAAAAAAAAATAGATGCACAGTATAGAAAAAGTAGTAGCTGTATTTCGCTTGTGAACATATGAAAAGAGGATGTTGATTTTATCGTCATCAACATCCTCTTTTAATGAACTGCCCGTATCGTCTCTCTTTTCTTTATCATCGGACTATTTAACCTCCTTTTCTTTTTATTTTCGGATGGTTACTTTAAGTCTTGATCACTTGTGCAATGGACTTCTCCTCCGTTTCTTTTCTTGTTTTCTTTAGCTGTTATCTATATCATACAGACGAAATGTGAATTTGTCAAGAGATAATCAGTAAATAATTTACAGAAATCACATAATGAATTGTAATGATGACTATAATGTATAATCAGTCATAATAAAAGACAAAAATGCTGATATATTCTGATAAATATAGCTGGCTTCAAAATGTACTGTTAGGCGAAGAAAAGCTGCGAAGCAGAGTAGTAAACGACAGTTATTAATACTTGTAGCATAACGTAGTATGTAAGCGTTTTTGCAACATCCTGCCAGATTTCTCGAACCCGGAAGATCACATAAAAAAGCGGAGCCGCTGCCTGTTGATCTCAGACAGAGGCTCTTTAAATGGGGGAGATGATCAAGATGAGGTAATCATCCTGAACCAAGGGTGAAAAAATCTGGCCTTGATTTGGTGTGATTATAACAATAGAAGCACCTCTTTGCAAGCAATTCCTGACAAATAATTCCGAAAACTTTTACGAAAACGGACGAATTATATTTATCATACACCGGAAAGTGTGTTAAAATTACGAATATATAGAAGATAAAAGGTTACTTGCGTCGTGTTTTTAAAAGAGAGGAAGTTCCTATGAACATTGACAAAGCGAATGAAATCATCGATTTCTACATTGACAATTTTGACAAGACGGTCGGAAAAGAACATGACGAACTTTTTAAATGGCGCTGTGCGTGGCAATGCAGAAAATTCTGGAATATCGGGAGTGAGGATTTTTCCGGAATGTTCCAGTCCTGCTTCAGGGACAGCGGCAACCTTATTTCGAGCAGCTTCTGGTGGCCGAACAACGGCATTATGATGCTGTGTGATGAACACAGTAACCACCGGGAAACTGTACGAGAGGCCTTTCGTGATCTGACAGAGGATACCGGAGAGGATGACAAAGCGAGAGGAGAACATGTTTTTGCCTTTCTCCACAAAATCAACAGTCTCCTCGAAAGCCGTTCCAACGGAAAGGGATATCTTCAGAATTCACGCTCGGCTCTATCTTATCTCGGGCTTATTTTTCCCGAGAAGGACTTTATCTATAAGCCATCCACAGTGAGCAATTTCGCGGATTCCGTCGAGTACCCTGAGAACTTCAGCAGTGGAAAGGCCTTCCGATTGGATATTTACTATCGAATGTGCAGGGAACTTTCCGAGCTTTTGAGAAACCGCACGGAACTTATGCAGATCGTGCAAAAGGAGCTGATGAGACAGGCTGAGGAATACGATATGCCGGGACTGGAAAGCATCGACCCGGAATGCCATATTCTGGCGTTTGACATTATGTATATCGCAGATGCCTACGATTATTATATGGACCACCCCTTTGTTCATCGCACGAAGGCTTCCCGTACGAAGCAGGAAAAGGAAGAGAAAAAGCAGGAGATTGAAAATGAGATTTCCTATATCGAAGATCATATCCAAATGCTGAAGGAAGATCTTGAGAAGCTCGCGAATGCAGATGTCATAGGATCATCTGTCTCCCACAGAAAGTTCGGAGAAGGGAAGATCACCGGACAGACGGATGACAAGGTGACGGTCGAGTTCCCGGCCGGAAGCAAGATCATGAGTCTGGCCTTCCTCACGTCGAATCATATGTTGGACGATACCGGGATTGCACAAAGCTACAACAATCGCCTTCAGTTGAAAAACGAGCTGGACAGCTACCGGGCGAATCTGGCCATCAAGAATTCCGAGCTTGCTTATTTCATCCAGAAGAATAAAACCCGGAAGCAGCTGCAGGAGGAGGAAGAGGAAAGGGAACGGATCTCTCTGGAGAAGCGGAAGAAGAAGGCAGAGCAGTGAATCGTCATGAGAACTTTGACAAGAAATATAAAAGTAGTTTAAAATAAGGCAAAACATCAGAAAGGCAGCCGGAGACCGTGCAGAACAGGACAGAGCACAGAGGAGATCATATCGTTTTTTTCAAAGAACCGCTGAGACGGAGATGCGATTCTTCTGTGGCTGTGTCCCGGATTGCAGCGTGGGTCACCCTCTTCTTCTTTCTCGCGGCTCTGATCGGAACCTCATTTCTATGTATGTTTCACAAAACCTATACAATCGGAACCTACAGCGGTCAGGTCAGATGGAAGGAGACAGAGACCGACGATCTCTGGAAGTTCTATCAGAGTACGCTTTCCCTGGTCAATCCGGATGACCCGGAATCTGATCCCAACGTCATGACATACACCGGCAGCACCTTTGACGACAATTACTACAATCTGATCAACAGTACAAACACCTGGTCGCAGTTCCGGTTTTTCAGCAAATCGTTATATCAGAACGATTCCTATGTAATCCCCGGCCTCAGACAGACCAATGTCTCCGGAAGGGCCACTCCGTACATGGTGCCGCAGGGAATCTGTGTGGCAGGAAATTATGTCCTGATTTCCGCGTATAGTTCCTCGAATAAGGTATGGACCAGCTCGGTCATCTATGTGCTGGATCGGGATACGGGTAAGTATCTTACAACCCTTGCTCTCAGTACGCGCTGTCATGTCGGAGCCCTGGCCTACAGTACGAAAACAAATCGTGTCTATATCGCCGATTCCAGTCTGAAGGATGAACGGATTCCGCAGACGAATATATCCCGTCAGACGGCGCAGAGGACCGGGGTATATCGGATCTGGGAGATTTCGATGCGTGATCTCCGGAGGTTTGTCAATCAGAACAAGGACTCGATCTATGTGCCGCTGCTCAAATACCTGTCCTGCGACACGGTTCCATCCTTCATCTCCATATACAAGAACACGCTCTTTGTCGGGAGCTTCAATATAAACAGCTTCTATCCGAGAAGCTATGCGACCGCATACAGCCTGAAGACAGGAAAGGCTGTCACATACAAGCTCTATCTGAGCTATTTTACACAGGGGGCGCAGATCGTGAATCACAAGGGCGGACTCTATGTGATTACGTCGTGTTCGTACGGACGCAACAATACCTCGTATCTCAGGATCTACCGCATCCATTACAACAAATATCTCGGATGGTTCCGGAACCCGATCCTCGTCCGCAGTCTTCGTATTCCCAATATGAGTGAGGATCTGGACGTAAGCGGCGATCATCTGCTGATCAATTTTGAATCCGGCGCCACAAAATATCAGTCTCGGAATATAACCCAGAATCAGATCGATCGTGTCCTGAATGCTTCTATTGGAAGCCTCATTGACGGATATCAGATGCAGGTTCCCTACGCAAATGAAAACCAGATGCTGGACAACGCCCTTCCGGGGGAGAAGGGATCTTCTGAAAACGGCAGGGATGACTCTGAACGCGTCAAACGCGATATTGTAGAAAGAGCCTTGCTGCCCTCTGAAAAAGAAGAAACCTCCGACGAGAGGAAAAAATTGAAGCAAAATATTCCATGAACAGCAGGCAATTTTTTTCAAAAAAATGAACCCGTGCGGTTGTAGAATGCTATGCGATTGTAATATAATGAAATCCAATAAGGAGATTTAAAAAAATGCACTATAAAAAGATTATACTTGCTTTGGCAGCTGCAGGCATGATTGCCTCTCAGGCGACACCTGCATTTGCCGAAGAAAATTCTACTGTCACATCAGCTTCCTCTGTATCCTCCGGATCGGTTTCCTCATCCGCGGGTGCAGAATCTGCTTCCTCTTCTTCGTCGGCAACCGCGTCGTCCTCACAGGACACAAGCGGGACCGCTTCCTCCTCTTCCGCAGCGAATTCTTCATCCGGTTCAACGGTTACATCGGATAATTCTGCATCAGGGGACGGCAGTGCTATGTCCTCGTCTTCTGGTTCCGGAAATTCCGGGTCCAATGCTTCGGGCTCCGATGCTTCCGGTACGAATACATCCGGAACAAATGATTCCGGAAGTAAAGATGGTTCAAAGGGGACATCGGGAGACGCCGCCTCTGATGACGCGAAGAAAGATAGTTCCTCCGACAACAAGTCGACGGAGGTAAGCGAGGCTACCCGGACGGAGGCTGAGAAGGAAGCAGAGAAGGCCGCGCAGAATGAACAGACGATCCAGCCGGTTGTTCCCGCCGGAGTAGCGGGTACCGTGGATCAGACCGCAGCGGAGAAGGAGACCTTCGCGTATCTGACCGAGGTATTGGGACTCAATAATGCAGCGGCATCGGGCCTTCTTGCGAATTTTTATCAGGAGACCATGTTCCAGTACAAGGCGGTTGGCGGAAACGGAATCGCCTACGGGCTTGCACAGTGGACCGGTGGGAATTTCACAAGCCTCGCGAACTGGTGTGGCGCCAATGGCAGAGATTACACGACGATTGACGGTCAGATGTACTACCTCAAGTATGATCTGGAAACCAATTATCCCGCCGTTTATGCCTATCTGAAGGGACTTCCGAATACCGCTGAGGGCGCAGGCGCTGCCGCTTCGTTTTTCTGCACCTACTACGAGCGTCCGGCATACACGGAGACCAGAGCGGCCGAGCGGACGGCATACGCGCTGCAGGTTTTCTGGCCGAGATACCAGAGCTATATTCTGGAGCAGAACAAGGATGTCAAGGCTTACATGGACTGGCTGGCTGCGTATACGGCAGATCAGTCCCACGGGTACAGCTCCGTGAACCGCCGCAACAATCCTGACGTAGATGCATATTCCCTGATTTTCTATGCGCTCTATGACAACGGCTATTTAAAGGCGGAGAGTGACCGGAATCCCTTCGATCAGAGTGATATCGCCGCTGAGCTGACGGAGCATGGCTTTGTGGAAGCCGGTGACGCGGAGACAAATGCAGAAAAGCTGGAGGCCGGAGACATCGTGCTCTACGCCGACAATTCCGGCGCTGCCGTCTACCGGACGGCAAATCTTGTATGGCAGGCGAAAGAGACGGAGGCAAACAAAGCTTCCGGAGACAAGGCGGGCGACCAGGGTGATGAAGTAGGATCCGGTGAGCTGGATGCTTCCAAGGCTCGGAAGGTTTACCGTCTGAAGACAAAGGATGCGGATCTTCCGGCTCTGGCACAGAAGATGGTGGATCAGCTCTCCAATAAGCAGTATATGTACAGCGACAACATTCGACAGATCAAGAAGACCGATGCGGACAGCTATTCCTTCCTTTTTCAAACACTGAAGAGCATAGGAGAACTGAAAGATGTAGATACTGCCTTCACAAAGGATACGATGGACCACGTTCTGTGCACACACAGCTATCAGAACATTGAGGCGCAGATCGCAGGCAAGGCCGCTTCCCTGTCCGTCGGAGATATTGTGTGGAATCCGGAATCCGGAGCAGCCGTTTATCTCGGAAGCGACCGCTACATCTATATGAACAACGAAGTCGATCAGCAGATGGCGGGGATCACAGGTATCCGCAACTGCCGATATCTGGAGACAAAGAAGATCACAGGTGCTATATGGACCGCGGTTTATCACAAAATGTAACAGACCGGAAGGTGATGCATTTTCCACGAAGGGATCGGAAACATATGCTGCGCAGCCTTTTGATTTCGGTGCTTTCGGCGGGAATTCTTGCATCCGCTTCCGTTCCCGTGCATGCTTCCGGGAACACACTGGTCGGAGACTGTGCCGTTTCCGGTGCCGAGAATGCCGCCGGAACAACACACGGCGGCAGTGTCAATGGCGAACAGGAAGCAGGAACGGACCAGCCGAAGCTGCAAATTGATATCTCCGGAGTAACCGGTTCTGTTTCATCGGATTCCTCTGGTTCTCTTCCTACATCGAATGTATCCGGTTCCTCTGCTTCCGCAGGAGCAAACGTTTCCGGTCAGGAACTGTTCTACTTTCAGGATGTTTACGGACATACCTATTCGATGTACCGTAATCTTGACGCGGAGCAATCGCCGTATCAATCTTCCGGTTTTTCCTGCAAGGATCAGCGGATGACATATTCGGATGACACTTACACCTCACGGCTGGGAATCGATATCTCGCAGTTTCAGGGCGATATCGACTGGAAGCAGGTCAAATCCGCCGGCATTGATTTTGTCTTTATCCGTGTCGGAACGCGGGGGTACGAGAGTGGTTCGATCTATGAGGATGAACGCTGGTCGGAGAATCTGAAGAAGGCGAGAGAGGCCGGTCTGGAAGCCGGCGTATATTTTTTCTCGGGAGCAGTCAATGAGCAGGAGGCGTCGGAAGAGGCAGATTATATCATTGGAAAATTAAACGGAGAGCCGCTCGATCTGGGAATTGTCCTGGATGTGGAGACGATCGGCAGCAACACCTCTCGGCATGACGATCTGTCCCAGGAGCAGTACACATCCAATACCCGGACATTCTGCGAGAGAGTAAAGGCAGCGGGCTACAACCCGATCGTATATTCCAATATTTTCTGGGAAGCGACGCACTACGATATGACAAAGATCGACGATTATGATCTCTGGTACGCCGATTATATGACAACGCCACAGACGCCTTACATGTACCGGTTCTGGCAGTATACCGACTCGGGCACGGTTCCCGGAATAAGTGGAGCGGTGGATCTCGATGTTGAATTGATTCCAAAATCCGAACTGGTACAGCACCACGGGATTTACCTCCTGGATGCTCTGCAGCAGGCGGTATCCGGGGATACATCCTATGCAGCAAAAACCACATCCAAAGCATCCGACGAATCGATCAGCAAAGACAGAGGCGAAAATTGCGGGATAGATCTGATACGCAAAGAAAATCCATAAAAGATATGCATAAAAGACATCCATAAAAGACAAGCATAAATGATATTCATAAAAGACATGCATAAATGATATTCATAAAAGACCGTGTTGCCGGAAAACGGGTCAGGCAACACGGTCTTTTTGTCTCTTTACGAGATAAAACACGCTGCACGAGTTTTATCTCTCTATCGCGACGCTCGCCGCACACAAATACTTCGCATTCGGCTGTGGCTCCCTGTTCGCGTAAATCAAAGGAATCGTTGATGGCCATATCAATACAACGATCTTGAGTAATTATCGGAATCTCAAACGATAGGATAGTAGCCGACGATGGAATAATCGGACGGTACGTTCAGGCTGCCGGCATCTTCCGGCATGGCGATGATCCACTTATTTCTTCCGGTGTTCCGATGCGCGTAAATGGTATCGAAATTATACATGGTTGCGCCGACGTCGAGGGCGGTATCTGCGATAGTCGTACTTTCTTCCTGCTTTACACAGAGCACTACGGAGCTGCTTCGCACGATATAGCGGTATGGCTGGCGGTTGAGAAAGCTCGGAGCCAGGCTCGCCGCATACAAGGCCTCATCGAGAAGCGGATCGATGACATTCTCACTCCAATCCATGGGCTCGCCCCATCTGTCGGAGTAGACCATATCGTGCTGTGCAATTTTCGGGGCGACGTGTTCCGCTCTCTTGTTGTACTTTACCATGGAAGGCGTCTCAATATCCAGACGGGGCTTTCCGGAAACAGCCTTTCCGTAGCCGGCGGCAAGTATCATGGCCGGCTCCAGATCCGTCTCCGCCAGAAGTGCACGTTTTGCAGCATCGGTGTCAGGAATCGTAAGCCAGCAATGATCAATCTCCATATCCGTAAGCTTCAGGCAGAGCTGCTCGCCGATAAATCCGGCATTGTAGAGAAAATGATCCTTGTTCTCGGAGAAGACAACGAGATAGGCCGGTGCACCGAAAGCAAGGCCGCGATATCCGACCACGCCCTCGAGGCGATTCTTCATATCCGAATCGGTATAAATCTTCAGCTCTGTGCGAATGTCGGGCAGCAGTCTCTTCGCCTCCGTGAAGAAAGTCCGGATTTCATTCAGATCCTCATTGGGAATGGATCTTCTCTTAAACTCTCGAACGGACTGCCGGTCCTCTATTAATTGCTTGTCATTCATCAAAACAAAAAACCTCCTTTATTTTAATTTGAAGGAAGTATCCTTTACCGCAAAGGAATCCTTTCCGTTCTGTTTCACTTTGTACAGCATATGATCTGCCGTGCGGAAGAGAGCATCGTAGTCGAGATACGTCCCGTCATTGATGGCGCAGCCGATGCTTACCGTTGCATAGTCCCCGTTCTGGGCATCAATTACAATGGAATGCAGATTTTGCTTTACATCCGCAAGCTTGCTTTCCACATACTTCCGGTCGACCATACGAACGGCATATACCAGAAATTCATCGCCGCCCATACGTGTCACAATGTCATCCTTCCGGAAGGAATCCAGGAGACAGGAAGCGACAGCCTTTAGAATCTCATCGCCTTTCTGGTGGCCGTAGGTATCGTTGATGTGCTTGAAATTATCAATATCGAAGATGATAAAGGCACCCGGAACGCCATTGGTGATGCAGTTATTGATCAATGCGTCACCGCCGCGTCTGTTCAGGATGCCGGTCAGTCCGTCATGAGAAGCGCTCGTCTCGGATACCCCGTTGGTTTGCAGCGCAATCGTTTTGGCATGGATCGTGATACCGCTCCATACCAGCGCAATGACGCTATCCATCAGGACATAGATCAGGATCGGGCCGTAGCTTTCGGAAGGAACCAAATGGTACGCGGAAAACAGATAGATCGCCGAGACAGCCAGAACCATCAGGTGCACCCTCCAGATCTGGTCGAAGATCAGAGTGGGCAGGACAACCAGCAGGAGCAGAAAAATAATCGGTACGTCGTACGGATTCAAGACAAACTGCATGAATGCCGTAAATAGCAAAATCAGTATTTCGTATGTATAAAGAATGGTCGTTGGCAGATAGCTTTTGCGAATCATGCTGTTTTTGGAATCGGATTCTTCCTTTTTCAGTTCATCTATTCGTAAATGGTTGGGTTCCCGGATAAACGCATAATAGATCAGGGAGAGGAATCCGATGCCCATGAGCATATAGATACAGTATCCGAATTCCTTAAAGCGAAAGAACAAAATCTGACAGATCAGATCCAGCAGAAACAGCAGTATCAAAAATACAAGCATAAACCGTGTCGCTATGCAGTTCTTGTAGTTGATGAGCGCGTGGTAATGATTCAGAGCGGGAGAGGCCATCGTCGCTCGGACCCGTTCTGTCAATTTCTTCCTGTACAGGATCAGACGTTCTCGTACAGATAGACAATTCTTCAATTAGTTCACCGCCTGTTTCGATTAATTGTGATTTTGATCCTATAAGTAGTACGCACGTTTTACATACTGTTGCTTTAATTATATCAACATTTTCCACAACTGCAAGGAATGTATGGAAAAAAATCTGTGCAAATTTCATATAGGCATAACTGTTCACACACCACCTCGATATACGGTGAACAAGATCCCGCATCACACGATGTGGGGGAATCGGGTGTTTATGAAAATTGACGCGGCAGAATGCGGGTGTTAAGATGTATGTAATTCTGTTGTCAACCGTCACGCGGACCTTGTCCGCGCCACAATCTGCAGCTACACTGGTATTTTTGTATGAGACGTCGCAAGCTGGAATTTCTGATTTCGGTTACCATTCATTTTCTGTGCCTAATCATCAGCGGGATCGGTTCCTTTACAATCCTATACCTTTGGGGAAAGTTCGTCCGTGCCTTTCTTTCACAGAATCTGTTCACGGAAATCATACTTCCCTATCTGATCGCGGGCTTCCTCATGATGCTGGTCACGCTTCACGATGAGCAGTATTCCATCCGGAAAACCACCTTCTGGTTCTGCCTTCGCAAAAGCTTCCGATCCGCGGTTGTTCTCGCGGGCGCATGGGCGGTCATGCTCCTGATTGAGAAGAACGCGGTGACGGAATCCAGATATCTGTTTATCTTCACCATCGCGTTTTATTTTGTGCTTCTGACGTTTTCTCTATATTTTTCACAGAAGGCGGTTCGGCAGGCTTTTTATAAGACCAAAAGCGCGACATTTGCCGCAATTATGACTTCAAGCAAGAGGGCGCCGGAGATCACGGCGCTTCTGAAGAAGGACTGGTCCGTGAAGCTTGTGGGCCTGATTCTTTTCGAGGAGAAAAAAAAGGGAGAGCTTCAGCCCAGGGAAATCGATCATATCCCGGTCATCGGAGGCGCGGAGGATCTGATTTCCTGGATTCGGATACATGCCATCGATGAGCTTTTTATCGTCGGAGATTCCAGACAGCTGGACAGCTCGATGCCGGCCATCTCCGAGTGCATCAAGATGGGGATCGATGTGCAGATGAACATTCCACAGGTCGAGCACGCCATGGAGAAAATCCGCGTCACGGAGCACCGGTATACCCCGCGGCTGGACAAACGGCTGACGTATATCGGAAGCATCCCCTTTTTCATCCTGGAGGAACCGCAGATGCGGCTCCGCTATGTGTTTTTGAAGCGATTCTTCGATATTCTCGGATCCCTGGTCGGTTGCGCGATCACAGGTATCCTCTATGTCATTTTCGGTATCGCGATCAAGGCAGAGTCCGACGGCCCCGTGATTTTTTCTCAGGAGCGAATTGGAAAAAACGGACGCACCTTCCGCATGTACAAATTCCGCTCGATGTATCAGGATGCGGAGGAGCGCAAAAAGGAGCTTCTGGAACAGAATGAGATGGAGGGCGGGAAGATGTTCAAGATCAAGGATGACCCCCGCATTACACACGTGGGACGTTTCATCCGGAAGTACAGCATCGATGAATTCCCGCAGTTTGTAAATGTTCTGAAGGGTGATATGTCTCTGGTCGGAACCCGTCCGCCGACACCGGACGAATTCCGGCAGTATGACAGCTACCACAAGCGCCGTCTCAGCATGAAACCTGGCATTACCGGGATGTGGCAGGTGAGCGGCCGGTCCGACATCAAGGACTTTGAAGAGGTCGTAAAACTCGATTGCGAGTATATCGACAACTGGAGTCTTCTGCTGGATTTGAAAATTATTCTGAAAACCATCGTTCAGGTTTTCCGTCACAAGGGAGCACAGTAAATTGGAAAAAAAAGAAGATATTTTTGACAGGCTGATGCATCTGCCGGGACTTCGGATTCTGGAACCCTTCTACCAGAAAAACAAAGAGGTTCTGATGTATCTGTTCTTCGGAGGCGTCACATTCCTCCTGAACATGATTCTGTACGCGGTGCTGACCGACAAGGCGCACATGAATGCCTTGATCGCAAATGTGATCTGCTGGGTTGTCTGCGTTCTCTTCCAGTTCTTCACGAACCGGACCTGGGTATTCGACGGAAAAACCGAGACGGCCGCCGGTTTCTGGATGCAGATGGCTTCCTTCTTCGGAGGGCGGCTGTTCACACTGGTTGTGGAAGAGATCATCCTGGCTGTCTTTATCACATGGCTCGGATTTCCGTCTCTGCCGGTGAAGTTCATGGCGCAGGTAGTCGTCATCGTGCTGAATTATGTCATCAGCAAGTGGATTGTTTTCAAAAACAGATAGTATTTTTCAAAACCGTTTTCCAATGATTTTGAAATGTTTGTCAGACGATTATGAAATGACTTTGAAATGATTGCCAAACAATTTTCCCGGAAAATCCGGTCAAAAGCAGGTTAACATAAACAGTAACATATTTGTAAAGGTTTATTTACTTTCTTCCTCATAGATACAGTTAAAATAATCAGACGGGAGTAAATATCAGAAAGCGAAATCATGATTTTCCGGCTTGTAAAAGAAGGAGGCGGGATCATGATCTTCGGCTGTGTAAGGGGAGAGAAGTAAATAATGGCAAAGAAAATTCTGGCTGCTGATGACAACAGTCTGTTGATCAACCGTCTGAAAAGTTCGCTGGAGCAGGATGGCTACGAGGTGACCGTAGCCGCGAGCGGCGCGGAGGCACTGGAGCTGGCGCAGAAGAACTGGTACGATCTTGTAATCACCGATGCTGTGTTGAAGGGCATGGCAGACTTTGAGCTGTGTGAGCGCATTCGTGAATTCTCGGACGTCCCGGTAATCATACTTTCGGAGCGGAACAAACCCATGGACAAGATCATGGGATTCGACTACGGCGCGGATGATTATGTATCGAAGCCGTACAATACCCGAGAGCTGAAGATCCGCATCCGGAAGGTATTGAAACGCAACCGGAAGGACCTGGGGAACCGGCCGGAGTCGGAGCACACGGTCGTTGCAGGCAGACTGACGTTGGACAAGGACAGCCGCACGGCGATCGTAGACCACAGAAAGATTGATCTCACCGTGAAGGAATATCAGCTTCTGAAGGAGCTGGCGTCCCGTCCGGGCAAGATCTTCACGCGAAATGCTTTGATTTTCAAGATCTGGGGAACGGAGTTCAGCGGAGATGAGAAGACGCTTGACGTACACATCCGCCGACTCCGGAACAAGATCGAGACCGATCCCTCGCACCCGCAGATGATCCGCACGAAATGGGGGGTCGGGTATTATTTCAGTATCAAATAACATACAGGTATCCAGACGGGCCTGTCGGCAATGTTAAAAAGCCGGCAGGCCGTTTTTCTTGGAATAAATCGAAAAAGCAAAAAGTAATTGTAATTTCCTGTGCATGACAGGTATAATCACTGTGAATGCAATTTGGAATGATATTGAGGAATTAGGATGAAGAAAAGTAAGGATGTTGCATGTTTCAGGGGTGTTTTGCTCCTTCTTCCGGTTCTGGTCTGCCTTTTATTGACGGCACACCCGACTTATGCCTCATCGGGCTTTCGGGATGTGAGCGGATCATCGGCCGGAATCGTGGACTGGGCGGTGGACAACGGGATCACGAAGGGAACCGGATCCAATACCTTTTCGCCGTCGGCAAGCTGTACACGCGCCGAGATCGTGACCTTTCTCTACAGAACCTATGCGAACAAGGTCAACGGTGTGACGCTTTCCGCGTCCGAGAAGGCAGGGGCTTCCGCGACCTTTCAGGATGTTGCATCGAAGAAATATTATTATGATCCGGTCAGGTGGGCCGTTCGTTATGGAATCACAAGCGGAACAGGCAATCAGACCTTCTCCCCGGATACGACCTGCACCAGGGCGCAGGCGATCACCTTTCTGTGGCGATGCGCCGGTTCCCCGAATGCCGGTTCCAGGGCGTCCAAGATTTTCCGCGACATACCGGTATCTGCCTACTATGCACCGGCCGTCAGCTGGGCAGTGACAAATGGGATTACTTCCGGCACCTCATCGACGTCATTTAGTCCGAACCAGAACTGCACCAGGCTTCAGATCGTTACCTTCATCTACCGGATGCTGAATCAGGATACCAGCTACGCAGAGCTGCATCAGAGCGCCTCCGATACTCCGACAATCACGGTTTCCAGCGAGTATACCTCATTGAATCCGGACACAAACCCGCAGGCGAACATCTACCTGAACGGCGTTCCGGAAAGTGATGCCGGGTCGGTCAAATGGGCCATCGCGACCTCGGAAAATGACGGGGCGGCAAACCGGCTCGATGACGATATTTTTTCCTACCACAGGATCCCGATCGACGGATTGAGCGCGCGGAAATATGTCAGCGGTTCCGTTAAGCTGTCCGCGTCCGGAGACACCGCGACCGTAACGGCGGTGAAGCCCGGCGCCTCCTGCATTACGGCGACTTACAACGGGAAGAAATATCAGTTCATCGTCTATGTGGACGGATATTATGACGCGCATTCGGTGCTGTACCAGGGGAAGGCCTACGACCGTACGCTCGACCAGGCATCCTGGGCGAGGGCAGTGCTCGGTGCTTATCCGAACCTGTACGGCACCTTCCAGAAGAAATACAGCAGCCGGTGTTCCACCGATTTTTCAAAAATCATCAGTATTCTGCAATTTTTTAACGACAGCAACTGGAAATATGACGCAGCGGCCGACATGGCGTCTACGATCGGACAGAAGACCGGCATCTGCTGGGAGTGTTCCATGGTCACCTATGATCTCTGCTGCATCGCCGGCATCCCTGTCGAGACGATCATCAGCCCGTCCATGAATCACGAGTGGAACCAGGTAAAGATCAACGGAAGCTGGACGGTGCTCGATGTGACATCGGCGGTATACAGCGCATACTATCCCGACGATCCCACACAGGCCGGCATCGTGAAGCTCCGTTTTGGAACCAATACCTTCGAGAGCGTACCGTCGGACGCCTATGTGCATACCGGGGCATCGCAGACCGGACAGCAGAGCGCCGTGAATACCGGATTCCGTCTGAATGTCAACGGGCAGACGCTGGATCTGACGAATTATGACAGCATCCTCCTGTTTCGTCAGAAGCAGCTGTATGTCTTTAATGTGTCGGGAAAGGGAGGAGCGATTTCGAACCAGCCCGCTGTGATTTCATTCGCCAGTCTCGGCTATCCCTCCAACGTCGGGGCATAAAGGAAAGAAAAATGACTGACAAGAAGAAATATGACCTGATCTATACGGCTCTGTTTGTCCTGCTCTTTCTGGCATGCTTCGGCATGTATCTGATTCTCCAGCACAAAAGCTTTCTGCGGACACCGGACGGACTGAACCAGTACTACATGAGCTTTCTCTATTTCGGCCGCTGGTGCCGTTCGATTCTGCGCGGACTGATCCAAAGCAGGAGCCTTTCGATACCGCTGTGGGATCCGTCGATCGGGTATGGAGCAGACATCCCGACTACCTTTGCCTTCTGCTTCTGGGATCCGTTCTGCTGGATCTCCATTTTTATTCCATCCCGGTTTGCAGAATACGGGTACGAGGTCATGATCGTTCTGAAGCTGTATTTCGCCGGCATAGCGTTCGGCAGATACGCCTTTCACAGACTTCGGGAGAATGGCTTCTCATTGGCTGCGGTTCTGACCGGAACGCTCGTCTATGTGTTTTCCGCGGTATCCTATGCTGCATTCGGACAGTCTACACTGATCAACCCGCTGATCCTCTTCCCGCTTCTGATGATCGGCGCGGATCACATCTACGAAAAAAGAAAATCCAGGCTCTATGTCATCATTCTGGCCTTCAGCTTCGCACAGCGTTTCTCCACGGCGTGCATCATGCTGGTTCTGATCATTCTGTATTATACCCTGCGGCTGTTTGCCGAAATGCTGGGTCTGAGGGACCGGAAGAAAAAGAAGGATATCGAGGAGAACCGGATTATATCAAGGCTTGATCCGGTCAAAAGAGGGGCGGATTCCCGCGCACAGCACTACGCCATGTATGTGGCGAGAAGATCGGCGGCAAGGGACAGCGCGGATCAGCAGGTGATGACGCCGGTCAGCTCGGAATTCCGGATCATCATGCCGGAGAAGGGGAGAGGCCGTTTTATCGCGGGCCTGTACCTTCGTTTTCTTCTGGAGACGCTCCTTGCTCTGGGACTTTCCGCGATCAGTCTGCTTCCCTATATACGGAACAGCTTCAGCGAGGGAGTTTCGACGATCAACCTTCAGGGAGGACTTCTGACCTCCGTCGCTGCGCGCGACTATTTTCGCAACTGCTTCCTCGGGTTCGCAGTGGGCGCAGGACTCCCGGACCACAGCAGCTATTTCGGATTCGGCATCTTCACGATTGTCTGTGTGTTTGTGCTTTTTACCTGCCGGAAGAAGTATCTTCTGATTAAACTGGAGTTTCTCCTGATGACGCTTTTTCTGTGTATACCGTTTATCGGCCACTCGGCAGGAGATTTTCAGTATACCGCAGCAAGATGGATCTGGGGATACGCGCTTGTGACGGCGCTGATCGCAGCTATGGCGGTCTATGAAATTCCACGGATGAACAGGCGTCAGTGCGTGGGCCTTGTTTGTGAAGCCGGAATCTATATCGGCGTCGGCTTGTTGCTGTTTTCACAGGATTACCTTGTCATTCTGTGGGTTTCCGTCATTCTCATGGCGATGGTCGTTCTGTGTATCCAGCATTCCCTGCGAATGGATCGGCAGCAGAAGAAAAAATCCGCGCCGCAGTCACAGCTGACCGAGTACTCACCGACAGATCGCATCAAGACTGCGGCAGCCGTGGCGAAGGCCGCCAGAAGCGCAGCGATGAACAAACCTGCGGTCCGCCGTTCCTCCGGGTATCGAATGACAGCCGTTTTCTCGGTCTGCATGGTCTGCCTGTCCGCCGTGATTATGAGCAGTACAGCGATGAAACGCGAACGTATCTTCGATAATCAGACGACGGCCGGAGAAGCCTATAACCTCGTGACCCAGAAGAGCGGTCTGTCCGTTCTCAACAATCTGGATTTTTCGGACGGCTCCAGATTTGACAGCGACAGCACAAGTCCTTTCCGGAATGCCCAGTGGCTTTTCCAAGCAAGCGGCATGGATTTCTCCGGAACGGTTTATAATCAGAACATTTATGATTTTCACGACAGCATCGCCCTCGCGGGAAGTCCTTCCGCGTTCTCCTACTCAGGATTGGATCAGAGAAGCGAGCTGCTGGCGCTGTTCGGCGTGAACCACTTTCTTGCAGGGGCCGACGCCGGAAATGCCGGAAATCTTCCGTTCGGATTTTCCAGTGCAGCGGCGGAAGCTGTATCCGACAGCCTGAGCGGGCAATCGGACAGGAAGGATGATGCGGGCGGATTCGTCTCGTATACACCCACGAACAAGAACTCCTTGTTCTATGTGTTCCGGAACGGCATTATGGAGAAGAGCTATCTCTCCCTGCCGCCGCTGGAACGGCAGCAGGCGCTGATGCAGGCCATTGTCACAGACCCTGCCGTATCGCAGGATACGATCTCAACCGATCAACTTAAGCTGGATGACGGCGTCATGAATTACAGCATTGAGAGCGGGGACGGCGTAGAACTGACAAAGGTGCAGCAGAAGAGCACCGGGGCGACCAGCTTCATGGTTTCGGTCAACAGACCGGATGCGTACATCGATTTGATTCTGGATAACCCGGTTTCTCCGGAGGACGACAGCCGGGAAATCTATCTGTACCTCAAAAATCTGAATTTTGTGAACGGGGGAATGGAAAGCTTCCGGATCACCGCGCAGGAGATGTACCACCAGAAGCCGGTCGCAGTCGGAGCATCTCTTCTGAGCGGCTACACCATCTATGATCCCAAATACACGGGAAAGAAAAATTTCCTCATGAACATCGGGAGACTCACGGGAGCGTTCAGCAAAATCCGGATCTATTTCAATACCGCGGGCACCTACACGCTCGACGACATGGATCTTCTGCAGCGAAGCGATACCAGTATCGGAGAAAACATCCATGCGCTGCATGATTCGGTGACAAAGAGAAAGGCCGGTGTGAATTCCTACTCCTGCTATGTATCGATGGACGAGGACGGTTATCTGTTCGCCTCCATACCCTATTCGACAGGGTGGTCGGTTCTGGACAACGGCAAGCCGGTGACTGCACAGAAGGCGGACCTTGCGTTCACAGCGGTCCGCCTGGAATCGGGCAGCCACCATATCACCATGCATTATCTGACGCCGGGACTTCTGCCCGGGCTGTATGTCACGATTTTTTCCATTCTGATCCTGGTTGTGGTGTTCAGAAAGAAAAGGTAGGACACACATGGTGTCAGAAAAAGAAGTTACGAAGGGAAAACAAACGGCATGCATTTATTAACAGAGAAGAAAGATGGAACCGTTCAGGAATATCTTTTCTGGATCTCCTTTGTTCTTTATATAGCGGCGACGACGCTGCAGACAACCTTTTTCTTCCCGTATTTCACCGGAGCGCCGTATAAGATGATCATCTTGTTCTGTCTTCTGTGCCTGGTCATACGGGAAGTGATGCTGGACTATTTTACGACGGAGGCGTTGCTTCCTTTCACGATCTGCGCGGTCCTTGCGGCGATTATCGCAAAAAACGCGCCGCAGATCATGTTTGTGGCCATTCCGATGTATGTCTACGCCGCGCGCAACATGAGCTTCCGGAAGATCGCACTGGTGACGGCCATGATACAGGCGGTCATCCTCGCCGTTGTTGTTCTCGCAAGCCAGGCGGGGCTGATCACAGATTACTTCGAGATGTGGTCGGGCAGAACGAGACATTATCTGGGATTCCGGTACTCGCTCTACGGGCCTTCCGTCTTGTATAATATCATCGCACTGTACCTGTATGCGAAAGGGCGCAGTGTCCGGTGGTATATGTACGGGATTCTGGCAGGGGCGGATGTTCTGCTCTACTATCTGACAGACTCAAGGATGACGTTTACCACGTCGATGATTCTCATCCTGATTTCGGTGGTTGACCGGATTTTTCCAAATCTCTGCCGGCGGATCGGCGTGGTCAACCGGCTCTGTGTCCTGGCTTTTCCGATCTGCTGCTTCGGGAGCATCTGGGTGACCGCCTCATATCGGCCCTTCGGCTTTATGAAGAGACTGAATGCCTCCCTTGCCAACCGCATCTATTATGGATATAATTCACTTCTGGAAAACGGCTTCCGCCTTTTCGGACAGAAAATAACCTGGGTCGGAAACGGGCTTCGCGTCGACGGTACGCCGAGCTCACAGGTGCGAAACTATGTCGACAATCTGTATCTTCAGGACCTGCAGCGGTACGGACTGGTGTTTCTGGTTCTTATGATCGCTGTCCTGACGGTCTTTTCCTGGAAATGCTACAAGCAGCAGAACTATCTGCTCTTATATATGCTGGCGCTGACCGCTGGCCACGCGATCCTGGACGATCTGGTATTTTTCCTTTGCTACAATACCTTCTGGCTGGCAATGATCCCGACGATTCACCCGGCCCTTTCCGAGGTAAGGACGGATCAGCCGGGACATGCTGACAGGAAGATGGTTGGGCAGCGGCTTGCGAATTCGGCTGCGGCTCACTGTTCGCATAAATGAAATCTGAGCAGGTATATTTATTGGAAGAAAGACATATCGTTAAATAGGCATACTATCCGTTTTATCTTTGGCGTATGGTTAGCGGTATCACAGAGTATGTCTATTTGAATTTGAAAGAAATGAGAAGGAGAAGTAATGAATCAGAACAAAAATGGAAGAGTTATCAGCCTGAAGGCTCTCATAAAAACGGTACTCATCGGATGGCGCAAGATGCTGATCACGGGTTTGATCCTTGCCATTGTGCTCGGCGGATATCGTCTGTACAAGAGATGGCCGTCGACCAGAAACAACGCAGAGGGAAATGCGGTTGCATCGTCCTCGGCTGCAGGCAACGGCGTAAAAGAAAGCGGCGGGAAAGAAAGTGCTTCCGCCGGGGGATCGGCCACTTCCGGAGGCGGCCTGGATTACAGCACAGCAGAGAAATTGATCCGGACGAGCCTTGATCAGAAGAACACCTATCTCGCAAATTCCATCCTCGCGAAAATAAATCCAAACGCAGAGGGCAGGGCAGAGGTAAATCTGTTCATTTCCACAAAAGAGCTCGAAAATCTGGACGAATCGGGAGATAACGAGGACGGAGTGATCACCACCATCCAGCCGACCGATCCTGCTTCAGCCGGATCGGGGAATTCCAACTATACATCGGATTCCATGAACGTCATTTCCTACGCGGAAAATTCCGCCCAGGTTTACGCCGACCACATCATGGACGCGTATCTGAGCTATGCCATCAACTCGATTGACTTTACAGACCTGGCGAAGAAGTACAACACGGAGCCGATGTATCTCAAGGAGCTGATCAATATCAAAAATATTCAGAATGATGTCGTCTCCGCCACTATTTCCGTCCGTTACATCGATGAGAACGGCGCAAAGGAGATTCTTCACACCATCGTGGATCAGCTAAAAGCGCAGAAGGAAGAAATTGCGAAGACCTACGGTTCGCATACCGTGCGCTTTGAGAACGAGACCTCCTCGACGGTTGTCGACAATGTGATGTTCCCGTGGCTGAACAGCCGGATTCAGGAGATGAACAATCTCATGAACAACCAGGATACCTTCCGCACCGCCGTTTCCTCCCGGACGTCCGGAGGATCCTCCGCTTCCACTGTGGTATCTGGCAAAAGTGTGATCAAGGACAGCGTAAAATATGCGGCAGTCGGTTTTGTCGGCGGTCTTTTGCTTTATCTTCTGATCGGTATGCTTCTGCTCGTTCTCATGAAGCGGGTTCTGTCCGCGAAGGAATTGAACCAGCAGTACAGCCTCCAGAAGCTTGCG
>Ga0256406_1003108_pt1 | contig 21436 bp, 20 predicted proteins | sample RumenRJG_03DNA_FD_185986 | JGI IMG/M metagenome (GOLD analysis project Ga0256406, IMG submission 185986) | Bovine rumen microbial communities from Lethbridge, Alberta, Canada - RJG_03 | ecosystem: Host-associated > Mammals > Digestive system > Stomach > Rumen | place: Canada: Alberta | collected... | reverse complement strand
GACGGTCATGCCATCTTTCAGTTTGGAAATATTCGTAACAGCCACTACGTCCCCTTCATGGAGGCCTTTGAGGATTTCGATGGAATCATCATTATAAAGACCGGTCTCCACAGGTACCCGTTTCACCGTTTTATTTTCATCAACGAGGAATGCCCATTTCTTCCCATTGTTGTCCAGCACCCCTTCTTTGGGTACAAAGAACGTATTCTTACGGTCCACGGCGGTCACGATGCTCCGGCCAAACATGCCGCCCCGGATAGTCCCCGGCTCACCATCAAGGAGCAGACGGACTTTGTAGGAATGGGTAGCAGAATCAAGGCTGGGGCTGATGTAGATGATCTTTCCGGGAATCGTATTTCCTAAAGAATCAAGAGAGACAGAAAGCTCCATCCCTTCTTTGAGCACGCCGATATCATGCTCTGCCACGGTGCAGTCCAGATAGAGAGAAGAATTGTCCACAACGGTAAAAATCTTCTGTCCCGCCGTGAGCCATTCCCCCACTTCCGCATCCCGGAAGCCGATGACGCCGGAAATCGGGGAAACGATGGTCATATCGTCCCGCTGGGTCTCCAGGGCTTCCACAGTGACCCGCTGTTTCTCGGCAGCCGCTTCTTTTCCTGCAATGACGGCAGGAATGGTGCCGATATACTGGCCCGTGAGACTTTCCAGGGCAGACTTTGCCTCCATCATGGCCCGGTACTTGTCATCCCTGTCCTGACGGGACACGGCACCCTCATTGAAAAGGGTCTCATACCGCTGATAGGTGGTAAGGGCATTATCATAATCGCTCTGGGCCTTCATGGTCCCGGCGTTATAAGTCGACCGGCTTTCCACCGCTTCCGCCGATGCCTGGGCACTTCCTGCCGCATTGGCTGCAATGGAAAGAGAAATATCCTTCGTATCCTGGGCGAGAAGTACGTCCCCGGGCTTCACTTTGTCCCCCAGATCCACTTTGACCGACGCGATGCGGCCGGCATACTTGGGAGAAATATCCACCGACGCCTTCGGCACAGTCTCCCCCGAAAGGACGATGCGCTTCATCATGTCCTTCCGCTCCATCTTCTGAATCGTCACCATGGGACGGATCTCATTTTTATTTCCTTTATTCGATTCCCGATGGGTATAGATGTAAATCCCTACAAAAAGAATGACAAGAATGCCCACCCAGAGCAGCACCTTGCCCCGCTTCGAATGAATCAGATTGCTTACCATAGAAGTCACCTGTATAAAAACTTTCCACATCAGAAAAGTAATAATCATTTCCTTTATTATACACGGCGCCGCCATGGGCGGCATGGGAAATCTATGAATTTACGATAAGTTTAAAAAACATGTTCTTTACTCTACAGAAAATCAAATCCAATCATTTCAAACCTTTCATTAATCTTTTGATATAATGGAAATATACAGATCAATCAAAAGGAGGCCAACCCATGGATGCGATAGAAGCCATTATGACGCGGAGAAGTACGAGGAAATTTACGGCGGAGCCGGTGCGTGAGGAGGATTTGAAAATCATCATCGATGCGGGCCGGGCGGCGCCCTGCGGGGGGAACAATCAGTCCTGCCATTTCATCGTAATCACGGATGAGAAAGTGCTGGAGGAGCTGTCTCTCCTGGCACGGGAGGAATTTGCAAAGTGGGATGTGACCCCGGGCATGTATCCGTCGAAGAAGACTTCCGTGGTCCTCTCGAAGAAAGGAACTTACGTCTTCCATTACCATGCGCCGGTGCTGATTGCCGTGGCCAATAAGAAGGGCTATGGCAACGATATGGCAGACTCTGCCATTGCCACGGAGAATATGATGATTGCCGCCAACGAACTGAATCTTGGCTCCTGCTATATCAACCAGCTTTACTGGCTCACGGAGAATCCGAAAATCCGTGAATATATGGAAAAACTTGGGCTTGGTAAAGACGAAAATATCCTCGCCACCCTTGCCCTTGGCCACTCCGCCCTGGAAGGGGGCCTCCCGAACCGGAAGCCGAGACACACCACAGGTAATCCCGTAACCTGGGTCAAATAACCGGATTTCGGACTGCGGGAAGGTATCGATTTCTGAAAATTAAATTTAAAAGAGGCCTGCTTCCCGATTTGATGCAGGCCCACCGCCACGAATCACGAATCACGGACCACGGGCCACGATTTCTGCACTAAAAAAGCTGTACCTCTATGATATTTCATAAAGGTGCAGCTTTTTTATTACGGATCTATTTCCTTCTTCCTCGTCAGCTTGGCCTGCTCGAAGTGCATGCTCCGGGTATGGATGGTATGAACCCAGCCTTTTTTATGACGGTCTTTCCATCCCAGGATGGTGACCGGAATCCAGGAGTACATGAAGATTGGGTAAATGAGCCAGTAGAGGTAAATCTTGAAAGGCACTTCGATCTGGAGAAGTACGATTAAGGGGACCACGGACTGGATGAAGCCCAGGACGGCCCAGAACTGCTTCGGCACAAGGACGTCATTATAAAGGATGACGGTGAAGCAGGGATAAAACATATTGATGTAGGTCATGACGAGGTAGAAAGTGGACAGGAGGAGGAAATAGTTCTGCAGAAGCTGCATGATTCCGTCCAGTACCACGATGCTGTGCCTCTTGATGCCTTCTTTGAAAAGAATGGGGATATACCGTTCAGAGCAGTCAAACTGGCCTTGAGCCCACCGTTTGCGCTGACGGCAGGAGGCCATGAAGCCCAGCGGTTTTTCATCATAAATGATGGCGTCATGGACCCAGCAGGTCCGGATGCCATGGGAAAGGCACTTCATGGAGAATTCCATGTCTTCTGTCAGGCAGTCACAGCCCCAGCCGTATTCCTTCACGATGTCCGCGGAAATGCACATGCCCGTGCCCCCGAGACAGGAAGAAAGGCCCAGATTGTACTTGCCCAGATGCCAGAGATGATTGATGGTCCAGAAGGCGATGGCAAAGGTCCCGGATACCCAGGTATCCGTCGGGTTCTTGGCAGAGAGATAGCCCTGCATGACTTTCTGGCCTTTGAGGAATCTTGTATTCATGACAGCCAGGAAATCAAGGTGCACCAGGTTGTCGGAATCAAAGACACAGAAAGCGTCATAGCCTTTGTCAAGTTCGAAAATTTTTGGAAATACCCAGTCCATGGCATAGCCCTTGCCCACCAGATCCTTATTGAACCGTTCAAAGACATGGGCCCCGTGCTGACGGGCAATTTCTGCGGTATTGTCGGTGCAGTTGTCCGCAATGACGTAGATATCGTAGAGTTCTTTGGGGTATTTCAGAATTTTCAGGTTTTCAAGAAGATCTGCCAGCACCATGGCTTCATTGTGCGCCGGAATGACGCAGGCAAATTTCGTCTTCGGTGCGGCGAGGTTCTTGTCTTTTCGATGCCACATACCACAGACAGCGATCACCGTGTAGTAAATGGTAAAAAATGCCACGATGAGCTGCACCGGGTACATAATGAAATCGAGGGTATAATTCATGATCAGTTATTTCCTTCAGAGTCTTCGGACTTTTCCGTTTCTTCCGCTTCCCTTGCCAGTCTTCTGGCTCTTCTTCTGGCCGCTTTTCTCTTGGCCTTACAGTGGTTGAGGTACGTATTCATCATGCCGAATACGATGTAAGCCGCGCAGAGGGCAGCTGCCCAGATGGGCCAGTAAATGAGGGTGCAGATCACAAAAAATGCAAGACAAATCAGGAAGGCCGGCAGATGAAGCTGATCGGCGCTGGCGCCTTTATTATCAGGATAATGGATTTCGCTGACCATGAGGAAAGCGAGAAGCAGTACGCAGATCATGGCGAACCAGTTCCATACCTTCACCCCGGAAAGCACATAGGAGGCCACGATGACCCCGGTGGTCGGGCAGGGAAGGCCTTCAAAGTAGCCATGAACGGAAGTGACTTTCACATTGAATCTTGCCAGGCGGAAGGCGCAGAAAGTGCCGAGAAGCGCACAGGGAATGAATCCGATGGGTCCCAGTTCATGAAGCTGGTAGGCATACATGAGAGCCCCCGCAGCGATACCAAAGGAAATATCATCGGAAAGGGAGTCCAGCTCCACTCCCATGGGGCCCGCCGTATGAAGGGCCCGGGCTACCCGGCCGTCCAACGCATCAGCTACCATGGCAATCAGGATGAAAACGGCTGCCACCTGATAGTATCCGGAGATGGACATCATGATTGACAGTCCGCCGAAAAGGGCATTTGTCGCAGTGACCCCATTGGCAATCCATGCTTTATTCATTATTTCAACCTCCCAACCACTGTGAGACCGCCCCTGACTTTATCGCCTTTTCTGACGCAGATTTCGCAGTCTCCCGGAATGTAGAGCTCCGTGCAGGAGCCAAATTTGATCATCCCGTAAAGTTCCCCTTTTTTTAGATTTTCGCCCAGATTCTTCCAGGATACCACCCGTCTTGCCAGGATGCCTGCAATCAGGATGACCAGGATGGAACGGTCTTTGCCTTCGATGCCGATGGCGCCCCGTTCATTTTCAAATCCCACCCCATCTTTATAGGCCGGCAGGAACCGTCCCTGGGTATAGGACTGATAGGTGATCTTCCCTTCCATGGGACTCCGGTTGCAGTGCACATCGAAGACAGAAAGGAAAATGGTGATTTTGTGACATTTCTGTCCCAGGAAATCATCTTCCTCCACATCATGGGATACGTCCACCACAGTCCCGTCTGCCGGAGATACCAGCGTATCTTCTCCCGGCGCGATTTTCCCATTTCTCCGGGGGCACCGGAAGAAATAGGAGAAATAAATGGCGAGAATGAAAGGAATCACTGCCGCATAATACCATTTCATATGATAGAATACGGCTCCCAGTAGGAAGGTCACCACGATGAAGGGGTACCCTTCCGGCAGTATAATCGGTTTTTTCAGCATCAGTTACCCCCGCGTTGTTTTTTCCATTTCTTGACAGCCTGCATGAATCGTGGAAGTGCCATCATACGGCCGATCCGGCTGGGCTGGAGGTAAAGCCTGTAAGCCCATTCCAGCCGGTTTCTCTGCATCCAGAGGGGCGCCCTTTTCAGGTTCCCGCTCATAACGTCAAAGACTCCGCCGATCCCCATGGCCAGGACTCCCAGTTCCTCTTTATGAAGGTCCAGCCACTTTTCCTGTTTCGGTACGCCAAGCCCCGCGAAAAGGAGCTTCGCGCCGCTTTTCTTAATATCTTCGATGATTCGTTTTTCTTCTTCCTCATCAAAGTATCCGTCATGACACCCCACCAGGGAAAAGCTGCCATGGTCTTCCATGAATTTCTTTGCCGCTTTGGCAGCCACGCCCGGGGCCCCGCCCAGGAAATAGACGGGCCATTTCATTTCAGAAGCTCGTTTGAGAAGCTCCGTCGTGAGGTCGGCTCCCGTAACTCTCTCCGGGAAAGGCGTCCCCAGTTTATCCCCTGCCCAAAGAACTCCTGCACCGTCGGGTACCACAAGATCTGCGGAATTCAGGATGCGGAACAGTTCTTTATCCTCCTGGGCCATCATAATCATTTCCGCATTGGCCGTGGCGATCATGGAAGGTTTCTCTTCGAGAATCCTTTTTTCTGCCCAGTCCAATGCTTCTTTCATTGTCACCGCATGAATGCGGATATCCATCACCACATGGGATGTCATCAAATCATCTTTCATTTTGTACTGTAATTGGGTGCTTCTTTCGTAATATTCACATCATGAGGACGGCTTTCACGAAGACCGGCACCGGTGATCTGTATAAACTGTGCCTCCTCATTCATGGCTTTGATGGTTGCCGTGCCGCAGTAGCCCATGGCTGCCCGGAGGCCTCCCATCAGCTGGGAGAGCACATCGGAAACATGACCTTTGTAGGGAACGGCCCCTTCAATGCCTTCGGGCACCATCCTCTTTGAATTCTGCCTGAAATACCGGCCTTTGCTCCCCGCATGCATGGCGCCCAGCGATGCCATGCCGCGATAGGCTTTATATCTCTTTCCCTGGTAAATAATGGTTTCCCCGGGACTTTCTTCCGTTCCTGCGAAAAGATTTCCAATCATCACGGAAGAAGCGCCGGCTGCCAAAGCTTTCGGCACGTCACCGGCATAACGGATTCCCCCGTCGGCAATGATGGGGACTTCCGTCCCTTCCACTGCCCGGGCGCAGTCATAAATGGCTGTAATCTGGGGCACCCCGATCCCCGTCACCACTCTGGTAGTACTGCTGGAACCGGAACCATTTCCCACTTTGATGCCGTCTGCCCCGGCTTCTATAAGGGCTTTTGCCCCGTCATAGGTGGAAACATTTCCTGCAATGATCTCCAGATGGGGGAAATCTTTCTTCAGCCTGCGAAGGGTCTCGAGGACTCCCTCGCTGTGGGCGTGAGCCGTATCAAGAATGAATACATCTGTCTTTACGTCAAGCAGGGCTTCTACCCGCTCTTCCACATCTTCGGAAATACCGATGGCTGCCGCGGCGAGAAGCCTCCTGCCCCCATCCCTTGCGGCATGAGGATACTTATTGATCTGTTCGATATCCTTCACCGTGATAAGGCCTTTCAGGTAACCTTCCTCATCCACCAGCGGCAGTTTTTCAATGCGGTGGGCCTGAAGGATTTTCCTCGCTTCTTCAAGAGTCGTATTTTCGGGAGCCGTGACCAGGTCTTTCTTTGTCATGACCTCACTGATGGGACGGAAAAGATCCGTCTCGAAACGCATATCCCGGTTCGTGATGATGCCTACCAGTTTTCCTTCTTCCGTAATGGGAATCCCGGAAATATGGTATTTGTTCATCAGTTCATCCACATCGGCCAGCGTATCCTCGGGAGACAGAAAGAGAGGTTCTGCCACCACGCCATGTTCAGCCCGTTTGACTTCCTTCACCTGGCGGGCCTGTTCATCGATGCTCATATTTTTATGAATGACGCCAAGTCCGCCTTCCCGGGCCATAGCGATAGCCATGGTACTTTCAGTAACCGTATCCATACCGGCGCTTAAAATGGGAATATTCAGCCCGATGTGTCTCGTGAGTTTTGTGGAAATATCCACATCCCGCGGAAGCACATGCGAATAAGCAGGAACGAGCAGCACATCATCAAAGGTGAGTCCCTGCCGGCCAAATTTATCTTGTCGCATGGCAACCTCCATTTCTGTAAATTATGAAATCTATAGACTATGGAAATAAGAACCTGTCAATTTATTTATTATAGCATACCTTTTGCAGTTTGACTCCTGCAAATATGGAAAAGGAACGGAATGAAGAGGCAGCGGTTAGCTCTCAGCCGTCAGCAGGCAGCCATTAGCCATTAGCCGTTAGCCGTTAGCCGTTAGCCATTACCTATCAGCCATTTGTTGCGCTGCGCTGAATGTCCGGGTCCGGCTTTCAATAAACCCCTTCCGGCGGGTCTTCGTCATAAATTTTCTTATAAAAACTGCCATTGAAACGATGGGCGAGATCCCGGCTGAAGTCGAAATGGGCGTCTACCGCCTTCTTTGCTTCTTTTCTTGCCACTTCGAGGAGGGGCAGGTCTTTCACGATATTGGCCGCTTTGAGGTCCGGCATGCCATGCTGATGGTAGCCGAAAAATTCACCACTTCCCCGGAGGAGCAGATCTTTTTCGGAGAGCAGGAAGCCATCCTGGATTTCGCACATGAGCTTCATGCGGATCTGGGTGATTTCATTTCGATTATTTGTATATAAAATGCAATAGGACTGGGCACTCCCGCGGCCTACCCGCCCCCGGAGCTGATGAAGCTGGGAAAGGCCGAACCGGTCCGCCCCGTAGACGAACATAATTGTCGCATTGGGTACATTGACGCCAACTTCGATGACGGAAGTGGCTGCGAGGAGATTGATTTTTCCGTCATGGAAATCATTCATCACCTGGTCCTTTTCCGCATTTTTCATACGGCCATGGACGAGGCCCACCTGAAACATGGGAAATACCTGATCTTTGAGCTGTTCATAGACTGCTACAGCCGAGGCCAGGTCCTGTTTTTCACTTTTTTCGACAAGAGGACAGACCACATAGACCTGATGGCCTGCCGTCATTTCACGGCCCATGAAATTGAAAACCCGCCGGAGCATGGTATTTCCTATGGCATAGGTCTTTACGGGATGACGGCCCGGCGGCATGCCCCGAATGGAAGACACGTCGAGATCGCCATAAATGGAAAGGGCCATGGTCCGGGGAATCGGGGTTGCCGTCATGACAAGGATATGAGGCGAGCCCCCTTTTGTTTCCAGGGCTTTTCTCTGCTTCACGCCAAACCGGTGCTGTTCATCGGTGATGACAAGTCCCAGATGGGCAAAAACCACATCTTCTTCAATGAGGGCATGGGTACCGATGAGGACGTCGATGGACCCGTCCTTCAACCCCTGAAGGATTTCATTTCTTTCCGATTTCTTCGTTTCTCCCGAGAGGTAGGCCACATGGATGGGCAGATTCCTGTAGAAATCCTGAAAAGTCTGGTAATGCTGGCCCGCCAAGACTTCTGTCGGCGCCATGAGGGCTCCCTGGTAACCGTTTTCCACAATTTTTGCCAGGGCCAGGGCTGCCACGGCCGTTTTCCCGCTCCCCACGTCTCCCTGGATAAGACGCTGCATGGGGATGAGCCCTTCCATATCATCTTCAATATCCGAAAAAGCCTGTTGCTGCCCCGGGGTCAAAGTGAAGGGGAAATTCTTCAGCACTGCCTTTACCAGCTTCCCCGAGGGAGCGCACTTGATGGAAAGCACGTCTTTTTCCCGTTTTTTCCGAAGGAGAAGGATGCCTCCCTGCATGAAGAAAAGTTCTTCAAAGGCGATGCGCCGACGGGCCTCTTTCTGTTCCTCCCAGTCTTTCGGATTGTGCATGCCCCGGATGGCATCGAGCCTTCCCATGAGGTGCTGGGAGCGGATGGTTTCGGCAGGCATATTTTCCTCCATCCCCTCCACATGGTCCAGGGCAAAGGAAATCATCCGCCGCATCTGGGCGATGCGCACCCCTTCGGTCAGGGGATAAACGGGCACCAGTTTTCGGAAAGTCAGGAGTTCTTCAGGCGAAACCGTTTCCACTTCCGCATTGGAAATCTGAAGTTTCCCGTAATTGTAATCGATTTTCCCATAAGCAAGGACGTGGGTCTCCAGGCGGAATTCCTCTTCCTTCCAGGGCTGATTGAAATAGACAAGCATCACCGTGCCGGTGCCGTCGGAAATGAGCACGTTCAGGATGGTCATCTGCCGACGGGGCGTGATTTTCTTCATATCCAGCACTTCGCCGTACACCACGGATTCCTCCTCCGGCACCAGATCTTCCATCTTCGTGATTTTCGTCCAGTCCTGATAGCGGCGGGGATAGAAGGAAAGCAGATCCTCTACGGTATGGATGTCCAGGCGGGCCAGCTTTTCCTTCATCTTCGGGCCCACCCCTTTGACATATTGAACGGAATCTGTTAATCTCATAGGAAATCCTTTCTACAGGAATCCTTTCCGGCAGGGGGAAAGAGAAAAATTTCATTAAAGGCAATATTTCATTTTTATTATAATTCTTGAAAAACTGTTCCGTAAAGCACTTGCTTAAAAAAATGAATTGTGATATATTATGAATGTTGCAATTACGGAAGTGCAAGGAGGTGTAGCACATGGCTAACTATTGTGAAATCTGCGGCAAAGGTACCGCAACGGGATTCAACGTATCCCATTCCCATCTGAAAACTAAGAGAACCTGGAAGCCGAACATCCAGAGAGTTCGCGTTCTGGTAGACGGACAGGTCAAGAGAATGAATGTCTGCACTCGTTGCCTTCGTTCTCATAAAGTTAACAGAGACATCTAATTCAGAAAAAGACCGCTTCTGCGGTCTTTTTTTGTACCTCTTTTATTTCATTCTTCCCGTCCCCCAGGGAGCCCGCGGCAAAGCCGCGGGCCGGGCAAGGGCCTGGAATCTGATATTTCCTTCCCGTAGATTTTGTAACCCTGTTTAATATATAGGATCATTTTTCTGCCCTGTCAGCCGGGTTCTTATAAAATGGCGGGCCTTCTTTCTGCTGCCCGCCGCCTTCACTTGCCACTTACCACCAATCACTTATCACTTTTAGAAATACCGGCCGGGAATTACAAACAACCCGCCACGGGCAAATTAAAAGATGGACACCCGAAGGTATCCATCTTTTTGATTACATTCTTCTTCCCCTCACCCAGGGATGGTTGGCTCTCCTGTGACGGATCCTGCGCCTCCCCCAGGGGGAAATGACTCTTCTCTCTACGCCGCCGATCGCTTCTTTGTGCAGTCCGGATACATCGGCTTTCGGCTTATTCGCCTTTAGTTTCTCCGTCAGTGGGAGCAGGAGTTTCTTCAGTTTCTGCAGGAACTTCAACGGGAGCACTCTCCTTCTTGGCTGCTTCGGCTTCAGCCTGTTTCTGCGCAGCCCGTTCTTCGATTTTTGCCTTGTATTCTTTGGCCGTGGAAAGAATGCTTTCCTTTGCCTGGTTGGCAGCATTGGTGGCAGCTTCTTTATATTTATTGGCTGCTTCCTGGGCAGCTTCGGAGTATTCCTTTGCTTTGGCCTGGGCGAGATCAGCCTGTTCCTTTGCCTGGGCCTGCAATTTATTGGCTTTGATCTTTGCTTCCTGCATCTGGACTCTGGCCTGGGCTTTCATCTTTTCCGATTTCAGCTTCATCTGCTGGGACTGTACTTCGGACTGATGCTTCATTTCGTCGCCCTTTTTCTGGAGTTCATCCATCTGGCCTTTGGCCTGGGCTCTCATTTCATCAGCCTTCTTCATGGCATCCTTGCGGAATTCTCTCGATTTTACGCGGGCGATGGCCTGGATGTCTTTGGCTGTCTTTTCAGCCGTTTCCTGGGCAATTTCCGTAGCGCCAAGGGCCGTGTATTTTGCCTTGTCGATCTGTTCATCGGTGACGCCGGCCTTTTTCAGGGCTTCGATGAATTTATTTCCAAGAATGCCTGCCTGTTCGGTAAGCTGGTCAGCCAGTTTTTCAACAGCGGCATGAGCCTTTTCCGGATACACGTCATCCCAGTTTTTCTTGAGTTCTTTGGTGAAATCTTTCTTTTCATCCCCCAGAGGCTCATCTTTCTTCGGATTGTCAGCCAGTTCTTCTTCTGCCTTCTGACCTTCCGCCTGGCCTTCTTCAAAGACGGCGCGGTAAGGTTTCGTATCATCCGGCATACCGTCCTTGATCCAGCGCTGTGCCGCTTTGCCCAGGCCGTAGGTGACGGAAATGCCGATCGGAATCTGCATGATGGAAAGTGGAATCAGTGTAGCCAGGGTGGAGCCTACAACCGTCGCGCCCAGGGAACCGATGAAGGAAAGGACGGCCTTCTGGTTCAGTTCCACGCCATAAACGGTGCCAATTTTATGAATCATGTATACTTCATTGGCTACAAGAGCTACCGTTCCCAAAAGGGGTGCGGCTACAATGACTCCTGCGCGGCCCGCAGCCCAGCGGATGAGATTTTCTGCTTCCTTATCCCGGTCGTCAATGATATTGATTTCCATATCTGCTTCCGGGGCATCCACATGCTGGTCCGTCTCCTCTTCTGCAGGAACTTCTTTAGCCGGAACCTCTGCCGGCGGTTTGGGTTCTTCTTTTTCAACCGGCATAGCTTCCTGTTTTTCAGCCGGCGGCATGGGTTCTGCCTTTTCTACCGGCGGCTGGGCTTCTGCCTTTACTTCGGGGGATGCTTCCGGATGAACAACCGGAGCCTTTTCCATTTCATTTTCTTCGCTCATAGAAACCTCCTCACCCGGGTCATCCCGGATTGTAAATGCCAGATACTATACTTAGTTATATTATACCTAAAAATCATTAAATATACCATATCTAATTATGCAAAGTGAAATACCGGGAGGATTCCTGCGAAAAAAATGTATCGAAGCCGGGATTTCAGAAACTATCAGACTTCTTCAAATTCCTCGATGAAAAAACTCTCCCGTTGAATGACAAAAAGCAGGTCCATGGCCTGCCATGGTTCCTGCTTTTTTGATTACCAGTCTGTGAGCCCCCCGTCCACGGGCACAATGGCTCCGGTGATGAAGGATGCTTTTTCAGATAAAAGAAATGCAATGACTTCCCCCACTTCGGCGGCTTTACCGATCCGGTCCAGGGGATACCATTCCCTCATTTCTTCTTTATTTCCCCCATATTCTTTAAGCTGCCTGTCAAGAAGAGGCGTATCGATATCACCGGGAGAGACCACGTTGGCCCGGATGCCGTCTACTGCCATTTCCAGGGCAAGAGACCGGATGAATGACGTCAAAGCCCCTTTCGTGGCCCCATAGAGACTGCATTGTACATTTCCCCGCATGGCCGCATCGGAAGCGACGGCTACGATGCTTCCCTTTGCGCTCCGAAGGAAGGGAATGGCCTCGCGGGTGAGCTTCATGGCGCCAAAGACGTTGGTCTCAAAAAGTTTCTGTATTTCCTCATCGGTTGTATTTTCCAGAAGGCCTTCCGTATAGATTCCTGCCGAAAGGACAAGGCCTTTTATATTTCCTATGGAAGACGCCGCTTTGACTGCCCTTTCGCAGTCTTCTTTCTTTGTCACGTCACAGGGAATGTAAAGGCTTCCCGGCACTTTGTCCTGTGCCGCCTTTCCCCGTTCTTCATTTCTGCCCAGGAGGATGGGCCGGATGCCTTCCCCGGCGAGGATTTCCGCCGCGGCAAGACCTATGCCGGAAGTGCCCCCGGAAATAATGACCGTCTGAATCATGGATCCTCCTTACTTTGTCAGGGACGAAAGGTAGACAAACTGGATGCCTTCGGCTTTGAGCTTTGGCACCATCTGACGGAATGCTTCCGCCGTCTTTGGCCGGCAGTGACCGATAATCACATAGGTGCCATACTTTTCGGCCCGGTTTGCCCCTTCGCGGATCATATTGGAAATATAGGTCACGTCGGCTTCATTATCCACAAAAAGATCATTTCTCGCATAACGGACTCCGTAAGCTGCCGCTGCCGCATCGGCGACGGTGGTGGAATTGGTCCGGCTGTCGAAGAAGAACATATTTCTATGATGAAGTTCATTCATCACCACATCCATGGTGGGCCGGTCAATGGTGGCTTTCGAGCCCTGATGATTGTTCATGCCGATGGCTTCCGGGATCTGGGAGAAGGAGCTCTTCAGCATGGCCCGCATTTCCGTAGTACTCATGGAAGTCAGGATGACTTTCGGTTCCATGCCCACGCCGGAAACCGATTCCATGGGCTGATGGATAATGACGGGAAGGCCATGGGCCGCCCAGGAAGAAGCAGCTTCCCTCGTATGGACCTGGTTTGGCATGACGGCAAGGGTCAAAGGAATGCCCATATTTTCATAGACATGCTGGGAATCCAGGTCCCGTCCCGCATCATCGATGACGATGGCCAGGCGCCCGGACACCTTTGCCGGCTGATTGACTTTTGGAGCAGCTGCAGGCACTGTCTTTGGTTTCGGCTTATTGACAGTGACTGTGGATTTCCCTTCATTGGAAGAAGATTTCACCGTCGTCTTCGGAACACTCTTCACAGGAGACGGTTTGGAGAGGGTGGCTTTCATAACTGTCGATTTTTCTTCTTCCGGAGCCGGTTTATTGATGGTAACCGTCGATTTGTTTTCCGTCAGAGTTTCTTTCGTGGAAACAGATGGGGCCACTATTTCCTGCTTCTCCTCCGGAGCGGGAGCCGGTTTCCCTGTGACTTTGGAAATGACGCTGGAAATACTGAAAGAGGATTCTTTCGGTTCCTCTTTCTGCGTTTCAGCCGGGGCTTTGGGAGCCGAAGTTTCAACGGACTCAGCAGTTTCAGCGGATTTCGAAGCCACTTTCGTCTCCGTCCGGTCCTGTTTCCTGGAGGAGAGTTTCTTATCTTCCCCGTTCACTTTGACCGTGACTACTTTGTCGATGGCAGCCTTGATTTTTTCCTTCACGCTTTCCGGGGTGCCCGTATCTTCCTTCGGCACCAGTCCCTGCATTTCCTTGTCGTTGAAAATATGATGGATGGTCGTCACATTCTGCGCCACTTCAGCCGTAGGCCTGTTCGTCATGCGGTCCGTTACATAAGCGGAAACAAAAATCAGGAACAAAAAGAAAAAAGCAACCAGGAAGGGATGCCCGCCGCTCTTTCTCCTTCGGGGCCTCCTGGTCCGCGTCGTCGTTTTTCTTCGAACTGCCATAATAACTCCTCGATTCAGAATCAATTTTCTGCAACAATTATAACATATCATCGCGGCATTTGGATTTTGAATAAATAAGGGCATATGTTTAAATGAAGTGATCAGTTATCAGTTCGCAGTTATCAGAAGTGGTATAGCCATCGGCCAAGGCAGAAGGCTGATAGATAATGGGTAATAGCTGATAACCTTCAGTGCTGCCAGGGGAGAGAAAATTCGATCAATCAGACCGATCACCACCAGGATTGGCCGGATGACTCTGCCGATTCGTCGCTCGCCTTTGTACAATGCAACTATTAGCTGATAACTGATAACTATTCACTTTTTAATGATATAATATATAAGGTAAATTGTTCGAATAAATATATTTCCAAACGAAAAGAGGTCATTCCCATGAAACTGGTCGTGGTCAACAAATTATCCGATGAAAAAATTGCTGCCCTGAAAGAAGCGGTTCCGGGGTCCATTGTCGAAGCTTACAAGTCACCGAAAGAAGCCCTTCCCCATGTATCCGATGCGGACGCTTTGGCCCTCTGGGGATTCCAGAATGTGGAGCCCTTCCTCCAGGCGGGGCCGAATATCCGCTGGGTCCACTCCCTTTCTGACGGCGTGGAAAAGCTCCTCACCCCATCCATGATGGAGCGGCCCATCATCCTCACCAATTCCCACGGAGTCCATGACCGCTCCGTTTCCGAACACACCCTGGCGCTCCTCCTCGCCTGGTATCGGAGGATTCCCGATGCGGTCCGCCATCAGGGCGCCCATGAATGGATCCGGCCGAAGGGCATTTCCCTCTTCGGGAAGACCATCCTCATTGTCGGCTTTGGCGGAATCGGACGGGCCATCGCCCAACGGGCCAAAGTCTTTGAGACAAGGATCCTGGCGGTGAAGAAACATCTCTCTGATGAAATGTTTGCAGACCATGTCTACACCCAGGAAGAAATCATGAACGTCCTGCCAAAAGCAGATATCATCATTGCCGCCCTTCCCTCCACACCGGAAACGGAAAAATTCTTTGACGCTGAAAAATTCAGGGCCATGAAGAAATCCGCCCTCTTCATCAATATCGCCCGGGCCTCCGTAGTCGATGAACCTTCATTGATTGAAGCCCTGCAGAACGGAACCATTGCAGGAGCCTGCATGGACGTCTTCTCCAAAGAACCCCTCCCTGCCGACCATCCCTTCTGGTCCATGGAAAACGTCATCATGACTCCCCACATTGCCTCCATGATTCCCGACTTCTGGGACAAGCTGACAAAACTCCTGGAAACAAACTACGTCTCCTTCGCCCGGGGCGAAGGGCTGCTGAATGAGATCGATAAGAAGAAAGGGTATTGAGTTTATCAATCCGCATCTTCCGATTCCATTCATATTTCCTGTTCGTGGACCGTGGTCCGTGGTCCGTGAAGGATATCCAACCCTGCGGACCTTCTTATATAGAATTTTATAAGATAGTATCCCCATAATTGAGGCAAGTAAAAAATCCTGGTGAAATATTTCATCAGGATTTTCTTATTTACTATATTTAAAACGAATATTATTATTATCAAAAAATGGCCGCCCAACAATTTTGGCGGCCACCTTCACGGACCACGACTCACGAGTCACGGACCACGTTTGTCACTAATGTTACTCTATACCCCAAAAGCGGTATTGACTCAGACTACTTTCCCATCACGTCAGTAAAATTCTTGATGATAACGATCGGGGTCTTCTGATTATCGTTGCCGAAAGGATTATCGATGAGGATTTTAGCGATCTGTTTCGGGTCAAGGCCTTTGCTCTTTCCCAGGACGGCTGCCCGTTTCAGGTCATTGACGTCGGCAATGACAGCTCCATAGGCACCGGTTGCTTTTTTGATTTTTTCGCAGACGTTATCCGTATCTGCCGGGCCGTATACGAGGCATTTATCGAAGGGCGGCATAGTCCCCGTCACGTCATCAATGAGGGATGCCTGACGGCAGCGGGCATAGAAAATGCCGCTTTTTCCAAAGACTTTGCCGATGGCGCCGAGGATGAAGGAAAAGAGCATATTCCATTTCCCTTCTTCATCCATGGCTGCCTGCATGCCGTAAATGCTGGCCATAGAGCCGGCACCGGGAACGAAACGGTTCATGAGACGCGCCTGCCAGCAGACGTTCAGCTCTTCCGGACGGACGTAACGATTCTGGGTGATGGCTACGACAGATTCTGCGGAGCACACGATATCATGATCCGTAATCTGGTCTCCTGCGAATTCCAGGATGGCATCCACGATGTTGTCATGGTGGGTGAGAATTCTGGTATGAATCGGAACAAGTTCAAGTTCTGCCATTATTTTCCCGCCTCCGTCGTATATTCGTAAAGAGCATTCTGTACTTCTTCACGGGTAATCACAATTCTTGTCTTTGCATAGTAATAATCGCTTCTGGCCACGATCTGGTAAATGATGTCCATACCGAATTCCGGAAGGTTTTCCAGGTCGCCCAGGATGCTCGTACCCTTGCCATCGATATCCAGGGTGATGTAAAATCTCTTTTCCTTCCCCGGTTCCACGATGTAGGCCTGCCAGTAATCATCATGTCTCGGCACGTCGAAATCATCGAGATGACCGGTGACTCTGGCATCATCATACTGCTCAAAAGGCAGGTAGATACGGACGAAAGCATCCATGACGGTGCCAAGCTGCTTGCCCACATTCTTGATCGGAATGGTATAAGACAGGGTCACATGATGACGGTCCATAGTCTCCACTTTGAGCGGTGTCTTCTTCGTCTTCAAGACTTTCATCACCGCATCACCCTTGATGACTGCCACGGCCCAGTATGCAATGAAGCCAAGGCAGATGATGAGGATGATGAATGCTATAATCTTCAGAATTAATAACAACATTTCCTTCACACTCCTACAAAACTGTTTTTTCCACAACTACCGGGCCAAAAAGGCTCCTGACCAGAGGTGATGCATTTTCAAGACAGTCAGTGAAATAGAAACGATTCTCGCCGGCTTTATCAGCCAGCGCATCCCGGTCCCTCAATATTTCCACAGCCCTTTCCACCGTGGGGCGGGCAGGATCTATGAAAGGCACATGGGGCAGGGCTTTTTCAAAAGCGCCGGGCACCAGGGGATAATGGGTGCAGGCCCAGTAGCCCGCATCTATATCACATGCATGATACTCCTTTACCGCCTTCCGCACAAGGGAAGAGATGAGATTTTCCTCTTTTTTCTGCTCGATGGCCGCAGCCACACCGTCGCAGGGCACTTCGGTGAAATGGATTTCCGGGAATTTCTTTGACAGGTAATCATAGTGGGCATGGGTGGCAATGGATGCGGGAGTAGCAAAGATGCCCACTTTCCTCACTCCTTTGGGGAAGGAAATATCAAGGCTCATTTTCACCACCGGCACCGGGCCCTCCGTGAAATTGTCCCTCACATTGAAAGAAATCGTATTGCAGCCCACGATGAGCATTTTCACGTCCCTGGCGAGGAGGAATGCTTTCAGTTCCTCGCCAAAATCGGCGATTTCCTCCCTCGTCCTTTCTCCATAGGGATTCCGTTTGCTGTCCCCTATGAAAACGATGCTTTCCTTCGGGTACATGTCATGGAGCGCTTTGGCTACCGTCAGGCCGCCTACACCGGAATCCATGATTCCAATCGGTCTGTTATCCATTTCTGTCCCCTTTTGTAAACTCCATAAGGCCTGCCACTTTATCCTTTGGAAGCCGGACGATCCGGCCCGTCTTCGTATCGGTGAACGTATTCACGGTGCGTCCCGTGGCCAGGACACGTCCTGTCTTTTCGGAAACCGCTTCATATTCTATTTCCAGCTTCACCCGGTCCACCTTGCGCATGAACGTGTGAATCAGGATGATTTCATCATAGCGGGCGCTTTCTTTGTACTTTGCTTCCACTTCCACAATAGGAAATACGATACCCTCGTCCATGAGCTCCGTCAGATCCCAGCCGGCCGCGCGCAGGTATTCCACCCGGGCCTCCTCGAAATAACGGATATAATTGGCGTGATGCACCACGCCCATGAGGTCGGTATCATAAAAATTGACTCTTCTTTTGTAAGTAAACATGTAAATTTATTCCTCCATAATGTCTTAGTATAACACAGCAGGTCATGGAGGGGAAAGTAAAATCCATATTAAAGAGTTCTATGAAGCCTAAGATCAGTTCGTGGTTTTCGAAAACAGGAAATTGAAAATTGATTCCTGCCGGATTGACTGCCTGAATTTTACCGGTAATGCATCAAAAGGAATCCTGTCAGTTGTCCATTTCTTCTTTAGTCCTTTTCGGTGCCCGCTTCCGGATGGGCAGGTCCAGATCCTGCATGGTGCGGCCGAGAATATCATCTTTGGCGATCAGATTCAGGTCCTCTGCCATACCGATAGCCATAAGCACATTGGCATAAATTCCGATGGCCACGGCAGGAGATCCTTTTTCCACGGCCCATACGGAGCTGCGGCTTACTTTGGCCCGCTCGGCCACCAGTTCCACGGAAAGTTTCCGCCGGAGTCTTGCCAGTTTGATTCTTTCTCCCAGATCCCCCAGCATCCTTTCCATCCTGGGGTAAAGCACTGCTTTTTTCCGTCCCATAATCAGCCTCATAATGTTTGTATATAACGACTGTATTTTATGCTTAGTTTATATTTACAAACATTATACCATATTTCCAGTCCTTTGCTCCCGGGAAAATGAATGGGCCCCATTTTTCAGGATTTTACAGGCTGCCGCGGAGCGAGATGTCAAAATAAAAAATATTCTATTCCCGATACCTATCTCAAATCATTAAAAATAGGTTATAATAGACATATATTTTATGTTTTAAAAAGGAGGAATTACCATGACTTATCCGCTTTGGAACCAGCTTGCTGATTTGAAGGAAAAATACGATTTCGTAGAACTTTCCCATTCCCTGAACAATGACAGCCCTTACTGGGGCGGCATGCCGGACGGAGTGCTCGATCTCTGCCATACCGTTTTTGACTGGGGCAACCCCATGCTGGAATGCCTGATCCAGACTTTCAAATTCCCGGGACAGTTCGGCACCCATATCGATTTCCCCGGCCATTTTGCCAAGGGCAAGGCTCTTTCCGAGAAATTCAGCACGGAAAGCATGATGTTCCCTCTCTGCGTCATCGATATCACCCCGAAAGTGAAGGAAGACGTACACTATGCGGCTACGGAAGAAGACATCAAAGAATACGAAGCCAAGTACGGACCCATCCCGGACGGCGCTTTTGTCGCTCTCCGCACGGACTGGGGCAGGAAATGGCCGGACATGAATGCCCTCTCCGGCATTGCCGCTGACGGCAGTGAAAATTTCCCGGGCTGGTCCCTTTCCGCGCTGAAATATATTTATGAAGTGAGAAATGCGGCTGCCAGCGGCCATGAAACGCTGGATACCGATGCGTCGAAAGAAGCGGCCAGAGCAGGAGACCTTGCCTGCGAACGGTACGTCCTTTCCAAAGGAAAAATCCAGGTCGAAGTCCTCACCAACCTGGATAAAGTTGCTCCCGCCGGAGCCATCCTCTTCGTGGCATGGCCTCATATCGAAGGAGCTACGGGACTTCCTGTAAGAGCAGTGGCTATCACGCCAAAGCAGTAAAGAGAAAATCATATAAGCAAAAGCCATGAAAGGCAGCTGCCCTTCATGGCTTTTTTGTTTCGAAAATCCGGCTATTCTTTAACCTGAAATTGTTTATGATCCCCTTTTAGTCTTTTTATGTAATCACTTTCATTCCCAGTTCCTGAATTTTCCGGATCAGTTCTTCCCGGTCCATCTTCCCTTCCCGGATGGCCTGCTCGATGCCCGGGCCAAAGGAAATGGAGGGCATGGAAGGCTGGATGCCCTTTGCTTTCATCTCCCTCATTTTCGTTTCAGCAAGAAGTTTCGGAGGCCAGCCGCGGTTGGTCCAGAGATAGGAATGATTATACATGTCAAACAGCAGGGACGCCAGTTTTTCCGCTCTCTTTCTGGTTATGTCGGCGCCCACTTCGTTCAGGTCATTCATAAAGAGGCCAAATTCCTGCGCCGGAGTACGGCCTCCTACATAGATCAGAAATTTATATTCCCAAACCAGTTTTACTGCCGTATTCTTCTTGCAGAATTTGTTTTCAAGGGCATGAAGGATGTTCAGATTTCTTGGTATGGGCAGCAGTTTGTTTTTATAGTAATTGAGATAAAACTTTTCATAATCCGATAAATAGCAGAAACTGTCCAGCCGCTCCCCGGCATGTTCATAGGTCTTTCCAGGATCAGAATCAGACTCTTTAATCACGCCTTTTATGACTTTCAGATTGCCCACATACCGAAGGAGCCGCTGTTCTTCTTTCGTTACCGGGATTTCCTGAAAGTCAAGGAAGTGATCAGGCACATGGTAGGGAGCGTAAAAATTCTGAGATTGCTGCAGGGGATAAATATAATTATCCTCCCTGACGCCTGGCGGCGTCAGCTCCTTATGGGACAGCAGACGGTCTTTGGGTCTGTCTTTTTCGTCCGCATATATTTCACTGATTTCATAGACCCGGAAGGGCATGGAGCCGTCGCGGCGCAGGATAGGCAGTAATCCATAAATATCTTTCTGCTTCACCCTGGGAACTTCTCCCTTTCCCAGGAGTTCTTTATAAACCTGCCACATATCTTCCGCAAAGATGGCTCCATAGAGACAGGAACAGGAAATAAAGAATTTCTTCAGTATTTCGATGGTCTCCGGAGAGAGTCCCGTTTCTTTATATTTCTTTGCCAGTGTACTTTCCGCAAAAGGTTTCGGATATGCCATGATACCTCCTCATTTAAATCCCAGAAATTCTGCGAGCGCTTTCCCTTTTCCCTCTTTAAGGGCCGCTTCCAGGGTATCCCTGCATTCGGCGGTAAAGAGGAAATCGGTGCCCCGTTTCTTGATCTCCACCGCTTCGCCCTCTCCTGCCCTCCGATAGGCATAACGGGTGATTTTTGCGGCCGTTTCGTAAACCCGGAGGGTCCGGAACTGACGGCTGCATTCGGAAAGCCATGCCATGCAGAGGGGCCAGGGGTCTTCCATTTCATCCATACCGCAGTAGTCATCCCCTTCTTCGCTGTGAAGAAGGATTTCCAGCATGGAAGTGATATTTTGGAACATATAAGGATCTGACGGACTTTCTCCTCCAAGAAATTCGGATGCGTCTATGGCATGGATGATGGTGAGCACGGCGTCTTCCCGGGAAATACTCGTTTTCCAGCCATCCGTCACCAGCCAGCGGCGGATTTCCTCCTTCTCCGTATCCAGGGATGACAGGGCCGTGATCCTTCCCCAGCCTTTCACATGGCGGACCATATCAAAAATCCGTTCATTCCGCTCCGGCCATTCCTTCATGGCCCAG
>Ga0256406_1003107_pt1 | contig 21437 bp, 19 predicted proteins | sample RumenRJG_03DNA_FD_185986 | JGI IMG/M metagenome (GOLD analysis project Ga0256406, IMG submission 185986) | Bovine rumen microbial communities from Lethbridge, Alberta, Canada - RJG_03 | ecosystem: Host-associated > Mammals > Digestive system > Stomach > Rumen | place: Canada: Alberta | collected... | reverse complement strand
CTGCGCTCGGGGCTTCCGGCTGGTCGACGACCGCGCTGTACATGGCGTGCGTGCTCGGCCACGTGTACTCGCCGTACCTGGGCTTCCACGGCGGCAAGGGCATCAGCGTGGGGCTGGGCGCGGGCCTTGGCTTCTGCTGGCCCGTCACGCTCATGATGCTCGCCGTGTTCCTGGTGCTTGCCGTGCCGACGCGCTACGTGTCGCTCGGCTCCGTGAGTGCGGCCATATCGCTTCCCATCATCTCGTTTGCGTGGGGCATCCGCGGCGTCGCTATCGTGCCGCTTCTGGTGGTGGCAGCCGTCGTGGTGTTCGCGCATAGGGGCAACATCAAGAAGCTCGCGTACGGACAGGAGCGCACGTTCAGCGTGCACAAGCGCGGCGGCGAGAAGGACGGGAGGTAGCGATGGCGGGAAGGATAGCCGTCATCGGCTCTGGCTCCTGGGGCACCGCCGCGGCGGGCCTTCTTGCGGCGCACGCGGACGACGTGCGCGTGTGGGCGCACTCGCCTAAGGTGGCGGATGCCATCAACCGCACGCGCAGGAACCCGCGACACCTGACGGACTTTGAGCTTCCGGCAAACGTGAGCGCGAGCCATGACTTCGCCCGCGTGCTCGAAGGCGCGGAGTCCATGGCCATGGCCGTGCCGTCGTCGTTTCTGCGCGGCATCTGCGAGGAGCTCAAGGGGCTCGTGCCCGAGGACCTGCCCATCGTGGTGCTCACGAAGGGCATCGAGCCCGGAACGCACCTCCTCATGGCGGACGTCGTGGCGGACGTGCTGGGAAACCCGGCGCGCGTCGCGGCGCTCTCCGGCCCCAACCACGCGGAGGAGATCTGCCAGGGCCTTATATCGGCCGCGGTAGTGGCGTGCCAGAGCGAGGGGCTCGCGGCGTACTTCCAGGGGGCGTTTGTCTCGCAGGAGTTCCGCGTGTACCGCTCGCAGGACATCAAGGGCGTCGAGGTTTGCGCGGCCGTGAAGAACGTGGTCGCGATCGCGTGCGGCATCTGCGCGGGCCTGGGCCTGGGCGACAACACGCTTGCCGTCCTCATGACCCGCGGCCTCGCGGAAATCAGCCGGATCGTGTGCGCCGTGGGCGGCGACCCCATGACGTGCATGGGCCTGGCGGGAATGGGCGACCTCGTGGCCACCTGCACTTCTCGCCACTCGCGCAACCGCACGTTTGGCGAGGCGTTCTCGCACGGCGAGAGCCTCGAGGCCTACGAGGAGCGCACCGGCATGGTGGTCGAGGGCGCACGCGCGGCCCTGAGCACCTGGGAGCTCGCGCGAGAGCTCAAGATCGAGGCGCCGCTCACGAATGCCGTCCACTCGATTCTGTATGATGGGACGGAGCTGGGCGAGGCGGCCCAGCTGCTTCTGGACCGTGACCCGCACGTGGAGTTCTACGGCCTCGACACAAGGGAATAGATCGCAGGGGAGAAGATCGAAGACATGCCAAACGAAAGCGTACTGATTGCACCGTCGGTCCTCTCGGCCGACTTCACGCGCCTGGGCGAGGAGCTCGAGAGCATCTCGAACGCGGACCTCGTCCACTACGACGTGATGGACGGGCACTTCGTGCCGAACCTGAGCTTTGGCACGGAGATCCTGCGACAGGCGAAGGCCGCGACGAAGCTTCCCCTGGACGTGCACCTGATGGTGACGAACCCGGAGGAGCAGGTGCCGTGGTACCTTGCGGCCGGGGCGGACATCGTGACGTTCCACTACGAGGCCCAGACGCATGCGGACAGGCTCGTGGGGCTCATCCATGACGCGGGGGCAAAGGCGTGCGTCGCGCTGAACCCCGGAACCCCGGTGGCCGCGCTCGACGCGATCCTGGACGAGCTCGACATGGTGCTCGTGATGACGGTGAACCCGGGCTTTGGCGGGCAGAGCTTCATCCCCGGCTCCATCAGGAAGCTGAGGGCCCTGCGCAGGATGTGCGCGGAGCACGGCGTGAGCCCGCTCGTCGAGGTGGACGGCGGCATCGGCGCGGACAACGTGGGCGAGGTCGTCGCCGCGGGCGCGAACGTGATCGTCGCAGGCAGCAAGGTGTTCAAGGCGGCGGACCACGCCGCGGCGATTGAGGAGCTCCGCCGCAACGGCACCATGGGACTCGCCAAGAGGGCATAGGGATGCAGAAGAAAAACTACGTGTACCTGGACTACGCGGCCTCCGCGCCCATGTGCGAGGAGGCCATCGAGGCGGAGCGCCTCTATGAGGAGTCCGAGATAGCGGGCGCGAACCCAAACTCGCTCCACACGCTCGGTCGCATGGCGTATGCGAGGCTGGAGCAGTGCCGTCGCGACATCGCGCGCTGCGTGGGCGGCGGCTTCAGGCCGGCGGACGTTGTGTTCACCTCCGGCGGCACGGAGTCGAACAACCTCGCGCTGTACGGCATGGCCGAGGGCGCGCGCGACCGCGACCGCAAAAGGACGAGGGTCATCGTATCCGCCATCGAGCACGACAGCGAGCTCGACGTGGTGCCGGCGCTGCGCGGACGCGGCTTCGAGGTGGAGCTCGCCCGGCCCAACCGCGGGGGCGTCGTGACGGAGGAGGCCGTGCGGAGGCTCCTGGGGCCGGACGTGGCCCTCGTGAGCGTGATGAGCGCGAACAACGAGACGGGCGTCGTGCAGCCGGTGGGCGGGATCGCCCGCGCGGCGCACGAGGCGGGCGCGCTGTTCCACACCGACGCGGTGCAGGCGTTTGGCCGCATCCCGCTCGACGTGGACCAGGCGGACGCCGTGAGCATCGCCGCGCACAAGATCGGCGGACCGGTGGGCATAGGCGCGCTCATGGTGCACTCGCGCTGCCCCTTGAGGCCCCAGAGTTTCGGCGGCGGGCAGGAGCAGGGGCGCCGTCCCGGCACGCAGGACGTGCGCGGGGCGCTCGCGTTCTCGGCCGCGGCAAGGCGCTGCACGGACGGCCTGGAGCGCACCCGCGAGCTTGTCCAGGGCAGGGCGAACGCGCTTTTCTCGCGCCTGTGCGCCGAGGGAACGGGCATCCTGCCCACGGTGAGCGCCACGGTGGACGAACGTCGCCTGCCCGGGATGGTCTCCGTCATGGTGCCGAGCCTTGACTCCGAGACGCTCATCCTGAAGCTCGACCAGGCAGGGTTCGAGGTGTCCGCGGGATCGGCGTGCTCGTCTGGCTCGCTCGACCCCAGCCACGTGCTCTCGGCCATGGGGATCGCCCGGGGCGACGCCCTGGGATCGCTCAGAATCTCGTTCGACGAGCGCGTGGGCGAGGGCGACCTGGACCGCTTTGCGGACGCCCTGCTCGGCATCGTCTCAAGCAACCGGAGGTAGACATGAACGACTACGAGGCGCTCCTGCGCCTTCAGCAGATCGACCTGGAGCTCATGCGCGACAGCCGCAGGCTCAAGGCGATGCCGCAGCAGAAGAGGATCCAGGCGGCCGACGCAGCGAAGCGCAAGGTGGCCGGCGAGCTCACGAAGATCGTGGGCCAGCGCAAGGACGCCGAGCTCGAGCTTCAGGACGCGGAGGCGGATCACGAGCACCTGATGCAGAAGACGGACGAGGTGAAGGCCCTCGCGCAGGAGGGCGACTACCGCCAGGCGTCCAGCATCGAGCAGCAGCTGACCTCGCTCGCCAAGAAGATGGAGAAGATCGAGTTCAACTACAAGGAGATGTCAGACCGCCTGAAGCGCCTGCAGAAGGCCGAGAAGAACGCGCGCGACCTGAACGCGAAGCTCGACGAGGAGCGCACGGCCCAGCGGGCGTCGTTCGAGCGCGACACCGCGGACATCATGGCGCGGGTGCGCCAGCTCGCGGACGAGCGCAAGCGCATGGTCGCCGCGCTGGACGAGGACACGCTCGCGCGCTACGACGCCGCGGCAAAGCGCTTTGGCGGACTCGCCGTGGAGAAGCTTGAGGGCAACGTTCCCTCCATCTGCCGCGTGAAGCTGCAGCCGAGCCTGTTTAGCGACCTGAAGCACGCAGGATCGATCACGGAGTGCCCGTACTGCCACCGCCTGCTGGTGACCGAGGAGGTCGCCGACTGATGGCGAACGTGACGCTGGTGGTGTGCGGCGGCATCGCGGCGTACAAGGCGTGCGAGGTCATGCGCGGCCTGCAGAAGGTCGGCTGCGACGTGCGCGTGGCCATGACGCAGGACGCGACGCGCTTCGTGGGCGAGGCCACGTTTCGGGCGCTTTCTCACCACGAGGTCGTGACCTCGCTCTACGGCATGCGCGAGACGGCCATCCCGCACGTGGAGGCCGCGGACTTCGCGGACCTGGTGCTGGTGGTTCCCGCGACGGCGAACGTGATGGCGAAGATGGCGTGCGGCCTCGCGGACGACGCGGCGACGGCTACGATCCTGGCGGCGCACTCGGACGTGCTGGCGGCGCCGGCCATGAACGTGAACATGTGGCGCAACCCCGCGACGCAGGCGAACGTGGCGCTGCTGCGCGAGCGCGGCGTCCGTTTCGTGATGCCGGCGTCCGGCGAGCTCGCGTGCGGATACGTGGGCGAGGGCAAGCTCGCGCCCGTGGAGGACATCGCGGCCGCGGCGCTCGCACTTCTTCGCAAGGCCGAAGGGGACCGTGGAGCGGAAGAAAAAGACGCGGGCGAGAAGGACGCGGCGCTTGGGGGCAGGAACATCGTCGTGACGGCGGGGCCCACCCACGAGGCGATCGACCCGGTGCGCTACATCGCGAACGCTTCCACCGGCAAGATGGGATACGCCATAGCGCGCGAGGCCGCACGCCGCGGCGCGAAGGTGACGCTCGTGAGCGGCCCGACGGCGCTCGCGGCGCCCGAGGGCGTGCGCCGCGTGGACGTGGTGAGCGCCGCCCAGATGCACGAGGCGGCGCTTGCGGCGTTCGAGGGGGCGGACGCGGCGATATGTGCCGCCGCGGTGGCGGACTACACGCCGAAGGCGCCGGCGGACCACAAGCTGAAGAAGACGGCGGAGCGCCTGGACCGCATCGAGCTCGTGGAGACGGCGGACATCCTGCGCGACCTGAGCGCGCGCAAGGGCGAGCGCGTCGTGGTGGGGTTTGCGGCCGAGACGGACGACCTTCTGGCCCACGCGCGCCAGAAGCTTGAGCGCAAGGGCTGCGACCTCATCGTCGCGAACGACGTGAGCAGGGCCGACAGCACGTTTGGGTCTGACACGGACCGCGTGGCCTTTGTGTACCCGGACCGCGTGGAGCAGATGGAGACGCTGCCGCTCGAGCGCGTGGCGGCGGAGCTTATGGACAGGCTCGGCGCCCTTCTGGGCGAGGTGCGCTAGCGTGGGCGCGATCACGATCGGCTGCCACCTGTCCACCACGGGCGGCTTTGAGGCCATGGGCAGGACGGCGCTCGAGATCGGCGCGAACACGTTCGCGTTCTTCACGCGCAACCCCCGGGGCGGCAGCGCGAAGGCGCTGGACAAAAGGGACGTGGACGCGCTTCTCGCCCTGATGGGCGAGCACGGCTTTGGGAGGCTCGTGGCACATGCGCCGTACACCATGAACCTGTGCTCCGCCACGCCCCGGACCGTGGAGTTTGCGCGCGAGGCCATGGCAGGCGACCTTGAGCGCATGGAGGCGCTGCCGGGAAACTACTACAACTTCCACCCAGGCAGCCACGTGAGACAGGGGGCAGGACGCGGCATAGAGCTCATCTGCGAGGGACTGAACCAGGTGCTGGTGCGCGGTCAGCGCACGCGCGTGCTGCTTGAGACCATGGCCGGCAAGGGCACGGAGGTGGGCAGGAGCTTCGAGGAGCTTGCGCGCATCATCGAGGGCACGCGCGAGGACCAGCTGCTTGGCGTGTGCCTTGACACGTGCCACGTGAGCGACGCCGGCTACGACGTGGCGGGAGACCTGGACGGCGTGCTGGACGAGTTCGACCGCGTGATAGGCCTCGACCGTCTGTGCGCGCTGCACCTGAACGACTCGAAGAACCCGCGCGGCTCGCACAAGGACCGTCACGAGAAGATCGGCGAGGGCACGCTGGGGCTGGACGCCTTCCGCGCGGTGGTGACGAACCCCAGGACGCGCGACCTGCCGATGATACTCGAGACGCCGAACGACCTTGCGGGATACAAGCGCGAGATCGCGCTTCTGCGCGGGCTCGCGGCGGACGTGGAGGAATAGCTTTGGGAATTCTGATTGGCTGCGAGCACCTGAGCATGGAATGGCCGGGCAAGCAGGTGCTGCGCGACCAGACCATAGGCATCAACGAGGGCGAGCGCATAGGCATCGTGGGAAGGAACGGCGACGGGAAGTCGACGCTTCTGGAGCTGGTGGCGAAGCGCCTGGAGCCTGACTCCGGCAAGGTGACGTACCGCAACAACATCGAGGTGGGTATGCTCGCCCAGGACGACGCGCTCGACGACGCGGACACGGTGGAGCACGCCGTGGTGGGCGACGTGCCGGAGTACGTGTGGGCGTCCGACCCCAAGGTGCGCTCCATCGTGGACGAGCTTCTGGGCGACGTGGACTGGCACGCAAGGGTGGGCGAGCTCTCTGGCGGGCAGCGCCGACGCTGCGACCTGGCGCGCGTGCTCGTGGGCACGTGGGACGTGATTCTGATGGACGAGCCCACGAACCACCTGGACATGGGCGCGATCACGTGGCTTGCGCGCCACCTGAGGCACCGCTGGCAGCAGGGGCAGGGCGCCCTTCTCGTCGTGACGCACGACCGCTGGTTTCTGGACGAGGTGTGCGAGCACATGTGGGAGGTGCACGACGGGGTCATCGACCCGTTCGAGGGTGGCTACTCCGCGTACATCCAGCAGCGCGTGGAGCGCCAGCGCCAGGCGGCCGTGACGGAGGAGCGCCGCCAGAACACCCTGCGCAAGGAGCTCAACTGGCTCGCGCACGGCGCGAAGGCGCGCTCGAGCAAGCCGAAGTTCAGGATCGACGCCGCGATGGCGCTTCTGGCGGACGACCCGCCGCTGCGCAACACCACCGAGCTCAAGCGCCTTGCCGTGAGCCGCCTGGGCAAGCAGGTGATGGAGCTTAAGAACGTGAGCGCCGGCTACGGCGACCGCCAGGTGCTGAGCGACGTGAACTGGCTCATAGGGCCGGGCGACCGCTACGGCATCCTGGGCGAGAACGGCGCCGGCAAGTCCACGCTCCTGAAGGTGATGACGGGCCGCATGCTGCCGAGCGCCGGCTACGTGAAGATCGGCAAGTCCGTGAAGTTCGGCATCCTTTCGCAGCACCTGGACCAGCTGCGCGAGAAGGACGACTGGCGCGTGGAGGAGCTTCTGGCCACGTTCAAGAAGTACTACGTGGTGGACGGCAAGCCGCAGAGCCCGGAGCAGCTGCTGGAGCGCCTGGGCTTCGAGCGCAGGGAGTTCCCGACGTTCATAAAGGACCTGTCCGGCGGCCAGAGGCGGCGCCTGTCGATACTGTGCGTCCTTCTCCGCGAGCCCAACGTGCTCATCCTGGACGAGCCCGGAAACGACCTCGACACGGACATGCTCGCCGTGCTGGAGGACCTCCTTGACACGTGGCCGGGCACGCTCATCTTGGTGAGCCACGACCGCTACCTGATGGAGCGCGTGACGGACGACCAGTTTGCCCTGATAGACGGCCACGTGCGCCACGTGCCGGGCGGCGTGGACGAATACCTATCGCTTTTGGATGGCAGCATACAAAAGTCGAATTCGACAAGCGGTGCCGCCACGCCTAACGTGGATGCGCAGGGCGAGAAGGACGCCGGCCAGGCGCCGACGGGCCTTTCCAACGCCGAGCGCCGCGAGCTGAAGAAGCGCTACGACGCCGTGGCGCGCAAGCTGCAGAAGCTCGAGGGCGAGCCGGAGCGGCTGCGTGCGCGCATGGCGGGGCTTGACGCATCGGACTACCAGGGCCTCATGGACGCGCAGGCCCAGATAGACGAGGTGGAGGCGCAGGTGGACGAGCTCGAGACGGAGTGGATAGAGCTTTCGGACCGGCTGGGCCTGGACTAGCCGCAAAGGGGAGTCGTTTTGCGGGAGCTGCTGAGCAAGTACCTGCGGGGATACCGCGGGCGCGTGACCGTGGGCATGACGGTCAAGGTGGTGGAGGTCGTGTTCGACCTCATGACGCCCATGATCGTGGCGCGCATGATAGACGTGGGCGTCGCGCGCCACGACGCGCGCTACGTGCTGAGGATGGGCGCGCTTTTGGTGTGCCTCTCGTGCGTGGGCTATTGCTTCACGCTGGTGTGCCAGAGGATGGCGGCCCTGGTGTCGCAGGGCATGGGCACGGACCTGCGCGACGCGCTCTTCCGCAAGACGATGGAGCTCTCCGCGGCGGACGTGGACCGCTTTGGCACGCCGTCGCTCACCACGCGCATCACGAACGACGTGAACCAGGTGCAGGTGGCGATCGCCCTGGGCATCCGCCAGCTCATACGCTGGCCGATTCTGGCCGTGGGCTCCATGGTGGCCGCGCTTCTGATCGACGTCCGCCTAGGCTGCATCTTCCTTCTGTGCACGCCGCTCATCGCGCTCGTGTTCTGGTTCGTGATGTCGCGCGCCGTGCCGTACTTCCGGCAGATGCAGACGCGCCTTGACCGCGTGAGCCTCATCACGCGCGAGTCGCTTTCCGGCGTGCGCGTCATACGCGCGTTCCGTCGCGAGAAGGACGAGTTTGACCGCTTCCGCCGTGCCGCGAACGACCAGGCCGCCACGGCCGTGGCGGCGGGCAGGCTGACGGCGCTTCTGAGCCCGGCCACGTTCGTGGTGCTGAACGCCGGCGTGGTCGCCATCCTGTGGAGCGGCGCGTTTCGCGTGAGCGCGGGCGACCTAACGCAGGGAGAGGTCATGGCGTTCGTCAACTACATGACGCAGACGCTTCTGGCCGTGGCATACGTGGCGAACCTCGTGGTCACGTTCACGCGCGGGTCGGCCTCCGCGCAGCGCATCATGGAGGTGCTGGACGCGAGGCCGGCCCTTGCGCAGACGGCGACGGACGACGCACAGCTCCCCGCCCGCGGAGCTGCGCCGGCCGTGGACATGAGGGACGCCACGTTCTGCTATGCGGGCTCCTCGCAGCCGGCGCTCGCGCACGTGACGCTTGACGTGCGCGAGGGGGAAACCCTGGGCATCATCGGCGGCACGGGCTCGGGCAAGTCGACGCTGGCTCAGCTTCTGCCGCGCCTGTACGACACCACGTCCGGCAGCGTGAGCGTGCTCGGCCGCGACGTGCGCGAGTGGCCGCTCGACCAGCTGCGCTCCACCGTGGCCATCGTGCCGCAGCGCGCCTCGCTCATGACGGGGACGATCCGCTCGAACCTGACGTGGAGAAAGCCTGACGCGACGGACGAGGAGCTGTGGGACGCTCTCGCTCTTGCACAGGCGGACGACTTCGTGAGGGCGAAGCCGGCGGGACTCGACGAGCCGGTCGAGGCCGACGGCAAGAACTTCAGCGGCGGCCAGCGCCAGCGCCTCACCATCGCGCGCGCCCTCGTGGGGTCGCCGCGCATCGTGGTGCTGGACGACTCCGCCTCCGCGCTCGACTTCGCGACGGACGCGCGCCTGAGGCAGGCCCTGGCCTCGCTTTCGGGCACGACGACGAGCGTTGTCGTTTCTCAGCGCGTGAGCGCGGTCATGGGTGCCACGAAGGTGCTCGTGCTCGACCACGGCCGCGTGGCCGGCATCGGCACGCACGCGGAGCTGCTGCGCACGTGCGCGCTGTACCGCGAGATCTGCCTGTCGCAGCTCTCGCCGGAGGAGGTGTCCGCATAATGGCAAATCCGTATGCAGCCGGCGGATCTGCCGCCGCAACCATGTCTAACGTCCGCGGCAACGCGGGCGCGGGCACAGATCCCAACCAGGGGATGGACGTCACCGGCTACGGCGTGGGCACGGTGCTGCGCCGCGTCATGCGCTACGTGGGGCCGCACCTGCCGCTACTGGTGGTCGCGTTCGTGACGGCTGCCGCGTCCGTCGTGCTGCAGCTGTACGTTCCGGTGCTCATAGGCAACGCCATCGACTGCATGGTCGCCGCCGGCCGCGTGGACTTCGCGCTCCTCGCGCCCATACTGCAAAGGCTCGCCTCTGTGGTGGCCGCGGCGGGCGCGTGCCAGTGGGTGCAGGGCTACTGTACGAACCGCCTCTCGTACAACACGGCGCGCGACCTGCGCGTGGACGCATACGGCAAGCTCGAGCGCCTGCCGCTCTCGTTCGTGGACTCGCACTCCCACGGCGACCTCCTGTCCCGTGTCATAAACGACGTGGACCAGGTGAGCGACGGCCTGCTGCAGGGCTTCACGCAGCTGTTCAACGGCGTGGCCACCATCGTGGGCACAATCGCGTTCATGCTTTCCATATCCGTGCCCGTCGCGCTCGTGGTCATCCTGCTCACGCCGCTCTCCGTGCTGGCGGCAGGCATCATAACGCGCAAGTCAGCGGCGTCGTTCGCGGCGCAGCAGGCGCTCCAGGGCGAGCTCGGCGGCTTTGCGGAGGAGGTCATCGGCAACCAGAAGCTCGTGACGGCGTTTGCGCACGCGCCGGCAGACGTCGCCACGTTTGGCCGCGTGAACGCCCGGCTGTACGAGAAGGGCGTGCATGCGCAGTTCATAAGCAGCCTCAGCAACCCGTCCACCAGGCTCGTGAACAACATCACGTACGCCGCGGTCGCGATCGCCGGCTGCGCGAGCGTCATATCTGGCTGGCCCACGCCGCTTACCGTGGGCCAGGTGCAGAGCTTCCTCTCGTACGCGAACCAGTACATGAAGCCGTTCAACGAGATCTCCGCCGTCGTGACGCAGGTCCAGACCGCGTTCGCGTCTGCCCGGCGCCTGCTTGCGCTCATGGACGCGGCGGAGGAGGAGCCAGACGCCCCGGGCGCGAAGGCGCTTGGCGCCCCGCGGGGCGAGCTCGAGCTGGACCACGTGTGCTTCTCGTACACGAAGGACCACCCGCTTCTGCAGGACGTGTGCATCCACGTGCCTGCCGGCAAGCGCTTTGCGCTGGTGGGTCCCACGGGCTGCGGCAAGACGACGCTCATCAACCTGCTGCTGCGCTTCTACGACGTGGACAGCGGCACCATCAAGCTCGACGGCGCGGACACGCGCGGCCTCACGCGGCAGAGCCTGCGCTCCGCGTTTGGCATGGTGCTGCAAGAGACATGGCTGTTCGAGGGCACGGTGCGCGACAACATCTCCTACGGCGTGCCAAACGCCACGGACGATGAGGTCGTGGCTGCCGCGAAGCGCGCCCACGCGCACAAGTTCATCATGCAGCTGCCCCAGGGCTACCAGACGCTGGTGGGCGAGGGCGGGGGCGCCCTCTCGCAGGGGCAGCGCCAGCTGCTGTGCATCGCCCGCGTGATGATGTGCGACCCGGCGGTGCTGCTTCTGGACGAGGCGACGAGCTCCATCGACACCCGCACGGAGCTGCAGGTGCAGGACGCGTTCGACCGCATGATGGAAGGCCGCACGTCGCTCGTGGTCGCGCACAGGCTCTCGACCGTGCGCAACGCCGACTGCATCATCGTCATGCGCGACGGCCGCGTGGTGGAGAGGGGCACGCACGACGAGCTGCTGGCCGCCGGCGGATTCTACCGCGACCTCTACCAGAGCCAGTTCGCCCGCTAACCGAGGCATGCGGCGCCACCTTCCGCCCTGCAACTAGCATATGGAACGCCGGGCGTGCCCCGGCAGGGCCATTGCAGGACGGAGGGACCGATGGACGGTACCACTATGTATGACGCGCTCGTGATAGGCGCCGGCGTGAGCGGGTGCTCCATAGCCCGCGAGCTCAGCCGCCTGGACGGGCGCTTTCTTGTGCTCGAGGCGGAGGACGACGTGTGCGCCGGCACGTCGAAGGCAAACTCCGCCATCGTGCACGCCGGCTTCGACGCCCAGACCGGCACGCTCATGGCGAAGCTCAACGTGGAGGGCAACGCCCTGTTTCCGCAGCTCGCACGCGAGCTGGGCTTTGCGTTCGACCGCATAGGCTCGCTCGTGGTGTGCACGCGTCAGGAGGACATGCCGGCGCTCGAGGCGCTGCTCGAGCGCGGCCGCGCAAACGGCGTGCCGGAGCTTCGCATCGTGGGGCGCGAGGAGCTCGTGAGGATGGAGCCAAACATCGCGGACGGGGCCGTCGCGGCGCTGTGGGCGCCCACGGCCGGCATCTGCGACCCGTTTGCGCTCACGGCCGCGCTGGCGGAAAGCGCGGCCACAAACGGCGTGCGCTTCCGCTTCAACGCGCGGGTCACGGCGGTTGGGCCCGCGACGCTTGACGGCGGCGCGCCCGGCTGGAAGGTGACGGCCGGAAACGCCACGTTCTTCTCGCGCGTGGTCATAAACGCGGCCGGCGTGTACGCGGACCAGATTCACAACATGGTGAGCGCGGACACGCTCACAATCACCCCGCGCCGCGGCGAGTACGAGCTCTTGGACACCACGGCCGGCTCCCACGTGCGCCACACCGTGTTCATGTTGCCCACCAAGATGGGCAAGGGCGTGCTCGTGACGCCAACGGTCCACGGAAACCTGCTGGTGGGACCCACTGCGGACGACATCGAGGACAAGCGCGGCACCCAGACCACGCCGGAGGGGCTCAAGGCCGTGCGCCGCAAGTGCGCGCTCACGGTGAAGGACATCCCGTTCCGCGAGACCATCACGTCGTTCTCCGGCCTGCGCGCGCACCAGCCGGGGCACGAGTTCATCATTGGCCCCGTCGCCGGCGCGCCGGGATTTCTGGACTGCGCCGGCATCGAGAGCCCCGGACTCACCGCGTGCCCCGCCATTGGCCGCATGGTGGCCGCGCAGGCAAACGAGATCCTGGGCCTGCCGCGCAACCAGTCGTTCGAGCCGCGCCGTCGTCCCATCCCCGATCTGAAGCGCATAAGCCAGGCGGAGTGGGAGCGCCTGATAGAGCGCGACCCGGCATACGGCACCATCGTGTGCCGCTGCTGCCGCGTGAGCGAGGCGCAGATCCGCGACGCCTGCCGCCGCGTGCCGGGAGCGCGCTCGCTCGACGGCGTGAAGCACCGCACCGGCGCGTGCATGGGCCGCTGCCAGGCGGGGTTCTGCACGCCGCGCATCATGGAGATCCTGGCAGAGGAGGTCGACGGCCTCGCCATGGAGGACGTCACGAAGTGCGGGCCGGGCTCGCGCATGGTCGTGGGCCACGACAAGCAGGCGGAGGGAGGCGAGCGCCATGACTAGCACAACAGCGGGTGCCATGACCGGCGCAAAGGCCGGCGTGGGCGAGAAGAACGCCGCCGCGGCCGATGCCGTGCCAGAGCTGGCGCGCGACATCGTGGTCGTGGGCGGGGGCTCCGCAGGCCTTGCCGCCGCCATTGCCGCGCACGACGCCGGCGTCGCCTCCGTGCTGGTGCTTGAGCGCGAGCCGCAGCTGGGCGGCATCCTCAACCAGTGCATCCACAACGGCTTTGGCCTCCACACGTTCAAGGAGGAGCTTACGGGCCCGGAGTACGCGGCCCGCTACGTGGCGCAGGCGCGCGAGCGCAACATAGAGCGCATGCTCAAGACCACGGTGCTCGACGTGTCCCCACAGCGCGTGGTGACTGCCGTCAGCGCGGAGCGCGGCATCTTCCGCGTGCGCGCGCGGGCCGTGGTGCTTGCGATGGGCTGTCGCGAGCGCCCGCGCGGCGCGCTGGACATCTGCGGCACGCGCCCGGCCGGCGTGTACACGGCCGGCACCGCGCAGCGCCTGGTAAACATCGACGGCCTGCTGCCGGGGCGCGAGGTCGTGATCCTGGGCTCCGGCGACATCGGGCTCATCATGGCGCGCAGGCTCACGCTCGAGGGGGCGCACGTGGCATGCGTGGCGGAGCTCATGCCGTACTCCGGCGGCCTCAAGCGCAACATCGTACAGTGCCTGGACGATTTTGGCATACCGCTCAAGCTGTCGCACACCGTGGTGAACGTGGAGGGCGAGCGCCGTGTCGAGGCCGTCACCATAGCCGAGGTGGACGAGCACCTGTGCCCCATACCCGGCACGGAGGTGCGCTACCCGTGCGACACGCTGCTGCTCTCCGTTGGGCTGCTGCCGGAAAACGAGCTCAGCCGAGAGGCCGGCGTGCGCATAAACCCCGTCACGCGCGGCGCGTACGTGAACGATCAGCTCATGACCAGCGTTCCGGGCGTGTTTGCCTGCGGCAACGTTCTGCACGTGCACGACCTGGTGGATTTCGTGAGCGAGGAGTCCGCGCACGCCGGTGCGTGCGCCGCGCGCTACGTGCAAGAGGGCGCGGGCGAGAAGGACGACCCCGCCGCCGCGACCGAGCTTCCCATAGAGGCCACGGGCGGGGTGCGCTACACCGTGCCCTCGTTTGTCTCGCCCGGGCGCATGGCGGACACGATGAAGCTGCGTTTTCGCGTGGGCGCGGTCTACCAGGACCGCTACGTGTCCGTCTACGTGGGAGATCGTCGCGTGTCGCACCGTCGCAAGCCCGTGATGGCACCGGGCGAGATGCAGGAGGTCACGCTGAGGCGGGCCGACCTTGCGGACGCCCGCCCCGGGGATACCGTCCGCGTTCTGCTGGAGGATGAGTAGCATGTCGCAGGAAACGAGAGGCGCCGCATGCGACGTCACGCTCACGTGCATACGCTGCCCCAAGGGCTGCCAGGTGACGGTGACGCTGGAAGGCGGCCAGGTCACGTCCGTCGCGGGCAACGGCTGTCCGCGCGGCGACGCGTACGCCCGCAAGGAGGTGACGGACCCCACGCGCGTGGTGACGACGGTGGTGCCCGTGAGCGGGTCTGACGTTGCGCGCATGGTATCGGTCAAGACCGCGGGCGACGTGCCGAAGGCGAAGGTGCTGGACATTGTGCGCGCGCTTTCCGGCGTGAGCATGGCGGCGCCGGTCCACATTGGCGACGTGGTGCTTGCAGACGTCTGCGGCACGGGCGTGGACGTGATCGCCACGAAGGACGTGTAGCGCACGGCCCTGCGCCGCGCGAGCCGCGGCACCACGTCCCGCGGCCCTAAAAAGATCCTACAGCGCCTCCCAGCGGCAGCGTCGCATGTCGACCCTGCCGCTGGGAGTAAACGCAACGCCCTCGTCCTCAAGCATGGCGCGCTGGGCGCCGGGCCCGCCAAACGCGAAGCCGGGTGCGAGGGATCCGTCCGCAAACACCACGCGGTGGCACGGCACGCCGCCGGCAACGCCGGGACTCGCGTGCATGGCAAAGCCCACGTAACGCGCCTTGCGCGGCTCTCCCATCATCGTGGCTATCTGCCCGTACGTCGCCACGCGGCCGCGCGGTATCTGTCGCACCACGTTGTATGCGCGTTCGAAAAAGCCCTCGTCCATGCGTGCCCCCATCTGCTATGTTTGCTAGGTACCATATCCCACGGCGCCGGCCGTGCCAACAGAGAAGGACAGCATGACGGAAAGCGACCTAAACCAGCTCGTAAGCCAGACCGCAGCGCCGCAGGACACACGCCCTCTTCGCTCGCAGGAGCGGTCGCGCACGCGTGCGACGCACACGGTGGTGCACGGCGACATGAACGGCGAGAACCGCCTGTTTGGCGGTCGCCTCATGGAGTGGATAGACGAGGCTGCCGGCATCGCCGCGCGCCGACACTGCGGAGGCTCCGTCACAACGGCATGCGTGGACAGCCTGGTGTTCAAGAACCCGGCCTACCTCAACGAGATCGTGGTTATCGACGCGTACGTCACGTATGTCGGCAAGACATCACTCGAGGTCCGCGTCGATTCCTACGTGGAGGACGTCGCGACGGGGGAGCGCAAGCAGATCAACGTTGCCTACCTCACGGAGGTCTGCGTAGGGGAGGATGAGCGACCCCGGCGAATTCCGTTTGGCCTGAAGCTCGACACGGATGAGCAGCGCAACGAGTGGCACATGGCGCAGATTCGCAAGATGATCCGCCGCGAGCGCCAGGAACAGGGCATCTAGCGGTCGTCGGGTCATCGTCGGCGATTGATTTTCGAAAATTGTCGCAATTTCCGCTTGCCCCGTCCTTCTCGTCCTGCTATATTATTCAACCGCAGGCGGGCGCGAGTCCAAATGCACACAACGGGTGGTGGCGCAGCTTGGTAGCGCACTTGACTGGGGGTCAAGGGGTCGCTGGTTCGAATCCAGTCCACCCGACCACGAAACCGCAGGTCAGAGGCTTAAGCCTCTGACTTTTTTCTTTAGGTGTCCTATTTTGTGTCCTATTTGTGTCCTGTAAAACGTGCAACTGGGTTCTTCTGATGTCCCGAAATGTCCTATTTTGCAATAGGGGGAAACTCCTCGGCGAACGGTTGCGATACGCGTCTTCGTGCAGTATCGCCACATCAGGAATGCGTCAGTTTGCGCGCCTCTATGGGGGCTCCCAAGCCGGCCTGCGCGCATGAGGTCAGGCCGCCGTTCGACCTCTCGCCTTCGCATAGTGGCTCGCCTGTCGACAAGTGCCCGAGACTCTGCACGCAGCATACGAACCATCGGCCTGCCTTGTGTATCCTCGGCTTGGGCGCTTGTGAAGGAACCGTGGCGTCCTGGGGGAATTCCCGGCCATTGCGGACGACGCGGACAGTGGGGAACAGGCCGGCAGACGCGGCCAGAGGCACCGACACCAGCGGATAGCATGCGAATCGTCAGGTAACCCAAGGGCGTCACGCTCCATCTGAGGATGGGAGGTGACACCAGATGAGGGAAGGCGACACGCATGCAGGAAGAGCAGACACCAGACCTCTCCCGGATGAACCGGCCGCTCAGCACGCAGGAGGTCTCGCGGTACCTCGGGCTCTGCGAGCGCCAGGTCCTGCGCATGGTCCATAACGGGCAGATCCCAGCAAAGAAGTTCGGCCACAACTGGTACTACTCGCCAAGGAAGATCGCCCAGCTGGTCGGGATGCTGGACCAATGACGCCGCCCGTGGGAGCGGTGTCGTGCGTTTTCTGCGCAGGCTGCCGTTACTGAAGGAAAACGGCAGGCAGACGAGTCGCGTTCAGAGTATCAATGACACATGCGGAGACAGAGTTGACCTACTGGCTCACGGCATTGGGCATGGGCTCATCGCGTTGTCCATGGGAGCAGAGAAAACCCCTGATTCGTCTCTCCCAGGGAAGCAGCGAGGTCATTCCGGCACTTGCACATGACTTTGATCGTTCGGTTGATTGCCTTGAACATGTCCTTTGCGGGCATGCTTTCTTCGGTGCCGTCTTTCCCATGCGGGTCGTTCCCCTCGCTAGGTATGGCGAGCCTGACCGACTCTGACTCTGCCTCGAGTTCGACAATCCTTCTGCAAAGCCTTGCATAGATGGAGGACACTGAGCGCACGTCATCATTGCGGTCGAGGAGAACTGTCTGGCAAAATGCCTCAAGCTTCGAGCACTCCTCCAAGACATATCTCCCGTCGGTAGCAAGTGCCAGCGAGGCCGCCGCGGTCAGGCCCGTGCCCCCGGCCGCACCCAAAAGAGCACCTCCGCCGGCGATGATCATCGTTCCGCCTGCCATCCCGGCGCCACCTGCGGCAATCGCTCCGCCACCGAGGAATGCAAGGCTTGCGCTCGCGAGCGCCGCTCCGTGCAGGGCGGAAGCCTCAAGTCCGAGCGCGGCGGCGAGGGTTGGAGCAATGGCCGGGGCAAAGTAGGCGGCAAGCCCGCCGGTAGCGGCCACGATGATTGCAGTGCAGGCGACACCCGCAACAAGTCTTCCTCTGGACCCATCCAGACTGGCCCTCGCCCCGTCCACTGCGTGCCCAAGGTCAGCGAGTTCCTTGGTTCCTATTACGTCCTGGCGAATGCAGAACACATCGTTTAGGTAGTCCGAGCACGGTTTGAGCCCCTTGTACTCACCGCCGTCGTTGCCGCGCAGTGGCCCGTATGGCCTGAAGCGCCCCGCCTCCATTGCGACGAGCCATAGCCATGAGGCGTCCTCCCCGTCACCGAGGCGCGATCCGATTTTCGCGTACAGCGCATCGTCTGGAAAGAAGTATCCAGCTTCCGCCGCCCAGACAAGGCTCACCGCATCGACGACCTGTTTACTCCACTCCTCTAGCCATGCCCTCTTCCCTGCCGCACGCTTCGGATGCTCCTCCGCAGCTATGTCATAGGCCACTATCGCATGCTCTATCGAATGGAGAATTCGGGCCTGCATGAAGTCCAGCTTGAGACATCCAAGGTCCGCGAGACCGCGCTCGTATGTCTCTTCCGGGCCTTCTCCGGAGGTCGAAGCCTCGTTCTCTAGCGTGGCGCGAACGTCTACCACGCATGCGACGGTAAACGTCGCAATGCCGACGTAGTTGACCCGCAGGAAGAACTTGACGGGATCCCTGCTTGCGATGGACCGCACGGCCGCATCCGCGATGTCGACGCCGACGAAGATGCCGCTCGACACAGTGACCATGCGGCGCATCGCGGGGGTGCCCCAGGGTAGGATGTCCTCGGGGGCGATGCGACCGAGATCAGCAACCCCATGGATATCCAAGTCTCTGATTTCCCTTGCCGCTCTGCGGCAGAAGTAGAATCCCCGCACTACGCACTGGTTGACTAGAACGGGAAGGGCCTGCCTGCCTACCTCCTCCAGCATGCCGATCTCCGTACGAAGGTCGAACTTGCGAGCGGTCCCCTTCACGATCCTCCCGTTTTCGTCATGGTCCGCAAGCAGGGTCCCGTTGAACAGCCTGCTCACCCAGAGGCGCAGGCCAGGCTCCTCCGCGGCTGCCCCCCTAAAAAGTGGGAGGGCAGAGACTTCCTTCATTAGGGAAACGATGGGTCCCGGGATGCCGGTGCCGCCCATGAGCGAGCCGCCTGAGCCGGCCATGTCGCTCACCATATGAAAGAACCAGCCGATCGTCCCGAAGGCGAGCTTCTCCTGGAGGTTCTTTCCGATGAAGGACCTATAGGACTCTGGTACTGGCACCACACGAAGTGCGCCCGACAGGTCCGTGCCAACCACGAGACCTGTGAACTGGGTGAACATCGAGAAGAGTAGCCCGTCGATGCCGAAGTGGTGCGAGAAGTCCCTGAGGTGGTGCTGCAGGCCACCGCCAAAGGCGTTCGCGTTGCCATCTGCTGCGAAAGGATGGTTCTTCTCCAGCTTCCTGATGGCCCCGGCGAGGTCGTCCCCGTTGTACCCCTCGCTCCTTGCCACGCTGATGACGAAGCGCTCGACCTTGTCCTCTCCCCAGCTACCCGCGCGGTCGAGCGAGAACTCGCCGACCCACAACGTATCGATGAGTCCAGAGATAACGCCGCTAGCGGCAGCAACGAGGTAGTCAAGCCTGTCGGCCTTGTCCACGCTTGGATCCCAATCGACCTCATCTTCGAGCGTCTCGTGGATGCCCGCAGAGGTCTCTTTGGCCCGTGACGCCTCATCGCCAAGGGTGAGCGAGGGGGTGCCCAGAAGGGGGGTGCGCTTCTTGAAGGAGATGTCGTACTGGACGAGTGAGCCGAAACCGTCGGTTGCCAGCTCGGTTGATTCGCCACTCATGGCCAAGATCCACCTTTCGAAGTGCATGGCTAACATGGCAGTGGTCGGCATTGCCGAACTCATTGCAGCGCCTTCTCCAAAGATGGGAAATCGTTCGGAGACGAGCGATATGGCAGCTGTATTTCCGATATCAGACTATCACCCGACGGAAGAGGTCAAGGATTCTTTCGCCCGTGGCAGAATCGATGCGGTGAGCGATTGAGTCGAGGCCTCATTAGACTCCTTGGCGTAGGCGCTACCAACAACGTGTGGGAATCGGCCTACGATTTAGTACCGTGGCGGAAGCGCTCATCAGAACACGGCGCGCAGTGCGAGTCTTACCGCCCAGAGGAGGACGCGCGGGAACCCCCTCAGGACGGCGAGCGTGATCCTGCCTAGGGCCAAGAAGAACCGCCTCATGACGCACCTCCGAATGCCGGGTCCGACGTTGGCGTGACGGTAGCGCGCACGCGCGACATGAATTCGAAGCTCTCGGTCGGGACGCCGGCCCATGCGCAGACCCTGCCGGCCGCATCGCGCGGGTTGTCGCCCGCCACCTCGGGGATGGAGAGGCCCGTGCGGTACGCCCAGGCGGCAAGGGTCGGCAGGTCGGACGGCCCGTCGTCAAGCGAGGCGCGGACGTCCTCGAGCCGCGAGACGTCCACGAGGCCGTCACCCACCCTCATCCACCTTGTGGCTCCGTCGACGTCCACCCTGGATGCCGCCGCCAGTTCACCAGCCGTCGCGAGCTGCGCCCTCCAGCCCCGGCGCCTCCTGAGTGCTTCGTCCCCGGCCACGCCCTGCGAGTCGTAGTAGTCGAGCTCGATCCACATTCCGTCGTCCCCAAGGCTGAGGACGAGGTCCGAGAGGACGCTCCTCCCCGGGAACGGGTCGGGGTGCGTGAGCCGGTCGGAGTCGAACTCCTCGACCCGCCCGTCGGCGAACGACACCGTGACCCTCATCTCTCCCTCCCGTCCGTCCGGCTGTTGTCTCCGCGGTCTGGCTGCTGCCTTCCGATGGACTCGACGTGGCGCCTCGCGTGACCGCCGCGCCCCGCGGCCTCCTGCCGCTCCGGCAGCATGCCGTGCCTCCTTGCCAGCGCGATCGCCGCGTCGATGCGCTCCCTCTCGCCGGGGTCTCCGCATCGCCCGGCCGCGACCGCGAGCTCCTCGACGGAGCGTGCGCGCGTCTCCTCGATCACGGCGACGGCGGAGGAGAGCCCCCTGAGCTCGGAGAAGTCCCTGAGTTCGATCGCGCGGCGCGCGGCCTCCTCGACACCCATGACGGAGCCGTCGGGCAGCAGCGCCTCCCCGCGGCGGGCCGCGAGCCTCGTGAGCACGTCTTCTCGCCGGTAGTCGGTGCCGAGCCTCGTGCCGCTCACCCTCCTGGCGGGCTGGTCAGCGAGGCAGAAGGTCCAGTCCCTCCCGTCGCCGCGGACGCTCGCCTCCACGCCCAGGCGCGAGAGCCTGCCGAGCGGCTCACCCTCGGTCCTGGAGGAGGCGACGGCGACGTCCACCCTCGACCTGATGCCGGCGACCCAGGAGTACGCACCCCTGGACGAGAGCTCCGCCTCCGCGCGCCCGACGTGGACCCGCTGGTAGTTCTCCCTCGAGCCTCGCTTGCGCGTGTCCGGGTGCCGCGCGTCGATTCTGCCCTCGAAGTGCGAGAGCCCCATGTCCCGCGCGATCGCCTGCAGCCGCCCGTTCAGGAGGCCTGGGTCGGGGTCGCGGAGCCTGTTCCCGGTGGCGAGGTTCGTGTTGTTCACGATCACGTGCGCGTGGGGGACGTGGCCATCGTTGTCGTCGTGGTAGACGATGGCCACCTGGAAGTCCGGGAAGCTCTCATCGGCCCAGCGCACGGCGAGCCCCCTCAGGTCCGCGGGCGAGACGCCGTCGCGCGGGTCGGGGGAGAGCACGTAGTGCTTGTAGGTCCTGGCGGGCCTCCCGCGGCGCGGGACGTCGTTGCCGTTTGTGTTTAGTCAAGCCTGACTTTCGGTTTTCATCACGGATTCTTTCGGGTTCGCGCACGAAAGTTTTTCGGGTTTCGTCACGGGCCCGCCGGCGCCTCCCTACCTACCCGACTTCCCGAGCATCAGG
>Ga0256406_1003106_pt1 | contig 21440 bp, 18 predicted proteins | sample RumenRJG_03DNA_FD_185986 | JGI IMG/M metagenome (GOLD analysis project Ga0256406, IMG submission 185986) | Bovine rumen microbial communities from Lethbridge, Alberta, Canada - RJG_03 | ecosystem: Host-associated > Mammals > Digestive system > Stomach > Rumen | place: Canada: Alberta | collected... | reverse complement strand
GTAGTCATGAGAGCTCCTTTCTCTGGTGTTTTGTTGATCTTTGAACAATCACATTTTACCAGAAATCGAGCTCTTTTTATGCTCACTTGTCAGATGAAAGCAAAAAGCTTGAAAAACAAAGTAACTATGTGGATTTCAGCTGCAATCATCGTGTAACGGTGAATAATTCAGGATAAGTTTTACGGGTACGCAGAAAAAAACACAGACAATAAGTTACTCTTGGCGACAGCAACGGCATGGAATTGTAAGAAGACGGAGATAGCATATCGGTGGTTTGCAGAAGGCATTGATGTATACAATAGTGGGACGTTGGAAAGCATGATGCCCCCAATTCTGGCGAACGATCCGGATGGTTCTTTGCAAAAGTATGTAACGTCTATGTTGCACATAGCAGATATTAACGCTTCAGGGTATACTGTGCAGGCCAGTGACTTTACATCGGAAGATCTGAAGAAGATTCCCATAATAGGGGAGCTGAACCTGATGCAGCAGATTACCGATGGGAAAGCCGGAACGTTGAAAAAGTATGAAATTACTACAGAACATGTGATTGAAGGGCCGGAAGGGAAGAAGAAATATTCAGTTCCGTTCCGGATGGAGTCTGAAGGTACCAGAAGGTTTGTGTACATCAGCCCGATTATTAAGGCGGCAATTGAAAGCGGAAAGACAGTCATCATCGACGAGATAGATGCAAGCCTGCATCCATTTCTGGTAGATTATATTCTAGGTATATTCAGTGACAGGGAATAAAAATACGAACGGAGCGCAATTAATTGTCACAACCCAGGATGTCAGCTTGCTGAGCCTTAACCGTTTCCGAAGGGATCAGATTTGTTTTGTGGAGAAAGATAACAAAAACGGAGTGACAGATTTGTATTCCCTGGATGAGTTTGCACCACGGAAGAATGCAGACATTCGGAGAGGGTATCTGCAGGGACGGTATGGTGCAATCCCAGCGATAGGAGATGGAATGGTGAGGCGGATCCGATTCACCTTGCGAAAAAGGCGGAAGTTGCCTAGCAATCAGAGAAGTGCGATGCTGAGTTTGGCGATCTGGTGTATTGTGTGTTTGACACAGATACTGACCCGATCAAACAGCGTGAAATCGATGAAGCGATTCGTCAGGCAGGGCACAGTAATGTGGAAATCGTTCTCTCAAATCCCTGCTTGGAGGTATGGTTTATCCTTCATTTTGGATATACAAGTAAACAGTTTCAATCAAATGAAGAAGTATTGAGGGAGCTTCGGAAAAATATACCGGACTATGAAAAGATTTCGGAATCAATGAAGTCAATATCAAGAAATGGGCCAATGAGATCAACGATGGACTCTGCGAAAGAGCGAAGGAGGCGGTGTGATGACAAGGTGAACCTGAAGTGTCGAAACTAGAGAAAATGATGAATAAGCGTGACGAACTCCGGAAAAAGGAATTCATGAAGGCGATCGAAGACAGTGGCAAGAGATTCAAGGAAATCATAAAGTTCCTTCAGGAAGACTCCGCAGAAGGTGATGCGTTGGATGTCGAGATCGAGAGTTAATTTTAGGAAAATCACACTAAGGGAGGCTTATGTGATGAAGAAACCGTGTCCTCATCCATTTAAGAGAAAACAAAATATACAATATACTATATATGTATATAGTTTCTTTTTCATTCTAATTTTACTTCGACATTTTGATATGCAAATTATCAGTGATGATCGTGTGAATATTGCAAATCATGCTGAATGGACTTTTCGACAGATATTTGAATGGCGTTATACATTTAATGGTAGAATATTTACGGATATGGCGGCGGAATTTTTCTATTTTTATGTTCCATTCTGGTTGTGGAAAGCAGTGGATAGTCTTGTTTATGTAGGAATTGCTCGCTTGTTGGTATTTTATTTCTCAGAGGAAAAGCTGTGGCAGACGATAACAGTTTGTTCTTTGATTTTACTATTCCCTAGAGATTATCTTTCTTCTGCCGGGTATATAGCAACAACGACAAATTACATCTATACATTTTTTGCAGTATTGATTGCGGTGCTTCCTATAGTTTTAGCCTTAAAAGAATATCCTGTTTTTTCTGATAAGAAAAAGGTGGTAGGTATCAGCATATTGGCTTTATTTGGATTACTATATGCAACCAATCATGATCAATATGCAATGGTTTTAATGGGGGGTTGTTTCCTGATGCTTTGCTATCTGTTATATGAGAAGAAGATTGAAAAAGGGCGAAAAGATCATTTTAGAAAAGAGGTGTTGTTATGCTTATGGGCAACATTGATCATTTCAGTAATATTGTATCTGTGGCAATGGAATATGCCGGGCCATATTAACAGAATGACGAGTACCGAAGAGAGGGATCTCTATCTTCCTGCATTTGCAGACTGGTCATTATTGAAGAAGATTTATCATGGGTATAGTTCAACGGTAGCAGTCTTGTTTTTTAAGACAAATGTAATTATGTTTATGTTCCTGATTGTTTTATCCCTCCTCTCTGTTAAGGCCATTCTCCAGGCAAAACAAGAGATGATCACTTCTAAAAAACAATATATAAGCGCATCTATAGGATGTTTTCCATTAATATTGCAGTTATTAATATGGGCACTCGGCTATAAACATTTTGTTGTATATTATGATTATGCATTTAAGATGCCAGAGATTGGCCCTTTCCTCAAAAACACAAAATATCTTATTGCACTTGCTCTTTCTGTCATTATGATATTGAGTATTGTGTTTGCTATTGTATTGCTGGTAAGAAATCGTATTAGGACATCTATAATAGGGATGCTTCTGTTTCTGGCTGCCGGCTCCAGAGAGATGATGGGTCTTTCTCCGACGATTTATGCCTCAGGATATAGGACATTTACTTTTTTCCTATTCGCGATCATGGTTTGTATTCTCTTAGGGTTACAAGAAGTAGTTGAGCAATTAGAGATCTCATATAACAAGTAACTAAAACTTCTCATATCAAAAATGGGATTCGCGCCTTGAAAACTCAATAACACAGGCAATCAGATAGGATCCTTATTGTAGTTAGATCATGGCTTCTGTACCCTTTGTCTGGACAAGCTTTCTTCGTCTTGCCGCAAGGGAACGGCCATCGTATTGACCAATCGGGCTGATAAGATTGCTCTCTTTTGAAGAAGCCAAAAGACAGCTGTTCACCGGTAGAAACGTATTTCCGTCGGTCCATCCGAGTGTCATCGGACGATAACCCATGCGATATTTCATAGATGTATGGTCGAACACGCGGGAACCGAGTTCCGTTTGCTTACAGCTCGTAGGTTCAGAAAGGCTGTCATCCACAACAAACGCATTCACTCGTTCTTCCGACGTAAGCGGAACAATGATGTCAGCGACCTTTTTAGACAGAAGGGTAGTAAAACGCAGCCAGTTCGTTTTCGGGCTGTTCAGGAACCGATAGAAGGTATTCATTGAGAACGCCTCTTTGAAGAAACTGGTCTTCTACTGCATAGACATATTGCGGCCGGCGAAAACATTGCAGAGCTTGTACTTGGATATATCAATCACCGAAACACCCTTCTCCTTCTGGACATTGCATTTGCGGAGAAGGTTACCGATCCTGAAAACTGAGAAAAACGATGAAATTGCATTAAAAAGTTCCTGTCCGTCTTTGCCATGTGGTAAAATTGAAATTGGCATAGAAACCTGAGGTGTGGTTGTTCTTGGACAATTCAATTATACCAAAGGGACAGGATCTATGCCTTTCTAATTGCCTACATTATTAAGTTTTCAAGGTTCGACACACCTTTCTGGTGTGGGAAGTTTTAGTCAGTCATTTTTCACAGGGTTGCAGCTGCAGAACATGGTTCAGAAGAACCGGCAGGATTTTGAAATGCACTTAATGAAAGCTGCGGAGGATAAGAAGAAAGTATTGGGACAGTCGGAAAGCTGATATGCGGATGCCGATGGTTCTCAGGGAGAGAATGAAGAATGGAAGCAGGGAAAGTAAGAAGGGCAGGCTCTCGGGTATTGAGCAGGTGGGAGCGATTCTGGAAACAAAGCTATAAATCAATCTTGCTGATTGCAGGGATATCATTGCTTGCTCTGAGTGCATTACTGCGAACTGGCATGACATACCGGGATGATCTTTGGCGTGCGGTGGACGGATACCGGAATTGGTATCTTGGAAATCGATATATCAACGACATTCTTTCCGCTATGCTGCATGCAGGATGCAAAATCAGCGATATATCGCCGCTTCCGCAAATCCTCGCTGTGTTCATTGCGTCCATTGCCGCTTATCTTACGATCCTGATATTTGCTGATGGGAAAAGGATAGGATGGCTTCAGATTACGGCTGCGCTTCCCCGAGTTTTATTTCCATATTTTCTTGTCTGTCTTTCCTATAAATTTGACGCACCATATATGGCATTATCCGTGCTGGCAGGAACAGTCCCTCTTCTGTACGTTCAGAATCGTGCACGTTCCTATTTTCTAGCGTCTTTTCTGGGTACGCTGCTAACCTGTATGACCTACCAGGCTTCTCTTGGCATATATCCTGTACTGGTTCTCTTTTTAATATTCGGATACTGGATGAAGGGAAAGTGGAAAGCGGGAAAGTGTTTTCGTATTTTGGGAATATCAATTGTGTCATATCTGGGGGCATTGGTAATCTACCGCATTCTTTTCGTGCGCTATGTCATCCCATATGCGCAGGGAAAAGTGTTTCCTCTAAAAAAGCTGCCGGCGGGAGTTATGGCGAATTACCGGGTGATCTACCGGGCTTTCAGAGCGGATCTGAACCGAGCATGGAAACTACTGTTGCTTGTTCTGATGATCAGCTTTTTTATATCGGTGGTAGTAAACACAAAACGAAACCGATTTGTTTCGGCAGTGATGTGCCTTCTATGCATCGCAACGTCCAGCGTTCTGGTAGTAGGGCCGCTGATAGCATTTGAAGGACAAAACTTCATTGCCAGGTATTCTTATGGGATCGGAACCCCCTTTCTTGCAATGGCGGTTTGCCTGTCATTCACTCAGAAGTTTCCAATCGGCAAGATTGCATTTGTAGGTATAAGCTGGTGCTTTCTGGTGTACAGTCTCACCTATGGCAATGCGGTATCTGAGCAGATGCACTATGTTGATGAGCGCTGTTTACTGATTATGGAAGACATGAATAACCTGCCGGAAATAAAGGATTCCAGGCATATGGAGTACCTGTTCACGGGAACATGCGGCTACTCACCCAGTATAAAAAAATTGGTTCGCAGAACGCCGATGCTAAAACGAATGATGTTGCCTAAGGTGGGAAAAGATTACTTCGGCGGATACTACTTCGCAACTCACTATATGGACGGAGCGGCTCAGTTTAATCCGTATATTCTGGTTGAACAACTGACTGATCGAAAGGTTGTCAAGGATACAAGGTTTCATACAATTGAGCAGGAAGGCTCAGTTTACGTGGTGAATGTCAAAAAGTGATGAGGCGTAGCTTTTTGCTTTTTAAAGTGGTTCGTGATAAACTTGCTGAAAGTTTGCCATGAGAAGATCACGAGATAAAACAGTAGGAATCAGCACGGAATGGGCGAAGAGCGGATATTAATTATCATACCAGCTTATAATGAAGCGGAGAATATCGAACACGTAGTAGATGACTTGATCAAAAACTATTCGCAGTATGATTATGTAGTCATTAATGATGGTTCGTCTGATGATACGCGAAAGATTTGTGCGCGTCGGGGATATAATTTCCTTGACCTTCCCGTAAATGTGGGACTGTCAGGCGCAATCAAAGCTGGAATGCGATATGCGAACTATTACGGGTATGACTATGTTGTCCAGATTGATGGCGATGGTCAGCATGATCCGAAATATATCGCTTCAATGGCCGAGCTGATGGAAGAAACTGGGTGCGATATCGTAATTGGATCAAGGTTCAAGAATGAAAAAAAGCCGGGCGGCCTTCGGATGTTGGGAAGCAGAATCATCAGTGGCGCAATCCATGTGACAACAGGCAGGAAAATCCAGGACGTCACAAGTGGAATGAGGCTGTTCGATAAGCGGATGATCAAACGGTTCGGTTATGACATTCATTACAGTCCGGAACCTGACACGTTGGCATATCTTTTAAACTGCGGATTCCATATTGAAGAGATTCAGGTGCAGATGTGCGAACGAACGGCAGGAACCAGTATCTATAAAAGTCCGCTGGCTTCTGCAAGGTATATGCTGCAGATGATGTTTTCTATCTTTTTATTTCAATGGGTCAGAAAGAAAAACGAGGCTTAATGCCATGTTTTTGACGGAGGAAAGTAGACGATGTCTGGAGTTTTGCGTATCATGCTTCTGATTGCAGCGGTGTTCTCAGCATGGTGGATTCTTCTGAAAATACGAAAATGCAAGGTGAAAATGGAAGATGCCATATTCTGGGTATGCTTTGCAGCAATTCTGTTGATTATGGGCATTTGCCCTGAATTTACATACTGGCTGACAGGCGTATTCCAGATGCAGTCTCCGGCGAATCTGATTTTTCTGATTATCATCTTTCTTCTGATTGAGAAAGTGTTTACCTTGTCTATTATTACTTCGCAGCTAGAGGATAAGGTGACGGTGCTGTCGGCAGAGGTTGCGCTTCGTTCACATGCGGATGAGCAGGTCAGTAAAGAGGAAGAGCAGCAGATTCAGAACATGGATGCGAAGAGTACGGAAACAGCTGTTTCAGAGAATGATCAGCCTCACAAGTCCTGATGACATCATCGGAAACACAGGTGATCGTATGAGATACGGGAACGAGGATCACACTTTTGTGATATGTGCATATAAGGAAAGCCCTTATCTGGAGGACTGTATCCGTTCAGTCACAGGTCAGACCGTCTGTTCCTCAGTGATAATTGTTACCTCAACTCCGAATACATTTATCCGAAAGACTGCTGATAAGTATCAGATACCTCTTATATGCAACCATGGTGAAGCCGGCATTGCAGGCGACTGGAATTTTGCGATCGAGACAGCGAAAACTCCGCTTGTCACAATCGCCCATCAGGATGATATCTATGGCAGGCACTACTTGGAAGCAGTTTTGCAAGCAGCCAGTTTTTGCAGTCATCCGTTGATCCTGTTTACAGATTATGACGAGCTGCGCGATGGGAAGATTGTACGTGGCAATCGACTGCTGCGAGTTAAGCGCCTGATGCTGAGTCCTCTGAAGATAAAAGCATGCTGGAAAAGCATCTGGGTTAGGCGCAGAATTCTTTCGATGGGGTCTGCTATTTGCTGCCCGTCAGTGACAATTGTAAAAAAGAATGTCAGTCTTCCCGTCTTTGAGAATAATATGAAAAGCAACATCGATTGGCAAGCGTGGGAAAAATTGTCCCATGAGAAAGGTGAATTTGCCTATATTCCATCTGCTCTGATGCTGCACAGGATTCATAGGGATTCGACAACATCACAGCTGCTTGAGAAAGATCAGCGGAGAGTCGAGGATTTGTACATGTATCGAAAGTTCTGGCCTGTATGGATCGCAGGAATCATTGAACATTTCTATCAGTCTGCTGAAAAATCGAATGAGATCAATGGAAAATTATGAATCAGAGTACAGTTCAGAGAGGCCTGGTAACAATCATTGTCCCGGCTTTCAATTCAGAGAAATACATAGAGAAGTGCTTGAATTCGATTCTGAGGCAAACATATCAGAATCTGGAAGTGATTGTTGTGGATGATGGCAGTACAGACGGAACAGCCGGAATCATCCGGGGGATTGCCGGAAGAGATCACCGAATAAGGCTTCTGTGTGAGGAAAACAGAGGAACATCTGCGGCGAGAAATTATGGCCTGGAGGAAGCAACAGGGGAATATCTGACATTCGTAGATTCAGACGATTATATCGCCAGAGATTATGTTGAGCGACTTCAGAAGAGATGCGAGAGTACAGAGGCGGACATGGTCATCTGTGGGCTGTGTTATGTAGGAGAAAACGGAAGAATTCTGAAGAGGATCGTTCCGGATTACTACCAGAGGGGCGTCCATGAAGAGTGGACATTCCGGATTTCAGCAGCCTGCTCCCATTTTTACCGGAGACAGATCTGGGAAAAGTATCATGTCCGATTCGCGGTTGGAGAGCGCGGTGAGGATATGCCAGTTGCTCTTTTTTTCAGCGCAATGTGCAGGAAGATCGAGGTCCTTCCGTTTGCGGGATATGCATATGTTCAACATGCGGATTCGGCGATGGGAAAATTCCGCGGACTGAAAACCTGGAATCTGCCGCTCCGGTCGCTGGAAGAGTCCATCAAGAAGGCGGAAAAGATTGGAATTGTAAATGACCGGGAGTTCTTTGAACTATTTGTGATGCGGATTCTTGGTACATGCTTTTTTGACCTTGCGAGAGGGGCGGACAGAAAGATGCTTCGAAAGCTTGCGAAGTACACTGTTCGAATCGTTGAAACGTATCTGCCGGACTATATGAGAAACTCGAAAATGGATCTGCGCTCGAGTCTGGATATTCCGTTTGTCCAGAAGATGGCGGTTTCTGTTATGAGCATGCTGATCTATACAAGATTCATTTACCCCGTGGCAGATCTCCTCAGCATGATATGAAGGGCAATATCAGTTAAAGAAGACATAGAAGCTTTTGAAGATATGCGGAGAGATGTATGGATGAAAGGGTCGGCTTTGTGATACTGCACTATGGTGACATGACGGTCACGGATAAATGCGTACAATCGATTCTTCGTATGGAAGGATGGGAGCAGACACTGATTGTGATTGTGGACAATGAGGTCCAAAGAAGTGTGGAAGAACGGGAGAGCACCCGGAGACGTTTCGAAACACAATCAAACATCATAGTCTTAAAGAACAATGGCAAAGGTGGGTTTTCCGAGGCCAATAATCTTGGATATACGTACGCACGGGATGAGGGTTGTGGTTTTATCCTCATGTTGAACAATGATATTGTGTTTCCACAGAAGGATTTTCTCCAAATATTGGCTTGTGAATATCAGAAAAAGAAGTGTCATGTGCTGGCTCCGGATATTGTGAAAGCTCATACGCAGCAACATCAGAATCCTCTTGATACACGGATTCGGACAGAAAAGGAAGCGATGCATACGATTCGACTGAATCGTGCAGCATTGGCACTTTTTCCACTGTCATACCCTTATCTGAGAAGATGGGAGCGTAGGGAGACGGAACGGTGCACCATTCAGAAAAAACAAACAGAACCATGTGAGAATATTGTCCCGTTTGGGGCTTGTCTGATCTTGACACCAGCCTTTGTTGCGGAACAGAAAGAAGCATTTCGGCCAGAAACGATGTTCTTTTATGAGGAATATATTCTTGCGTTAAGGTGTCAGAGACTGGGTTATCTGATCCGATATGTACCTCAATTAAAGGCTCTTCATGAAAGCGGAGCGGCGACCAGGCATACATATTATACAAGTATATCTCAGATGAAATTTCGTCTTGAGCGGACGAGAGACGCGGCAGAAGTGTACCTGCAATATCTGCGCAGCGGAAGGTAATCATTGGTGTTCAGTATGGGTGGAAGAGATATTTCACAAAGCATCTATAATCTGAAGAATGTTCTTGTCAGTCACACTGGTTTGCTGGGACGGGAACTGGAAAAAATAGTGGCGGAAAAATGGATTGATGACATCAAGCGTGCTGTTGATTCTGAGAACATTGAACATGGTAGTACTGCCTGCAATTGGCTGACCGTCAAAGAAAATGACAAGAAGGCTTTTGATGTGTTCAGAAAGCGATCTGCAGATGGAAAATATCCGTCTGTCGGAATCGCTCTTCACAGCTTTGCGATAGGCGGTGGGGAAATATTCCCGATTAATCTGGCAAACTGTCTCTGGAAGATAGGGGTTCCGGTTATACTGATCAGCTGCGGTGTGCAAAAGGAGGATCCGAGAATCAGATCCTTGGTGAATCCAGATGTTCCATGTCTTTCACTTGACAGTTATACGCAGCTTTCGCAGGTGATGAATGATTATAATATCAAGGTTATTCACAGCCACCACGCAATGATCGACCTGGCGGCTGCGCGGGCAATCGAAACCGGCAGGATGGACGCAGGCCTGGTTATCACGCTTCATGGGATGTATGAGGCGCTAGATGCTCCGAGAAGAAGAATGCTGGTGAAATCTGTTTTTCCGAATACGGACTGTTTTGCCTATATTGCGGATAAAAATCTGGTGCCGTTTGAAGAGGCGGGAATACAGATTGACAAACGCTTTACGAAGATCCCCAATGGTCTTCCATCTGGCGGGGGTATGGCTGTGGAGCGGCAGAAGCTGGGAATAGAGGCGGATGATTTTGTTCTATGTCTTGTCAGCCGTGCAATCTGGGAAAAGGGTTGGAAAGAAGCAGTTGAGGCCGTAAGATTGGCGAACCAATGGTCAACAGTGCCGATCCATCTGATTCTTGTCGGGGATGGTGAGGCGTATGATGGATTGAAAAATATCAAGGATTCACACATACATTGTGTTGGAGCACAGAATAACACCAGGCAGTATCTGATGGCATCGGATATGGGATTCCTTCCCTCCAAATACGCGGGCGAGAGCTTTCCACTATCATTGATTGACAGTTTTATGTGCGGAAAACCTGTGCTGGCATCAGCTTTGGGAGAGATCCCGGAGATGGTTAAAACAGAATCAGGAGTCGCAGGTTACATATTTCCACTGACGGAAAAGGGCGCCGTTCCTGTCAGAAAGCTGGCAAAGGTAATTGTCCGAATTGCGGAAGATCCCAAACGATATCAAAGAATGTGCATAGCGACACAGAAGGCGGCAAAACGGTATGATATTCAAAAAGTTGCAGAGCAGTATATTGGGCTTTACAGTGAGGCTGCTAAACAGGAGAAGGCAAAAAAACGACCAAATGTAAAAATCCTGATCAGCTGCCATAAGTCGTCAGCTGCCATTCGTTCAGCTGTTCTGCAGCCGATTCAGGTAGGAGCAGTGTTCAGTGAACAGAAATATGCAGATATGCTTCATGACGATGAGGGGGATCAGATATCTTATCTGAATAAGGCCTACTGTGAACTGACAGCACAATATTGGGCCTGGAAAAATCTAAAGGCTGATTATTACGGCTTTTTTCACTACAGAAGGTATTTGAGTTTCTCTGAGAAAAGTTATCCGGAAGACAGATATGGTAATGTATATGAACCATTTCTTCTGGACAATCAGCACTTCACTCATCAGATCATGAGCAGGTACGGTTGGACGGATCAAAACATTCAACATGTGATGATGAAGTACGATATCGTGACTGTGAAGAGAAGAGTGGTTGGTGCGGAGAATGGTATTCGGACCAAGACTTTGAAGGCAGTTCAGCCGTATACAGTCAGAGAACAGTATGCGGCTGCACCGTACTTAAAGGAGGAGGATCTTCTCCGTACGCTGGAGATTATAAAGGAACGGTCACCAGAATATTACCAGGACGCAATGGAGTATCTAAACGGAAGAACAGCATATTATTGCAATATGTTCGTCTGTCGGGCAGATATATTTCATGAATACTGTGAGTGGCTCTTTCCGATTCTGAAGGAATTCTGTGAGAGGACGGACATGAGTCAGTATACCGACCAGGAACTGCGTACGCCAGGGCATATCGCGGAGCGCTTGTGGGGGGTATATTTCACCAGAATCAGCAAAAATGGAAGATATAAGGTCAAAGAGCTTCAGAGTGTTGTGTTTTCGCATACAGAACCGGAACAGAAGGCGGCAGCCAGGAAGGTCTTGGCCCCTATGTTGAAGCTCGTTCATCGGGCTACAACATAGGGAAGGCGGAGGCACTATTTTTGGGGGGATCTGTGGTTGCTCTTTTTACTACGCATATAGTTGATCACGCGAGCCTCTGGAAGTTCATTCAACAGTGATTTTATTTCTTTCAGCTGCGCTGTGAGTGATTCGATCTGACTGAAATTGGATTGCTGCGACTGCTCAAGACCATCTAACCGATCTGTATGCCATTGCTCTATCTTATCGTGATAATCGAGTCGCTCGGTGTGCCAGTTTTCAATTTTGTCGTGATAATCCAGACGCCCAGTATGCCAGTCATCTATTTTCTGTAATTCGCTGGCATACCGATATAAACTATTTCTGGTATCGATCAGTTCATCATAAAGCAAATCAGATTCGGTATATTTGCTATTGTCAGACGTATCGTTAAGCGCGTTCTGAAGCCATTGCAATGACGATATACGTTTGGTATTGATAAGTGTATCAACCTTGCTGTAGTCAATTGGAGTATTCAGTATACGGATGATTTCCTCCGGATGTATTACTTCTGTAATCAGTCTGTTTTCAAGGTGAAGAAAACGAAGAAGTTCCAGGAAACGTGTTGCCCCGCGGGACTCATTGCTGATGGCTGCAAAAGGCTTATGAAATATGATGGAAAGGCACATCCCATGGAAGGAGTCTGTGATGACATATTTTGCATTGGCCAAATTGGCAATCCAGTCTTCCAGAGAAGCGTCTTTGCATATGGAATGAATATAGTCCTTTCGCTGTTCGACAAACGCATCCAGAATGATGCGTGAAGAACAGCCGAGTGCCGATTCTATCTTTGTCAGTGATTGTTCAAAATCGCCGAATCGATCCAGTACATAGACTCCAATATAATTGGTGCCAGACGAGCTGGATACCTTCGCCAGTTTTTCCAAGTCTTCTTTTTTCAGTAAAAACACTGGGTCCAGGACCCACTCAGCCTTCACATGAAAAAGATCACGGCATAATTGCACAGCGCTTGGCTCGCGGACAGATATCGCATGAAAGCGTTTTAATAAAGCTGAAGTAAGCCGAATGTCGTGTTCAGAGCCATTCCAGTATTCACGGCCAAAGGATGAAGAGTAGGCAATTTTCTTTTTTTCACTGTGGGCAAATTCAAGATAGCAGACTTTCCCAAAGCAGTCATAGAGATCATGATGCCAAATTTGATCAGACCCAACCATAAAGGTGTCAGCCATTTCGTTTAATTTACCCATCTCTTCCTTTGCTTTTGGTACCCATAAAGAATAGGAAGGATAAGGGATCTTTTTGAAAAGGGCTGGTGAACAGTTAGGCGCCCAATCCGCGTTCTGAGGACGTTCAACCATAAGGGTCAGTTTTCCCATTCTGGATAGAATCAAATAGAGAGCATAGTACGTCAATTCGGAACCATAATTTTTCTCTGACCAATTGCCCCAAAGGACGACATCAAATCTGTTGTGATATGAATATACAGCGGCATCATGAAAACTACGTATGTTGAGCAGATCATAAAAACGGTTCCTAAAAGGATGTGCAGGAACATCTGCCGGACGGTTCTTTTGCATATCCGATAAATCAACCTGGTGGCAGGAGATCTGATCCATATTGATATGATCAAAAAGTTCCTGCCCGTGATGATTATTGACAAGAACTGCACTGGTTCCCATGGGGTTATAGTATCCGGGATGGCTCTCTTCAATCCACCAGAAATCGCCTATGGATAAATCACCCTGACGAGGAAAGGAGGAAAAACTGCAGTGTTCGCAGACTTCACGCATCGAAAGACGGGAGTGATAACACAGCTGATAATTATCCTCGTTGCCACGCAGGATGCGAGACTGTTGATCTTTATATTGAATGGTGATTGTATCGGAGTTCCAACCATATTGTTTTGTCCGGAACTGGTACTGGTCGATCTGTTCGATCCCGATACTTTGAGTTAAATACTGCTGAAATAAATGGTTTGATGGACAGTGACCACAATACAGGTCAACGGTGTACAGGTTGGAAGAATTCCGACAGCAGGCTTTTACACCTGCGACCTGGCAGGGCGTTCCAACAAAGAGTACCTTTCTTGCAGGCAGTTCTTGCTGAATGATTCTGATGATCGTCCCCATATCGGACTGAACATATTTACTTCTTCGAAGCAAGCCCAATTCTTCTTCAGTGTGGATCATGATATGAGAAACCCTGAAGCCGTGGCGATAAGCGGCACCGACGACAGCTCCGCCGTTTCGTAAGATATATCTAGCAAGAAGCGAGAATGCTCCACCTGAGGCACTTTCACGTAGGGTATCTGCATCAGCTGAGAGAACGAAGGTATCAGGCGAGGAGGAGTTCTGGTTTTCGGAAGGGGACAGGACAGGGCAGATACGGCCGCATTTACCACAACCTATGCATTTATCCTCATCTATGACAGCGACATACCCATATCTTTGATCGGGGTCCTCTATCATCGAGATGGCTTCTGAGGCACAGGCAGTTTGGCAGGCAGTACATCCTGTACAGCGATTCAGTTCGGAGATGACATAATGTTTTGACATCAAACTACACTCCCTATCAGAAAAATGACCACTTGCTGTCAATGTAAACGACGCCTAAATTATCACGCTCATCATTATACTTTGGAACGATTGAGAAGGAGAGAAAATGGGTCAGGTTGTCTGTCAACTCACCCTTCTGGTTCCTGATGGCACATTCGATATAATAATCGCCTGGAAGCAGATGAATGTCATCCAGCGTTAGCTGAAAGTTCAGTCTGTCTGAGACAGGAATAAGCTCGTCCTTCAGCCACTTGCTTTCAAGTGTTGAGGCATGGCCGCCAAACCGATTAAAGATCTTGATGATCAGATTCACGGCTACATCGGGAAGTTCGGACACCAGACTTCCTTTTAGAATTATGCGCTCAGAATGGTGGAATGCGGTACTTTCGCACAGCTCAGCAGTACAGAGATGAATCTGTTCATATCGAGTAGACATATTTCCAAAACGATTTGCATTCATGCTGCAATGTTGGTTGACTTCAGAAGGAGGATATTTGGAAATAATTTCTGACAACACCTTGTCACCGCTTTCTTTCAGTTCCTTCTTCTGACGGGTCGCTGCACGCTCATCCATTGCAACCATATAGTCTGGGCATACTTTTTGCGGAATACCATCCTCTTTGATTTTGCCATTCTCCAGCCAGATGACACGATTACAGATGCTGCGGATTTGATCCATAGAATGCGATACGATCACGATGGTGGTACCCTCGTTTTTTATCTCCTGCAGCTTATCAAAACATTTTTTTTGAAAATTTGCGTCTCCGACAGCAAGAATTTCGTCGATCAGGAGAATATCCGCATCCACGTTAATCGCAATAGAGAATGCGAGACGCATGTACATTCCAGAGGAATAAGTTCTGACAGGGTTGTCGATATATTCTTCAAGCTCCGAGAAGCGGATGATGTCATCAAGTCGTTTATCAATCTCTTTCTTTTTAAGGCCAAATATTGTCGCGTTGATATATATATTCTCTCGACCTGTCATGTCAGGATGAAAACCAGCGCCTAACTCGATCAGGCTGGAGATTTTGCCATGCATCCGGATCTCTCCGCTGTCCGGGTACAAAATACGATTCAGAAGTTTCAGTGTTGTGCTTTTTCCGCAGCCATTATGACCTATGAGTCCCAAAGCTTCACCGTGATGGACATGAAAACTGATATGGTCAAGAACATGATTCAATGTGTAGCGATTTCGCTCATGGGATAAAACCCTGTCTTTGAGTGTATGACTTTTATCATTGTAAACCTTGAACGATTTGCAGACATCGATGACTTCAATCGTAGGGGCCGAATGACTATCAGACACTGTATTTGAGATATTGTTCATAACATTCCCTTATATGAAAGATGTAATCAATAATACACACATAACAGTAATAAGGTATTCTATCACAACACGACTTTGTTCTCAAATACAACGATTCAGGAGCAATACTGCAGATATTACGGAATTGTAACGGGATTGATAAGTTTATTGCTTTTTACGGACCTGTTCTCTATAATAAAACAATACATATCGTAATCTAAGAATGGAGTTATTGCGCATCATGAAAGGGCATATCAAAGAAGTCTTTGCGTATAAAGACATGATCCACAGTCTGACGAAAAGGGAGTTGAGGGGAAAATATGCAAAGTCTGTATTGGGATTTCTCTGGTCGTTTTTAAACCCGTTATTTCAAATTCTTGTTTATACGTTTGTATTTTCTGTTATATTCAAGAATTCTATGGATCATTATTATATTTACCTGATGACAGGTCTATTACCATGGACCTTCTTTGCGGATTCTTTCTCACAGGGAGCAGTCGCTATCATATCGAATTCTGAGATGGTAAAAAAAATATACTTTCCAAGGGATGTACTTGTCATTGCAGAGGTGAACGCGAAGCTGATCAACTTGCTTCTGTCAATGATTGTAATGGCACTCTTTATTGTTTTTTCTGGGGTAGAGTTTACATGGCATATCGTTTTTCTCCCTGTTATTCTGTTTATCGAATATATTTTTGCACTTGGATGCGCTCTGCTGGTCAGTTCCATAACGGTATATTTGAGAGATATGGAGTATATCGTGAATGTAATTCTGATGGCGTGGATCTGGGGAACGCCAGTAATGTACAATCTGGATGCAATCAGTGGAGTATACAGAAGACTTTTGACGTTAAATCCAATGACACCAATCATTGTATCATATCAGGATATTTTATATTGGCATAGAGTCCCCTATTCTGTGAACTTAATGGTGCCTCTGGTTGAAGCTGTCATTGTACTGATTCTTGGAGAAGTAGTCTTTTGTCGATTGGTCAGGGGATTTGCTGAGGAAATGTAAAAAGTTCCAGACAAATATAGAAATGTGGAGGTAGTTATGACTCAAAATAATGTGAAAATATTGATCTCATGTCATAAACCATCTGATGTGTTGAGAACAGAAGTCTTCCAGCCAATCCAAGTCGGCTGTTCCGGGAAGCATGAGTTGTTTCCTGATATGCTTCATGATAATGAGGGAGAAAACATCTCCGCAAAAAATCCTATGTACTGTGAGTTGACAGCACAGTATTGGGCATGGAAAAACTTGGACCTTGACTACTACGGATTTTGTCATTATCGGAGATATTTCAATCTGTCGCAGAAGGAATATACGGAAGATTCATATGGGAATATTTTGGAATCTTATCTGGATGACCAGACAACTCAGAAGTATTGCCTCAATGACAACAGGGTCAGGGAGCTGGTTAAACAGTATGATGTCATCGTGACAGAGAGGAAAGACCTCAGGAACATGCCGGAGCATTATACGTCGACCAGGCAGCATTACCAAAATGCACCGAAACTTCATATGAAAGATTATGATCTGATGCTTCAGATTATTGATGAGAAATATCCTCAGTACAGCGATGCTGCCCACCAGTTTGCAGAGGGCAGTGTTTCCTGTTTTTGTAATATGTATATTCTCAGGAAAGACTTGTTCTTCAAATACTGTGAATGGATGTTCGCCGTTCTGGATGAGTTTTGCAAACGGACGGATATGAAGCGTTATAGCACAGAGGCTCTTCGGACCCCGGGTCATCTGTCGGAAAGACTATTTAATATCTATTTGATTGATCTGCTAAAAAAACACCCGGAGTTGAGAGTAAAAGAAGTGCAGTGTGTTGCAATTCTAAATACGGATCCACAGGAAATTGAATTGAAACCGGCATTTCAGAAGAATTCTATTCCTGTCGTCTTTGCGGCGAATGATGCATTCGCACCTGTTTTTGCAACCTGTTTTCGTTCCTTGCTTGACCATGTAAACAGTCAGTATCGTTACGACGTGGTACTGATAGAGTCAAACCTTACGAAGGATAATAAGAGGAAGCTTCTTTCAATGATGCATGGCATTGACAATGTGTCCTTGCGCTTTTATGACCCCGGAAGGCTGATTCATGGGTATGATTTGAAAGCGAATGCGCATATTAGTGTTGAGACATATTACCGGTTTTTAATACAGAGTATTCTTCCGGATTATGACAAGGTGCTGTATCTGGACTGCGACACGATCATCAATGCGGATGTTGCAGACTTATACGACACAGACGTTGATGGGTACATGCTTGCGGCTGCGAGGGATCCGGATTTCCTTGGACAGATTAATGGGGCAAACAAATATACCCGCAAATATTGTATGGATACATTCCACATGAAGAATCCATATCATTATTTTCAGGCGGGCATCCTTCTGTTTAATGAGAAGGAGATGAGACGGGCTCATTCAATTGATGAGTGGCTTACATATGCATCTCATCCATATCAGTATAATGATCAGGATGTTTTAAACCTTTACTGTGAGGGCAGGGTCAAGTATATAGGAATGGAATGGAACATGATTACAGACTGTAACCATGAGAGAGTTCGGAATGTTATTGCCTTTGCTCCAGACGATGTGCAAAAGGAATATCAATCAGCACGCGCGACGCCTAAAATCATCCATTATGCAGGCTTCATGAAACCATGGTATTGTCCGACGGAAGATTACGGGCAGGCATTCTGGGATACAGCAAGAAGGACTCCATTTTACGAAGTTCTGGTATACAATATGGCCCAAAGAATGATTGATCATGCGGCACCACACACCACACCCCGAAAAGATGAGAGCCTGCATTTGAAAGTCATTAACACAGTAATGCCTATTGGGACAAAGCGGAGAGAAGTGTTGGATGGCCTTTACGTTAAGCTGTCCGTGCGGAATAAATAACAGCCTGCTTTTCATGTGCAGATTGTATTTCTATTGTGGTGATACGAATAATGAAAAAATGTTACCACAGACAATGGAGTTGAATAATGAACACTGCAGTGGCATCAGAATGGTTGGTTGTAATTACAGCTTTAGCTGTTGTTTTGGTTTGTGCTTACTCAATTTATATAGTTTGGAGGGAACTTCGACTTCATTCGACGTTGACGCTGCTTTATTCAGGATTATTAGCAGGAAGCATTGTTTTTCTGGGATATGGATGCCTTATTATAACCAAGCATTTTTCGGTTGATTCTTTCAATGAGTATTATGATATAGCCCCCTTTTTTGCGTTGAGTATTGGGAGATACATTAATAGTGGGGTAAATTTGATATTGTCAGATATATTCCATATAAATCAGACAATGCAACAACAACCACTAATCTTCATGTGGTGCCTCTCATTAATTTTTTTTATATTGGGATTATCGCTAAAAATTGCAGATTGTATGAAGCAATCAGGAGTAAGGACGTTAATCCTGATTATTGCGATTATTGCAATCGGAATGGTGAATCCATTTATGATGGAATTAATTCTTTTTCCGGAGATGGCTTCACCGTTAACGGTAGCTAATGTTAGTGGGTGTTGTGCGATTTTCTCGTTCTCTGAATTTATGCAAGAGGAGAAGATCAGAAAAAGGATAGCTGACTCAATTATCTGTACGTTAATGTTTCTTATTGTCATAGGAACATACCAAGAATATTTAGGGATTCTTGTATCAGCAATAATTGTATTGATATTGGTTTATAAAAAGAATGATGGCATAGCACAATTAAAGTGGATTGTGGTAGTGCTGGTTTATGGTGCAGGCGCGTCAGTGTTTAATGTATGGATTGTATCTTATTTACGTAGGAAAGAAATAATTGGAAATACAGGTAGAGGCGCAGAACTCTCAAACAACATTATCAAGCGCAATGTCATCGCTGTTAGTAGATACTTTTTGGGATTTATCAAGAATGCTAATGGGTTGATATCTGGAAAACTGATGATGCCCGTGATAATAGCAATAATTTTAGGTATAATAACAACCATCATCACAATTAAAGGTGTTCTACAAAAGTTAGTATTTTGCTTATCACTCTTGGGATGCATCGGACTGGCGTATGCGCCACATATTGTAGAAGGTAATATTGTGCTAAATGCTCGTTCTACCTGTGCTGTGTGGAGCGTTTTTTCAGTGTTCAGTGTTTGTGCTTTTTATTATATCCAGAATCTGAGAACAAATAGAAACAGAAACAAAATTATATCGTATTTTACAGAAACACTTGTAATATTCTTTATTATTACAAATGTAATAGTCCAGCAGGACATGGCCTCGAATCAGATGGTAACTTATACACTGGACAGAACAGAGGCGGAAGAAATTGTTAATCGAATTGAAGAATACGAATCTACAAATAAGGTGGAGATAAAGAAAATCGCAACAATTGGAGATAAGAATGAAACAGCCTATGACGAGTTAAGCAAATATCGTGATGGTGAATTGGGAAAGAGAATTATGGCGACGCATTACTCGAATTATCGTCTGATAAACTATTTAAGCAATCGGAATCTTCAGCTATGTGATGTTTCTAAATATGTCCGTGATAAAGCCAAAACAACGGATTGGTATAAATTTGACCCTGAACAGCAGATTTTTTTTGAAGGAGATACGGTTAATATTATTGTATATTAGATAATGAGAGTATTACGAAGAAAGAGTATGTTTATAGGATGAGAGGAGAACGAGAATCCAATATTGAATTCCTGAGATTAATAGCTTGCATCGGTGTTATTGTGATACATATCAGACCTGTTCCAGTCACATCGGATGGTGTTGATCGGAATGCCTTGGTTATTGCGGCAGTCACAGCAACGGACAGTGTAGCTGTGTTCTTCGCAATCACAGGCTGTTTTTGGTTTTCGCACCAAAACGGATGGGCGAAGACAACTTGGAAGTTTATCAGGACGATATTTATCCCATCATCGGCAATAGCTCTGATGATAATGGTGTTTACCCCGTATATTTTCAGTCACTCTATTTGGCCTTCAGTAATCAAGCCGGATATTACAAAATATTTGGCTGGATTCCTTACAAGAGATTGCTATTATTATTGGGGAGAGGCTTGCGGACCATATTGGTATGTCTTCGAATTTGCAGGTCTTGTGTTTCTATATCCATTACTGAGAGCAGTGTGCGATGGAAGACATGATAGGACAGCGATGTTTATCGTTCTAGCATCCATTATTTTAATGGCACTTAGCGATGCAACTGCATTTTTACCAGATAGAAGCTATGATATTCAAATATATCACATACTTCCAATGGCGGCTGTTGAGGTATTGATCGGTTATTTGATGTATAGGTATAGAGACAAATACCAAGGAAGGCGGTGGGCGACAGGGGCGTTGGTTGGGTTTATTGCTTTAGTAATGCTGCGATACATTTTGCAGGACGCATTATTCGAGATTGATAGTTCTAATAGTTCTTTTATTGCATATGATCACTGCCTTGCCCCGGTAGTGACAATATTTCTATTTGTGATTTTTCTTAATATTCATATTAGATATTGTTATGTAATCAATAAACTGGCATCTTATACGTTTTATATTTATCTTATACATTATGCGGTTAGGATCAAGCTTTTTCAATTAGGTGTTTTTTCTGAATTATTGAAGATATTGAATATGTATTTTTCAAAGCTATTATTGATTGATTTGATATATACATTTGTTGCAACTGCAATAATATTCATTATCAGCTTATTGTTTGCTTTTATTATAAAAACGATAGAAGAGGCGATTTCCAGAATCATAAAGAAATTAGACAATATGTAATGGCCCCACATTTGTAACATCGCGGATTTACCTGTAAACTGTGATCGTCACAATCATGGTAACAAGGATTACCGCATACAAATGGAGGCCACCAAATGAATAATACCAC
>Ga0256406_1003105_pt1 | contig 21447 bp, 21 predicted proteins | sample RumenRJG_03DNA_FD_185986 | JGI IMG/M metagenome (GOLD analysis project Ga0256406, IMG submission 185986) | Bovine rumen microbial communities from Lethbridge, Alberta, Canada - RJG_03 | ecosystem: Host-associated > Mammals > Digestive system > Stomach > Rumen | place: Canada: Alberta | collected... | reverse complement strand
GCACGAAGAGCGGATTATGTCCGCAGTCGGACTGGTACGGGAATAATTCACCGTAAAGGAATGGAGTGAGAATGAAATCAGGATTTATTGGCATTATCGGACGGCCGAACGTCGGCAAGTCGACGCTGCTCAATCGCATATTGGGTGAGAAAATCGCTATTACGTCAAGCAAACCGCAGACGACGAGAAACCGGATTACCGGTATTTATACCGACCTCAAGTATCAGGACGGAGAAGGGCTTCAGATGGTCTTTCTGGACACGCCGGGCATCCACAAGCCGAAGAACCGGCTCGGCGGCGCGATCAACGAGACGGCGGTCAATACATATAAGGGAGTGGATCTGATCCTTCTGATCATTGACGGGACGAAGAAATTCGGAACCGGGGATCAGTATCTGCTGGATATGATTCAGGAAGTCGGAACGCCGAAGATTCTGGCGATTAATAAAATGGATCAGATGAAGCCGGAGGATTATCTGGAGCTTTACACGCATTATGACAAGACCGGTCTGTTCAGAGATATTTACGGGATATCCGCACTGAACGGAACCAATGTGGATGAGCTTCTGTCCTGCATTTCCGGCTATATGCCGGACGGTCCGATGTATTATCCGGAAGACATGGCGACCGGCGATCCGCTCCGCTTCATCGTCAGCGAGATCATCCGGGAGAAACTGCTGGAATACCTGGACGAAGAGGTTCCGCACGGTGTATATGTTGAGATCGAATCCTACGAAGAGAAGCCGGATATCACCAATATCAGCGCGGTGATCTATTGTGAGAAGAAATCTCACAAAAGCATTATCATCGGCAAAGGCGGCCGGAAGATCAAAGGAATCGGCAAAAGCGCTCGGCTTGAAATCGAATCGCTGGTTGGCACAAAGGTCTATCTGGAGCTCTGGGTCAAGGTAAAAGAGAACTGGAGAGAATCGGAGCGGATGATTCGCAGCTTCGGATACCGGGACGAATAATGCTGATCACTACTGAGGGCATCGTGCTGAAACAGAACAAGATCGCGGGAAACCGCCGGATGATCGTGCTTTTTACAAAAGATTACGGCAAGATCTCTGCCGGAACCAGCCTGAACGAACGGAGTAAAGGCCGTTCTGCTCTGGCATTGAGGCCGTTCACCTATGCGGAGTACGAGATCTACAAGAACCGAGGCTATTACAACATAAACGGGGCATCTGTACGGAAAAGCTTCTATGCGATTGGCGAGGACATCGACCGCTTTATGGCGGCGTCGCATGTCATCGAATATCTGAATCTGTCTCTGGAAGAAGAGCAGTACCGTCCGAGGATGTTTGAGCTGACGATTGAATTCTTGGATGCAGTCACCAGGGCGACGAAAAGCAGCTGCCAGACCATGGTCTATGCATATATTTTCAAGACGCTCGGGATGCAGGGTATCATGCCGGAACTGCGGCAGTGCGTCAATTGCGGGAAACCGCTGGATCAGATGAAGAGACCGATTCGTTTTTCCGTCAGCGGCGGAGGAATACTATGCGGAGACTGTTCCGGGGAGGAGAAAGCAGATCCGAATGTATTGATTTTCGAACCTGATTTTGATATAGTTGAAGTGATACAATACATGACAAAGAGTCCGCTGGAGACGTTTGGAAGAGTCACGCTGAAGAAGAATGTGCAGCGGGAGCTCGGACGGATTCTGGCGGAATATCTGGATTACTATTTGAATATTGATCTGTTTGGAAGAGATCTCAGCGTACCATCGCTGTAGAATATGAAAGGAGGCAATTATGGAGATCACGTTAGAGAAGATCGAATTGGTCAAAGATCGCACCGGTGTGACTTATAAGGAGGCGAAAGACGCACTGGAAGCTGCGGACGGAAGCGTTGTCGATGCCATCATTAATATCGAGGAATCCGGAGAATTCAACGCAGAGCCGGAGAGCGAGAAGTCCGCTCCGAACAATGCTCTGTTCGATACGATCCGGAAGACGGTAGCGAAGGGAAATATGTCCCGGATTATTGTCCGCAAGGGCGATGAGATCCTGATCAATGTTCCGCTTACTGCCGGACTCGTCGGCGCGGTTGTCGCACCGTGGGGTGTGATTTTCGGTATTATCGCGGCAGCCGGTTTAAACTGCAAAGTGGAATTCGTCAATGACAAGGGCGAGATCACGGACGTGAACGGCAAGGTCAAAGCGAAGTACGGAAAGGCGAAGATCCGCGGCCGCGAGGTATACGGCAAGGGTCAGGATACGGTCGACAAGATCCTTGAAAGTGATTTTTACAGCGATCTGAAGAGCCGCGGTGATGATGCAGTCGGCCGGATCCGTGACAGCGAACTGTACAGCGACCTGAAGGATAAGGGCGGAGATGTGATCGACGATCTCAAGGAGAAGGCAGACGGCTTCGATCCGGATAAGGTTCGGGAGAGTCTGGACAGTCTTATGAAGAAAGGCTCCGGAATTTTCCGCAAATCGGACAAAGGCGAAGAGATTCCGGTAGAGTCTGAGGACATAGCAGGTGTCGGACCGGAACCGGAGGATGCGGCTTCTGAGAGCAGCGCCCCGGCGGACGATCAGACCGGTGGAGAAGAATAATAATTTGGAGTAGAGAATGGCAGAAGGCAGTAAGAAAGAAACCAATTCATCAAATGTAACAATGGAGAAGATCAAGGCGCTCTGCGTCAACCGGGGATATATTTTCCCGGGATCGGAGATCTACGGCGGACTCGCGAATACATGGGATTACGGCCCGCTCGGCGTGCTCTTCAAGAACAATGTCAAGAAAGCATGGTGGAAGAAATTCGTCCAGGAATCGAAGTATAACGTCGGACTCGACGCGGCGATCCTGATGAATCCGGAGACATGGGTGGCCAGCGGTCACGTCGGGGGATTTTCGGATCCGCTGATCGACTGCAAGAGCTGTAAGTCGAGATTCCGCGCGGATCAGCTGATCGAAGACTACATGAAGTCGAAGGGAGAGACGATTTCCTGCGACGGATGGAGCAACGAGAAGCTGGAGGCATTTATCAGCGAAAATCAGATTCCGTGCCCGGACTGCGGCAAGTCGGACTTTACCGCGATCCGCAAGTTTAACCTGATGTTCAAGACCTATCAGGGTGTAACGGAAGACTCGAAATCGGAGATCTATCTCCGTCCGGAGACTGCGCAGGGAATTTTCGTGAATTTCAAGAATGTGCAGCGCACTTCGAGAAAGAAGATTCCATTCGGTATCGCGCAGATCGGCAAGTCGTTCCGCAACGAAATTACGCCTGGCAACTTCACTTTCCGTACGAGAGAGTTTGAACAGATGGAGCTGGAGTTCTTCTGTAAGCCGGGTACGGATCTGGAATGGTTCGAATACTGGAGACAGTACGCGCAGGATTTCCTCCGGAGTCTCGGAATGAACATGGACAACATCCGTGTCAGAGATCATAAGAAAGAAGAGCTTTCTCATTACAGCAAGGCTACTTCAGATCTCGAATACCTGTTCCCGTTCGGCTGGGGTGAACTGTGGGGCATTGCAGACCGCACAGACTTCGACCTGACAAGACATCAGGAGCATTCCGGCGAGGATATGAGTTATCTGGATCCGGAGACGAATGAGCGCTATGTTCCTTACTGCATTGAGCCGTCACTGGGCGCTGACCGTGTCGCGCTGGCATTCCTGATTGATGCATATGATGAGGAGACGGTGACAGATGCGAAGGGCAGAGAAGACACCCGTGTGGTTATGCATCTTCATCCGGCGCTGGCACCGTACACCGTTTCAGTCCTTCCATTGTCCAACAAGCTGAAGTCTCAGGCGGAGCCGGTGTACGAGGAGCTCAGCAAATATTTCAGCACGCACTACGATACGTCTGGATCGATTGGAAAGCGCTACCGCAGAGAGGACGAGATCGGTACGCCGTTCTGCATCTGCGTGGATTTCGATACTGCTGAAGATCACTGCGTCACTATACGCGACAGGGACACAATGGAGCAGATCCGTCTGCCGCTGTCCGACGTTAGAGAATATATTAATAGCAAGTTAATGTTTTAAGTTTAAGGAGAGAATCTATGGACAAATTTGTTTATTCGTTCAACGAAGGCTCTAAGGATATGAGAAGCCTTCTTGGAGGCAAGGGTGCAAACCTTGCAGAGATGACCAAGATCGGTCTTCCGGTTCCGTTCGGATTTACCATCACGACGGACGCCTGCAAGGACTATCAGGAGAAGAACGGTCTTGATGATGCAATCGTCAAGGAGGTCTATGAACATCTCGAAGAGCTGGAACAGGTGATGGGTAAGAAGTTCGGCGATGTAGAGAATCCGCTGCTGGTTTCGGTACGTTCCGGCGCGCCGATCTCGATGCCGGGCATGATGGACACAATCCTGAACCTGGGATTGAACGATGATTCGGTTAAGGGTCTTGCGGCAAGAACCGGTAACGAGCGTTTTGCTTACGATAGCTACAGAAGATTTATTCAGATGTTCGGCGATGTCGTAATGGAAATTCCGAAATCGAAGTTTGACGAAGTGTTCGATGGTCAGAAGAAGAAGGTCGGCGCAGAATACGATGTAGACTTGAATACAGATGATCTGAAAGCTATCATCGCCGGCTACAAGGAACTGGTAAAGAAGGAACTGGGCAGAGAGTTCCCGCAGGATCCGAAGGATCAGCTGATGGAAGCGATTCAGGCGGTGTTCCGTTCCTGGAATAACGACAGAGCGATTCTCTACAGAAAGCTCAATAATATCTCCGATTCTCTTGGTACGGCGGTTAACGTTCAGTCCATGGTATTCGGCAACACGGGTGAGACATCCGGTACCGGCGTAGCATTCACGAGAAGCCCGGTCAACGGCGAAAACCGCATCTTCGGCGAGTTCCTTGTCAATGCTCAGGGCGAGGATGTAGTAGCAGGAATCCGTACACCTCAGCCGATCGATGAGATGAAAGAAGCGTTCCCGGAAGTTTACGCTAAGTTCGAAGACATTGCGAAGATTCTGGAGAACCACTACAAAGACATGCAGGATATGGAGTTCACTGTTGAGGATAACAAGCTCTACATGCTGCAGACCCGTAACGGCAAGAGAACTGCGGAAGCAGCGGTTAAGGTTGCGGTAGACATGGTGAACGAGGGCAAGATCGATAAGGAAACCGCAATTATGCGGATTGCACCGGATCAGATCGATCAGCTTCTTCACCCGACGTTCGATTCAGAAACACTGAAGAAATACACTGCTGTAGCGAAGGGCCTTCCGGCTTCTCCGGGAGCTGCATGCGGAGAGGTTGTGTTCTCTGCAGATGAAGCTGCAGTTAAGAACGATGCCGGCAAGAAGGTTGTTCTGGTCAGAGAAGAGACTTCCCCGGAAGACCTCGCAGGTATGGTAGCTGCTGAAGGTATCCTGACCGCTCGCGGCGGTATGACTTCTCACGCAGCAGTAGTTGCAAGAGGCATGGGTAAGTGCTGCGTAGCCGGATGCAGTGCCATCACGGTTTATGAAGATGAGAAGTATATGGAGATCGGTGGAGTGAAGTATCACGAAGGCGATGTAATCTCCATTAACGGAACAGACGGAAGCGTATATGCGGCTGAGATTCCGACCAAGGCACCGGAACTTTCCGGCGATTTCGGAACGATCATGAAGTGGGCGGATGAAATCCGTACGCTGGGTGTCCGGACGAACGCAGATAATCCGAGAGACGCAAAGCAGGCTGTCAAGTTCGGTGCAGAAGGTATCGGACTCTGCAGAACTGAGCATATGTTCTTCGAAGACGAGAGAATCCCGAAGATCCGCAGAATGATCCTTGCAGATACCGAAGAGGAGAGAAGAGAGGCTCTGGCCGGACTCCTTCCGTATCAGAAGCAGGACTTCAAGGAACTGTATAAGGCGCTGGCTGGCAAGCCGGTAACGATCCGTCTGCTGGATCCGCCGCTGCACGAGTTCCTTCCGAAGAATGAAGAGGATATGAAGAAGCTGTCTGAGCAGTTCAACATTCCGATGGAGAAGATCCAGGCGAAGACGATCGAGCTGCACGAGTTCAACCCGATGCTGGGTCACAGAGGCTGCCGTCTGGCGGTTACTTATCCGGAAATCGCGGAGATGCAGACAGAGGCGATCATCACTGCCGCGCTGGAAGTAAAGCAGGAGACCGGAATTGACATCAAGCCGGAAATCATGGTTCCACTGGTTGGTATTGCTAACGAGCTGAAGAATGTAAAGAAGACGATCAGTGAGACAGCTGAGAAGTGCTTCGAGAAGGCCGGCGAGAGACTGGATTACATGGTCGGCACGATGATCGAGATTCCGAGAGCGGCTCTGATCGCTGATGAGATCGCGGAAGACGCGGAGTTCTTCTCCTTCGGTACGAACGACCTGACCCAGATGGGATTCGGTTTCTCCAGAGATGATACCGGAAAGATCATCAAGGAGTATATCAATAAGGGCGTTCTGGAGGAGGATCCGTTCCAGGTGCTCGACCAGCACGGAATCGGCAAGCTGGTCAAGTATGCTGTTGAAGGCGGAAAGAAGACCCGTCCGAACATCAAGCTGGGTATCTGCGGCGAACACGGCGGAAATCCGAAGACGATTGATTTCTGCCACAGAATCGGACTGAATTATGTGTCCTGCTCGCCGTTCAGAGTTCCGATCGCGCGTCTGGCTGCGGCACAGGCTGCGATTCGCAATAAATAGTTTCTAACAGGTATTAATCGAAATGAAGCATTCTTTTAAAGAATGCTTCATTTCATGTTGTATTGTTTGAATAACACGGCGGATCTTCCGCCGGGATGATTATCGGATGACCTGTTTCAGGCAGGCTGTCATCCGGAAAAGAAGGAAGCATGAACTGGCTGGATAAATTTGAAGACGATTTTCATACTTTGGCGAGTATATGCTGTATCGTGGTGGGAAATATCATCTATGCGGTCAGCATCAACGTGCTGATCACACCGATGGGCATGTACAATGGCGGATTTCTCGGACTCGCTCAGCTGCTGCGGTATTTTTTTCTGGAAGTGCTCCATCTGTCGATGCCGACCGGAATTGATGTGACAGGTATTATCTATTTCCTTATGAATGTGCCGCTGTTTTTCTACGCATATAAGGCAGTTGGACTCCGGTTCTCCATCAAATCGCTGGTGTCGATTGGGCTGTCATCGCTCTGTCTGACTTTTGTACCGGTGCCGGCGAAACCGCTGTTCAACGATTATCTGACGGCCTGTGTCGTCGCCGGTGTGATCGGAGGACTGGGATCCGGCTTCATTTTGCGCGGCGGAAGTTCTACCGGAGGTTCGGACATCATCGGTGTGTGCCTTTCGAAGACCCGGCCGAATGTCAGCGTCGGCGGGATCAACATTGCGATGAACCTGGTAGTATATGGCTTGTGCCTGATCGTTTTTAACGTACAGATCGCGGTATACTCCTTCATCTACACGACAATCCGCTCGGTCTTCATGGACCGGATGCACGCACAGAACATCAATACGGAAGTGATGATCATCACGAAGATCGAAGGAATTGATAAGATTCTGATCAAAGATCTGGACCGAGGCGTGACCAAGTGGCGTGGAAAAGGCGCATATACGGAGGATGATGTGAATATCATGATGACGCTGGTATCCAAATACGAAGTCGGCCATCTGAAATCGGTCGTACTAGAGCAGGATCCGCATGCTTTTATTATGATCAGCGAAGGCGAGAACATCGTCGGAAATTTCAAACAGCATATGCAGATCGGAAAATAGCAGCACCGGTATTCCGGGTTCTGCCTTCGTATTCTGGCGGGAACCGGCAAGAGCAGCATGAGGGCGCCTGAACAACAGGCATCAGAATGGCGCGGCTCCTTTGTAATACATGAATGCAAAAAATGCCGAAAGGGCTAATCGCTCTTTCGGCATTTTCTTATCTATCCGCAGATGTCTGTTCGGAAAAGCAGATATCCGCCTGTTATGGGGCAGACGAGATGTCCTAACGCTTTTCCATTCGGATCCAGCCTTTTCCGCCCTCGCAGTGGACTTCGGCGCCCGCGCCGTTAATCAGCGAAAAAGTCGGGCGGACGTGACCGATATCACAGTTCCAGATGACCGGCATGTCGAAAATTCTTTCGAGACGTTCCAGATAATCGCAGTCTTCCGATCCGTCATTAAACATAATTCGTCCGAAGATCACGGCCGCAGTGCCTTCGAAATATCCGCAGTATTTCATCTGGAGCATCGTCAGATACAGCGTGTCCGCATTCATCTCAAACGGATCGAAGAACCAGATGACCGGCTCACCCCGATACCTGCGGAGAAAATCTGCGGTTCCGTCATATGGTGTGCCGATCAGCTTCGCGATGCAGTCCAGACATCCGCCGATCAGACGGCCGCTCACATAGACTGGCGCATCGCAGCCGTTTGTCCGCGATATCCAGCAGACCGGCTGATCGGGAGACGGCGTTTCATCCGAAAAATCGTGAGATCCGTCATAAAAGTCAAAGGAATGCCAGGTTGGCATTTCGCCACGGAGGAGGCGGAGAGAATCCTTTTGAAACTTGTGAAGCGGCACCCAGTCGAACGTTCCGGCGTTAAATCCGTATATCGATGCGATATCATATTTTGTCGTCAGAGGGTAGAGCAGATTCGTCGGGTCACTGGCGCCGGCGAGCCAGCACTGTTTCTTTGCAAGACCTTCCAGATCGGCGTATGGAAGCATTTCCAGATTGTAATCGCCGCCGGAAGCGCAGAGAATCAAATCGACATCGGGGTTTTCTATCAGCTCGGACAGCTCGCGGCCGCGTACTTCGGCCGAAGCTGAGCGGGCGTCGTCGGTCCGGACGCTGGCGGTTTCGATGATCTTATAGCCCTCGCTCCGAAGAACAGCCAGCGAGCGGTCAAAAGATCCGGTTTTGTGCCCGACGCCGGCGCTCGGAGCAAAAATTCCAATTGTGCTTCCCGGCTGTAATGGTTTCGGATATTTCATAGGTTTCCTCGAATTGTTTAAAATTGCCAAAAAACCAGCCTCTGAGGGCATGTTTTCTATGGATTTCGGCCGAAACTGTTAAAGGATTGTCATTCAATATTTGTTAAAACTTACTCAATATAATGGGAAATGGAGTCAATGATACCGGCGCAGGAGCATTCTTCTACATGCAGGTAACGAATCGGTCCCTGGATATCTTTCAGGTAGTGCGCATCTGAGCTGGTCAGGATGTGGCATTTCCTGAGGTAAGGGTACTGCTCTTTCAGTTCGCCGATCCGGTCAAAAGTCTGGATCTCTGCGGCGGTAAAACGGCTGTCTTCCGGAAAAAAACCGAGGTTGCTGAGGACCGAGGTCGTCGCTTTGTTGATATGCGCCGGAACCATCACGCCGCCGAACGGCTTGAGAATATCGTATATTTCGTCAAAAGAGATGTCGGACGCGGTGTGAAGGAGCCGGTCCTCATGACCGACCAGTTCGTCGTCTTCGTTATAAATCAGCTGGTCGCCGAACAACTCCGGATTGTTCTCGACATACATCGAGTGTTCCTCCACATAGCGGCTGAAGTCGAGAGACTGTTCAACGGTCGGAAAATAGCAGAGCACGTGAACTTCCTCCATCGTCGTCAGTTCCATCGCCGGGACGAGTATGATGCCGTATACATCCGCCAGTTTCCTGGCAGCCGGCAGGTTACGGCAGCTGTTGTGATCGGCGATCGCAATGGCATCAAGGCCGGCCACGACAGCCATACCGACGATGTTGGCCGGCGTGTTGTCGTTGTCTCCGCATGGCGAAAGGCACGAATGTATGTGAAGATCATACGTCAGTCTTTTCATGATTACTTCTCTGCGTCCAGCGCCTTTTGGATTTCGAGCGCGATGTCAAAAATGGGTTCGGATCCCTGCATCACCGTGATACCGGTCGCTTTGGCTTTGTCCGTGAACTCCTCGGTTACGGCAGTATTCAGAGCAAGGATCACGCAGGCTGCATCCGTCAGCGATGCAACCGCAAGCGTGTTGATGTTCGACATCACGGTAACCCAGGCGCAATGCTCCGGAAGATTTCCCATCGCGACGCTCAGAAGATCGCAGCACGCCGGCTTGCTGATCTCATCCAGAAGATGATCGCCTTCATTGATCATCTTCAGATTCAGTTTCTTTGTTAAATCGATTACCCTCATCGGAGTTGTTTCCTTTCATCAGTTGTGAATTCAAGTGCGCCAGCTGTACATACTGATCGCGCAGATTGTAGATGCAGTCATCCATCGATGCCCGGCCCCGCACAATATCTTCTGCAAGTGCTTTGCAGGTCGGCGCGCCGCAGGATCCGCAGTCAAAGAGCGGGAGCTTGGAGAGGATCCGTTCCGCCCGCTGCATGTTGCGCATGCTTTCGACAAAATCATTGCCGAGACTGTAGACCGGGATATATGTGATCTCTTTGTCCAAAAAGAAGTCCAGCGGTTCGATGTATTCGTCGCAGCGGGACCGTGCAACCGGGAGATATTTGTTTAAATGGCGCAGCTTGGATGCCGCCAGATATGGATTTTCCACTGTAAAGATGCCGCCGACGCATCCGCTCGGGCAGGCATTCAGTTCGATAAATTTAAGTGGCTGCTTGAATTTCTCATCTTCCAGATCTTCCAGTACCTGAATGACATTGTTCAGCCCGTCCGCAGAGAGGATATCTTCTTCAAAGAGACCGGCAGCTTCTCCGCCGGAGAGGCCCCATCCGACACCGATCTTGCCGGAGATTGTCCGGTCCGTCGGGTCATGCAGGTGCCGTTTCATCGCGGAAAGGAGTAGCGGGTAGATATCTTTAATCGCAATCACATGGTCAATTTCTGAATGATCCGACGCAATCGGCTCATGAGCTTCTGTCACTTTAGACGGACATGGAGAAATAAAAAAGATACCGATCTGATCTGCGCTGAGGCCTGTTTCCCGTACGGCCCGGCGGCGCGCAATACGCGCAGCCAGTTCTACCGGCGCCCGCATTGGCAGAAGGTGCGGAATAAGATTCGGAAATCGAACGCGGATCAGCCTGAGCACAGTCGGACAGGCAGTACTCAGAATCGGCCAGTCATCTTCGTGTTCGGCGATATATTCGCGTGTTTTTTCGGACACCAGTTCGGCGGCCCCGCTGACCTCGAATACCCGGTCAAAACCGAGATCGACCAGCGCATTCAGTACGGTGTTAATATCGTCCAGATTGTTGAACTGGGCGTACAGTGAGGGAGCCGGAAGTGCGATGTTGAAACGGTAGTTTTCCATTTCATCCAGACTGTCCGAATCGGCCAGCCGCGCGTGATGAGCGCATCGACGGACACATTCGCCGCAGTCTATGCAGAAATCCGATATGATATGAGATTTTCCAGCGTGAACCCGGATTGCCTCGGTTTCGCAGCCTTTAAGGCAGTTGATACAGCCGACGCATTTGCTTTCGTCCAGATACACCGAATGGTAAAATTTCCCGTTGTGGTTTGCGTTCATGTCTGCCTCCTTCCGATTCCCTGAACCGCAGGATGAAAGACCGGAGAAATCTGTTCAGTCTGTTTAGAAATTGATGGTCATATCCACCGTGGTGCCTTTGCCGACCACGCTTGTGATTTTCATATAATCCGAATTCTTCTTCATGTTCGGAAGACCCATGCCGGCTCCGAAACCGAGCGCCATGATCTGAGCCGGAGCTGTACTGTAACCGACCTGCATGGCTTTGTCGATATCCGGGATGCCCGGTCCGACATCCTGAAGAGAAAGGTCCACATGATCCGGATAGATATCGGCATAAATCTTGCCGCCATTCGCATGAATGACCATGTTGATCTCGCCTTCATACATCGCGATGGATACCTTGCGGATCGCTTTCGGGTCAACGTTCAGCATCTTCAGTCTCTTCTTCAGATCACTGCTGGCTTCCCCAGCGCGGGTAAAATCCTTATTTGTCACCGTATATTCAATATGGATGCAGTCATCGTTAACAACTTCATTGCTCATCGACAAACGTTCCTTTCAGTCCATTCGAGAATAATATTCCGCAGGTTACATACATCGAATACGGAGACTGGATAATCGTGATATCCAGCGATTCGGCCAGCTTGATCAGAGCCGGTGCCGGTTCATTTCGTCCGATGAAGATGACACATGAAATGCCCATCAGATCCGCCGTTCGAAGAACCTGCGGATTGTACAGCGCCGTGATTAAGATCGACTTGTCATTGGAGTAGGCCAGGACGTGGCTCATCATGTCCGACGAGAACGCGCTGTTCAGCTCCAGTTCCGGGTCGCTGTCCTTTGTCAGAACCTTTGCGTCAAGCAGTTTGACGACTTCCTTTAAATACATAGCAGCCTCCTGAGAATGAAATACAACACCAAATTATGTCTTGATTTTAATACAATCTGTGCTATTATGAAACAAACGTTAATCAAATAACGATCAATTGTGGTGTTACAAAAATCTTGTTATACATTACTCAAAATTCTTTCTGAATTTAGTCAGCAAAATAACAATTATTGTAAATACCATTATATAATCGTATAATTATTAAGACAAGGAGTATTTTTCAAACGAAGGAGGTACTATCTGATGAAAGTTTCTAACGTTCCTTTCAATGGCACTCAGGAACAGGAAATCGAACTCCGCAAGGTGATCGAAGCCCACAAGAACGACAAGGGTTCCCTGATGCCGATCATGCAGGCTGCGCAGAACATCTACGGATATCTTCCGTATCAGGTGCAGAAGATCATTTCCGATGAGACAGGCATTCCGATGGAGAAGATCTACGGTATCGCAACTTTCTATGCTCAGTTCACGATGTCGCCGAAGGGCCAGTACGAGGTTTCGGTATGTCTTGGCACCGCGTGCTACGTAAAGGGCGCCGGCGATGTTCTGGCAGAGGTTAAGAAAGAGCTTGGCATTGACGATGGCGAATGTACGGCGGACGGAAAATTCTCGCTGGATACCTGCAGATGCGTCGGTGCTTGCGGACTGGCTCCGGTCATGATTGTCGGCGGTGATGTCTACGGCAAGATGACGCCGGATAAGGTATCCGGAATCCTCAAGAAGTACGCGTAGATCCGGATATGTTAGCTGAGATATCGCTGAATGTGATCGATATCGCCCGTAATTCCGTAAGAGCGGGCGCTTCTCTGATCGAGATCCGGGTATCGATCGACAATGCAGCGAGAGAATTGACACTGCAGATCATTGATAACGGTAAGGGCATGTCCGAAGAGCAGGTTTCCCGTGTAGAGGATCCTTTTTACACTTCGCGAAAGACCAGAAGTGTCGGTCTGGGAATTCCGTTTCTGAAGCAGGAAGCGGAGATCACCGGCGGTTCACTTTCCATCCGGTCGGAACCCGGCAAAGGAACGGAAGTGACGGCTGTGTTCAGACAGGACAGCATCGATTGTATGCCGCTCGGAGATATCAATTCAAGTATTTTTGCGTTGGTTACTTCTACCTCCGACGATGTTGATTATTTATACACGTACGAAGTGGACGGAAGGAGTTTTTCTCTCGACACGAGGGAAATCCGGGAGATCATGCAGGGAGTACCGCTGCAGAATCCGGAAGTGTCAGATTTTATCAGAACCTTTCTCGACGAGAACAAGAGAGCAGTCGATGAAGGCGTAATGGAGGTTTGAAATGAAATCTTTAGAGGAATTAAGGGCGATAAGAGAGCGGATGGAAGGACAGATTGGTCTCCGCTCGGAGAACGATGATACCACCAAAATCGTTGTCGGCATGGCGACCTGCGGTATTGCGGCCGGCGCAAGACCGGTGCTGAATAAGCTGGTTGAAGAAGTCCATGACAAGAATCTTAAGAACGTTGTAGTCGAGCAGACCGGATGTATCGGAATGTGTGAGTATGAACCAATCGTAGAAGTCTTCGCTCCGGGCAAAGAGAAAGTCACATATGTGAAAATGACCCCGGAGAAGGCTGAGAAGGTCATCGATAAGCACATCATCGGCGGTGAGGTCGTTGGTGCTTACACTCTGAGAAATGTAGATATTTAAGCAGGAGGATGAGAAATGTTTCATACTTATGTGTTAGTCTGCGGTGGTACGGGATGTACTTCCAATCACAGCCAGGACGTTATTGATAAGTTCAAGGAACTGATCAATGCGGAGAACATGGAAGACGAGGTTCAGGTGGTACAGACCGGATGTCAGGGTCTGTGTGCGAAAGGGCCGATCGTTGTGATCCATCCGGGCGGAACGTTTTATGAAGAAGTTACAGCGGATAAGGCAGAGCGGATTTTCAAAGAGCACATCGTCAAGGGCAGAGTCGTAGAGAAGTATCTCCTCAAAGAAGAAGGCGTTGACCACAAGTCCGATTCGATCAACGAATCGAATTTTTATAAAAAACAGACTCGTATCGCTCTCAGAAACTGCGGCGTGATCGATCCGGAGAATATTGATGAATACATCGGAACCGGCGGTTATGAAGCGCTGGGCAAGGTTCTGACCGAGATGACACCAGATGAGGTGATTCAGGTCGTCCTCGACAGCGGACTCAGGGGCCGCGGCGGTGCCGGATTCCCGACCGGCAAGAAATGGAAGTTTGCTTCGGGCAATCGCGGCAAAGTTCAGAAATATGTCTGCTGCAACGCTGATGAAGGCGACCCGGGTGCGTTCATGGATCGTTCCGTACTGGAAGGCGATCCGCACAGCGTGCTGGAAGCGATGGCGATCGCAGGCTACGCGATCGGCGCGAACCAGGGTTACATCTATGTCCGTGCGGAATATCCGATCGCTATTGACCGTCTGAGAATTGCGATCAAGCAGGCGAGAGACTACGGCCTCCTCGGCAAGAATATTTTCGACAGCGGATTTGATTTTGACATCGATCTGAGACTGGGCGCCGGCGCATTCGTCTGCGGCGAAGAGACCGCGCTGATGACATCGATTGAGGGCAACCGCGGTGAACCGCATCCACGGCCTCCGTTCCCGGCAGTCAAGGGCCTGTTCGGATCCCCGACAATTCTGAACAACGTAGAGACTTATGCGAATATCCCGGAGATCATCATCAAGGGACCGGAATGGTTCTCCTCGATGGGTACCGAGACATCCAAAGGTACAAAGGTATTCGCTCTGGGCGGCAAGGTCAATAACACCGGCCTTGTTGAGATTCCGATGGGCACCACGCTTCGCGAGGTAATCGAGGATATCGGCGGCGGCGTTCCGAATGGCAAGAAGTTCAAAGCGGCGCAGACCGGCGGACCTTCCGGCGGCTGCATCCCGCACACATATTATGATATCCCGATCGATTATGAATCGCTGAAGAGCATCGGCTGCATGATGGGATCCGGCGGCATGATCGTAATGGACGAAGATAACTGCATGGTAGATATCGCGAAGTTCTTCCTTGAATTCACCGTCAGCGAGTCATGCGGCAAATGTACGCCTTGCCGGATCGGCACAAAGCGTATGCTTGAGATCCTGACGAGGATCACCGAAGGCAAAGGCGAGATGGAAGATCTGGACAAGCTGGAAGAGCTTGCGAAATACATTCAGGCGAATGCTCTCTGCGGCCTCGGTCAGACCGCACCGAATCCGGTACTCTCAACGTTGCGCTATTTCCGCGATGAATATATTGCGCACATTAAAGATAAGAGATGCCCAGCGGGCGTCTGCAAAGCACTGTGCTCGTACTCCATCAATCGCGACAAGTGTAAGGGCTGCACGCTTTGCGCGAGAAACTGCCCGGCGGATGCGATCACTGGTTCAGTGAAGCAGCCGCATGTGATTGATCAGACGAAGTGTATCAAGTGCGGTGCCTGCATGGATAACTGCCGCTTCGGTGCCGTTGTGTTTAAGTAGTGGAGGACAGTATAATGGGAGATATCAAAGTTACAGTAGATAATATTGAAGTTACAGTACCGGAAGGCTCCACACTCCTTGATGCAGCGCATGCGGCGGGTATTGATGTCCCGACGCTCTGCTATCTGAGAGGAATTAATGAGATCGGAGCATGCAGAATGTGCCTTTGCGAGGTAGAGGGCGCCAGAGGTCTGGTTGCCGCCTGCGTATATCCGTGCTTCGACGGCATGGTTGCGCACACGAATACGGCAAGACTGAGAGAGAGCAGAAGAAAGACTCTCCAGCTGATCATCTCGGATCATAATATGGACTGCCTCGGCTGCATCCGGAATAACAACTGCGAGCTGCAGAAGCTGTGCCTGCGTTACGGTGTGGAAGATACCGGATATTATGCAGGTAAGAAGAACGAATTTGACATCGATGAGAGTTCGAAGTCGATCGTTCGAGACAACAACAAGTGTATCCTCTGCCGCCGCTGCATCGGCGCATGCGAGAACTCTCAGAGCATCGGCGTAATCGGAACGAACAACAGAGGATTCGATACTTATGTAGGAAGCACGTTTGACCTGCCGCTGGCGGAGACGAGCTGCGTGAACTGCGGACAGTGCGTGATTTCATGTCCGGTCGGCGCGCTGCATGAGAAGGATAACACCGCAGATGTCAAAGCTGCCATTGAAGATCCGGATAAGTTCGTCGTCGTTCAGTGCGCTCCGTCGACTCGAGTCGGCCTCGGTGAGAGCTTTGGCCTGCCGGTCGGAACTATCGTCGAAGGCAAGATGTCGGCTGCACTGCACCGGCTCGGATTTGACCGCGTATTCGATACGAACTTCTCGGCGGATCTGACGATCGTCGAAGAGGCGAATGAGCTGATCGAAAGAGTCTCGAACGGCGGAGTGCTTCCGCTGATCACTTCCTGCTCACCGGGATGGGTCAAGTTCTGCGAGCACTACTACCCGGATCTGCTGCCGAACGTTTCCAGCTGCAAATCGCCGCAGCAGATGTTCGGCGCAGTCGTCAAGACTTATTATGCAGAGAAGATGAATATTCCGGTTGACAAGATCGTTTCTGTTTCGATCATGCCATGCACAGCGAAGAAGTTCGAATGCGATCGTTATGATCAGGCGGCAGCCGGCGTTCAGGACGTGGATTTTGCATTAACCACCAGAGAGCTGTCCCGGATGATCAAAGAGGCCGGTATCGACTTCCTGGATCTGGAAGATCAGCCGTATGACAGCCCGCTGGGTGATTACACCGGCGCTGGTGTTATCTTCGGAGCGACCGGCGGTGTAATGGAAGCTGCACTGAGAACAGCAGTCGAGAAGCTGACCGGCGAAGAATTGAAGCAGGTTGACTTTACGGATGTCCGTGGTGTTCAGGGCGTCAAGGAAGCCGAATACAACGTGGCCGGTCTGAATGTAAAAGTCGCGGTTGCCAGCGGACTGGCGAATGCCCGCAAGGTGCTCGACATGATCCGTTCAGGCGAAAAGGATTACACGTTCGTTGAAATCATGGCATGCCCGGGCGGCTGCGTCAACGGCGGCGGTCAGCCGATTGTTGACTCCTCGTACCGGAACTTCCACGATGTCCGTGCGATCCGTGCGAAAGGACTGTATGAGTTGGATAAGAATAAGCCGCTGAGAAAATCCCACGAGAATCCGGATATCATCGAGATGTACAAGACATATTTCGGCAAGCCGGGAAGCGAAAAGGCGCACCACGTCCTTCATACCAAGTATATTGAAAGAAGGGTGAACCAGTAGTAAATAGGGAATTGATATTTCGGCATACAAGGAAAGAAGGGATGTGAAGGGGAAACCTTTCACACCCCTTTTTTCCGCCGGAAATTATGGAAAGCTAGGAGGTAGGATTGAAAGCAATATTAACAACTTTTGTAATGGCTATGGTGCCGGTGATCGAGCTGCGCGGCGCGATCCCGTACGGCGTAATTAACGGGCTCAGCGTTCCGGCCGCGCTTCTGATTTCGATTGTCGGAAATCTGGTGCCGGTACCGGTATTGCTGATTTTTACAAAGAGGGTGTTTGCATGGCTCCGGACGAAAAGTAACGGGCTGAACCGGATGGTGCTTCGGCTGGAAGCAAAAGCCGACAGCAAAAAAGAAACCGTCGAGCGGTATGAGTTCCTCGGGCTGATGCTTCTGGTGGCGATTCCGCTGCCGGGAACAGGCGCATGGACCGGCTGCCTTGTAGCGGCAATGATGGAGCTGAAGTTCAAAAAATCGTTTCCGGCCATCGCGCTGGGTGTTGTCATTGCAGGACTCATCGTGACCGGAGTGACCTATGGAGCAGAATTGTTTTTTTCCTGATTGAAGTGGCTTATTCCGAACCGTTTATTCCGGATGAACGATGCCGAGATAATCCGGCTGCAGGCGTTCGCTGGCCGGTGCGCCGATCAGAATCGAATCCATCAGATGATCGAGCTCAACGGATGTATCCATGACCGATTTGTTGAGTGCATCGAAGAGCCGGACACTGCTTTTGAGCGCTTCGCGGCATTCCTGATCCTGGACGATCATGTCGCGGTGGCTCCGAACCGCCTCAGACGGAACAGCCGACAGAATCCGGTAGCCGGCCGTCCGGACTCTCGGATTCTTTGAACCCATCAGAGAGAGAATACGGGACATGGAGTGAACCGATTCGATGATCTCCTTCGGGGATACCTTGCGGTAGAATGGCGCGATCAGTTTGCCGAGCCTCGGATCTTCCGGCAGAATCGGTCCGAGGTCAAGGCCTTTCGGGGATTTCCGGCAGATCTTCAGAACGTAATTGTCAAATTCCCGTTCGATCTTCGCGTGGGTAAGACCGGTTTCGGCCATGTACTGCGTGACGATCGGGTGGCAGGCGGAATCCAGCATATAGTGGGCAAGGCAGCCGAAAATATAGCTGTACTGCTCCGGGCCTGCGTCTTTCTTAAGGCGTCTGGCCGCCTCAGAGAAAAAATCAGATCCGGAATTGTGATGGATCCGGGATCCCTCGCGGTTCAGCCGGTTGTTCAGAATGTACGGCCGGTAGAAGGCGAGTATATCCGGCCCCTGCAGGCCTAGAATATATGCTTTGACGCAGAACCGGCTTGTATTGATAATATCTTTTACGTCTCCGGGCATGACCCGGATGACTTCTTTTCCAAAATAATAATGTGCGTAATGCGAAGGCATCAGCGTACTCCCTTCAGACACTTTATTAATCTGCTGTTCTTTAATCTGCTCTATTATATCGGAAAGTGCCGTGCGCTTCAAGATAATTGGGTGCGCCGATATTTACTCTTCACGAAAGATCGGATTATATAGTATAATTGTTCAGGAATTTACTATGAAAGAAAATGAGGAGAACAAATGAGTAGTCGAAGAATCATTCAGGTAGATGAAAGAGTGCCGCTCAAGACCGGCATTCCGCTGAGTATTCAGCACACGTTTGCGATGTTCAGTGCATCGGTTCTGGTACCGTATATTCTGGGAATCAGTCCGGCAATCGCGCTGCTGATGAACGGAATCGGCACACTGATTTTTATCAGTATTACCAAAGGCAAATCACCGGCTTATCTTGGATCCAGTTTCGCGTTTATCGCACCGGCGCTGGCGGTGATCGGCAATCCGAAATTCGGTTATCCCTATGCGCTCGGTGGTTTTGTAATCACCGGATTGATTTTTATTGCAGTGGCGATCGTCATTTATTTTGTCGGAACCGAATGGATCAATGTGGTGCTTCCTCCGGCGGCGATGGGACCGGTTGTTGCGCTGATCGGGCTGGAGCTGGCAGGAAATGCGGCGCAGAATGGCGGGATTGTTGCGCTGGACGGAACGGATCCTTCCAAGTTTACCATCGATCCGAAGTATCTGGCGGTATTCCTGATCACGCTGGCACTGGCGGTTTTCGGGCAGGTCCTTTATCGCGGATTCGCGGCAGCGATTGCCATTCTGATCGCTATTGTCATCGGATACATCGTTGCGCTGATTCTCGGCATTGTGGATTTTACCGCGGTGAGGGAGCAGAGCTGGCTTGCACTTCCGAACTTTCAGGCGCCAAAGTTTGATCTGCAGGCTATCGCAATCATCATTCCTGCCTCACTGGTCGTGATATCCGAGCATATCGGCCACCAGGTCGTCACGTCCGAGATCGTCGGGCGGGATCTTCTGAAAGATCCGGGCCTGCACCGGTCGCTGATATCGGACGGAATCTCGACCACGCTTTCCGGATTGTGCGGATCGGTGCCGACTACGACATATGGTGAGAACATCGGTGTCATGGCTATCACGAAAGTGTACAGTGTGTGGGTCATCGGCGGTGCTGCGGTTTTCTCGATTCTGCTGTCGTTCGTCGGAAAAGCCTCCGGCCTGATTCAGACCATACCGGCTCCGGTGATGGGCGGTGTCAGTTTCCTGCTTTATGGCATGATTGCGGCTTCAGGGCTCAGGCTCTTGGTCGACGAAAAGGTGGATTATTCCAAGGCGCGGAATCTGGCGCTTTCATCGGTTGTCTTCATTACCGGCCTATCCGGTGCATATGTTCAGCTGGGTGAGGTGAAGCTGACCGGCATGTGCCTCGCCACGATCGTCGGCATGGCGCTCGGACTACTATTCTATATTCTGGACCGGCTACGGCTCACGAATGATTATGAAGATGTCAATCAATAAAGGCTTTCAAAGCTGCCCAGCGGCTTGAGAATATTTTGAGAATATGAAGTATAATACTGCGGCTTCAGTCTCTTTTATTATACTGTATTCTAATTCCGCATCGGGATCAGCTCAGGTACCGGAAAACTCCTTCGACCTTTCCGACGATGACGCAGTCTTTCACGATGATCGGATCCATCGCATCGTTCTCCGGCTGCAGCCGGATGTGATCCGATTCCCGGTAATAACGCTTGACCGTCGCTTCGGCCTCGTATTCGCCCTGAATCATCGCAACGACGATATCGCCGTTGTTCGCTTCATGCTCTTCCTTGACGATGATGTAATCGCCGTCATTAATTCCGGCGTTGATCATGCTGGTGCCGTGCACGTTCAGAATGAAATTGTTGCCGGTTCCAAGGAAGCGGGAAGGGAAAGGCACATACTCCTCGACATTCTCTTCCGAGAGAATCGGCGTGCCGGCGGCAACGCGGCCGATGATCGGCACCAGCGTCGTCGTTGTGTCATCAATCCGTGTCGTGAAATCCTGCTCTGGTGCGGCTTCCTCCAGCTCGTCATCGACAACGACGAGCGCGCGCGGTTTGGTCGGATCCTTGCGGATCGCGCCCTTTGCCTGCAGCGCATTGAGATCCTTAAATACCGTAGAAGTGGATTTGATGTCGAGCGCAGCGCAGATCTCCCGCACCGTCGGCGGAAATCCATGCGTGCGTATCGTTTCCTTCATATACTGCAGGATTCGTTCCTGCCGTTCTTCACACTTCTTCATTCTGTCCTCCGAATGTTATTATTGAACCGTCAGTTCATTGATGTCCATCGGGCTGCCGTAATTGTTCCAGTCATCATAGATCAGGCCGTTCTGACGGATGATGATATCGCCGACCTTGCCGTTGATCTTGCTGTACGGCAGCGTCTTGTGATAGGTCACCAGGCTGTCTTTATAATGGAACACAAAACCGGTCCGGAACAGCTCCTTCTCCAGCGGATACTGGTATTCCGCGATGTCAGAGAGGAGCTTGAAAAGATCGTCGCCTTTCGTCTCAAAAACATTGTCCAGCGTCAGATTCGAGT
>Ga0256406_1003104_pt1 | contig 21453 bp, 21 predicted proteins | sample RumenRJG_03DNA_FD_185986 | JGI IMG/M metagenome (GOLD analysis project Ga0256406, IMG submission 185986) | Bovine rumen microbial communities from Lethbridge, Alberta, Canada - RJG_03 | ecosystem: Host-associated > Mammals > Digestive system > Stomach > Rumen | place: Canada: Alberta | collected... | reverse complement strand
ACCAAAGATACAAAAAATCAAAGACATACCAAAATATATAGGCAACTAATTTGTCAAATATTGAGAATATTAGCTACGCTGTAGTTCTCGGACAGTCTCCCCCATTGGGGGTCAGGTAGCAGGTCGTAGAAATTCATGCATAGAGATGCTAAGGCTGTTATGTATGATGGGCATAATCGGTCATCATATCATAACAAATGTATTATCATTGGATTTCGCAAATCCTTACTATACTTTTATTGATACAATTTTTCATGTATCAGTGATTGTATTTGTCCTGATAACAGGAATATATGGCATTAAGCCACGTATAAGTAAGTTGCTAAGCTTAGAGTTGGAAATCATTTATTACAGTATCTTATCGGCAGGTATCGCTTATTTTGCACTAAGATCGATAGGCTTGAAGGAACTTATGTTGAGCTTTTTCCCCGTTTCTCGTCGTGTGTATTGGTTCATGTCAGCTTATCTGGAGTTGTATTTGGCATCACCTTTTATCAACTTTATTATAGATAGATCTTCTAAAAGACTTTTTATCTATATGACAATAGTCCTTGGTCTCTCTTATTGTGTTCTGTTTAATGGTGACACATACAATGCAGGGACAAATTTAACTGGGTTCGCTTTCCTATATTGTCTTGGGAGATTGATGTCCAAGTATCATCTGATGGTCAAACTATCTATTAGGAGCTTATTATTGTTTGTTTTATTATATCTTTTAGTTGTTTTCTTTTTTTCCTTCAGCGGCAAGGATTGCAGAATTTTCGCGCACTTTATCAATGAGTTCTATCGATATAATGGAATAGGGATCATAGCATTTGCGGTTGCTATTGTTACCATCTTCCATCATTTCGTTTTCTACAATGATGTCATCAATAGAATATCGAGATCTGTATTGGCAATATATTTGATACATGAAAATCACTTGATTTCTAATTTCGTATATGTGAAACCAACTCAGTATTTATTATCAACCACTCATCTGCATAGCTTTTGGATACTTGTGATCGAAATTTTATGTATAACCGTACTTTGTGTGTTGATAGATCAATTAAGAATATTCTTTTTCAAAAAGATTAATTTTCAATATTTGGAGACCAAGGCTAAACGGGTCTTTAATTATTAATATTTGAAGAATGCAAGAAAATAATAAACGGATTGCTAAGAACACAATAATAGTGTATGTAAAGCTTTTCGTAACAATGGTAGTAGGTCTTTTTACGTCACGCTATGTATTGCTTGCACTTGGCGTGTCGGATTATGGACTCTATAATGTTGTGGGAAGTGTGATAGGTTTATATTCCTTCATCGCCAGTTCTTTGTCTTCAACAACAATTCGATTCATTAACTATGAAAAAGGCAAAGTGCATGGTAATATGAACAGAATGTTCAATATTTGTAATGTACTACATATATGTATGGCGGTATTGATTTTGTTAGTATCTGAAAGTTTTGGAATTTGGTATATTGATAATTACTTAAACGTTGCTCCTGGTAAGATGGGAGATGCAATGTTCGTATTTCAAATTTCAATTATTGTAAGTTGCTTAGGTATAATTAATGTGCCTTATTCAAGTTTATATAATGTTCATGAGAAATTTCTTTTTCCTGCATTGCTTGATATCTTTTACACTTTATTGAGACTTGGACTTGTTATAGTTCTGATCTATTATAAAGGGAATGCCTTGAGGTTTTATGCGGTAATGATGAGTTTGACTACTTTATCTAATTTTATAATTTATCATTATTTGGCTTATAGAAATTGGCATGAGATTGTTCGGTGGAGATTTGTTCCTGGATGGAAAAACTATAAAGAAGTGGTCTCGTATTCTAACTATAATATTTTTGAAACAATGGCAATGACAGCAAGGGGGACAGGCAGTAACCTTTTAATAAACATGTTTTTTGGTACTGTTGTAAATGCAGCTTATGCTGTAGCAAATACTGTTTCTGTTTATGTTACTACTTTCATGGCTTCTTTTGATGGTGCAGCAGGGCCTCAAATAACACAAAACATTGGTGCTCATCATGAAGAAAGGTCAGTATTTATAGCAAATAATATATGTAGAATCTGCATAGCACTTGCGGAAGTCGTTGTCTTGCCTATATTTGTCGAAATGGATTTTATATTAAAGATATGGCTTAAAACACCACCTGAAGGATCAACTGTCTTTTGTCAAATCATGCTGTTTATCACCTGGTTCGCTTCTACAAGCGGAGGATTAGGACAGATTATTACAGGGTCAGGGGAAATTAAATGGTTTAAGTTAGTGAAGAGTTTCTTTTTCTTACTTTGCCTTCCTTTAGGATATTTTTCTTTTAAGTTTGGTGCCCCAGCTTATACGATATTACTATTTTTTGCCCTTACAGATATTATGCATAGGATAGTGCAACTTTTCCTTATGAAAAAGATACTTCATTATGATATAATTAAATTTATGAAAGAAGCTTATTTAAGTACGGGAATCGTGTTTGTTGTTATGGTTTTATATGCATTCTTGTATTTGAGGTTTACGTTGAATGGAGCATATCAACATATATTAGGTCTTATTGTCTCAACAGTTTTTTCTTGTGTGCTTGTATTCTTTGCCGTGTTAAGAAGTAATGAGCGTCACTTGCTTATAAAATTCCTAAGCACTAAATTGCATTTCTAGATTAAATAGACAATATTTATACAATGAATCTTTTAAGAGGAGATTTAGTTTTCGCTTAGATTTATTTTCTTAGTCTGTTAGATGAAACAACGAATATCTTTTTTTGACGTAGCAAAAGGATTATTGATGCTAATGGTCATTTATGGACATTGCATGAACTGGAATCGAGACGTAATTATGGATAAAGATATTATCTTGCTACAACCTGTTCAAAATATTTGGCAAAGTTTCTTTATGCCTGCTTTTTTTGTTGTAACGGGGATGTGTTCTAATTTCGATAGAGCATTTAAGGACTTTGTAATACGAAATTTTAAGAGTTTGCTAATTCCATGTTGGGTATTTACTCTTTTAAATCCTTTTGAGTTGCCTAATATCCACTTAGTGAGTGCTATTAAAGTGATTGTATTGTATGGAGGAGACAGCGTTTTTTGGTTTTTACCAACTCTATTTTTCTCTAAAGTGATTTATTGGATGTTAAGAAAATACCCCCCCTATCAAGATCTTCAAAATGGATGGCTTTGTTTTTGCTGATATTGTCATTCTCTTCTATTTTTCTCAACGAGGTTTCATCAATTCCTAATTACTATTTCTTTCATCAGGTTTTTAATTTAACAATATATTTATTTATAGGTGAAGCTTTAAAACAGTACATTAATGACAACAAGATTATGGTGATTATATTGTCTATATATATTACAATAGTTTGTTTCCTAATGGGTATAGAATATACTGTCCCATCAGTTACTCGAGCTTTTCATTGCTCAATTCGACAATATCCTTTATATCTAATACTCTCTGTTTTAGGTAGTATTAGTATTCTTCAAGTAAGTAAATGGATAAACAGAAACTCCATTTTAGAGATCATAGGACGAGAAAGTCTTGTTGTATTTATATTTCAAAGTTATTTCCTTGTCAATTTTATGAATATATATAAAGAGTCCTTTTTGGCTCATGGATATATTGGATCAGTCTTTCTCCTTATCTCTACAATTGTGATGGACGTGATTTCTTGTTTATTTATGAGTTGGTTGCTTCACCGTTATTATTTAAAATGGATTTTAGGAAAATTCTGAATTATTTAGGTGGTATATAATTATTATGAGACGTTTCACTGTGCTATATATCGTTCATGACACGGAACTTGCCGGCACTTCTTTATCGACCTTGAATATGATCAGGTCGCTGAGGCAGGAAGTGCAGCCCATCGTACTTCTGCCAGCAGAAGGTGCTGTGAGTAGGCTCTACAGAAGTCAGGGGATCGAGTGCATCATAGAAAAATTCCCTATCAATTGGAGTTTTCTGAAATGTGGAAGGAATGTGCTGAGATACCTTTACTATGATTATCTCCAGACGAGGCAATTTTTAAATGATGAGAAAAGAAGTCTCAGCCGTATATACCCATTGCTTAAAGACAGGAATGTTCAGATTGTGCATTCTGCATCAAGTGTCATCACTATTGGCGTCAGATTGTCTAAAGCACTTCATGCTAAGCATGTGTGGCATGTGCGAGAGTTTATGGATCTGGACTTTCACATCAAACCTCAGTTGGGCTTTGCTTATACGGGCTATTTGATAAGAAAATCGGATTATGCGATTGCAATAACTCGCGCTGTATATGAACATTGGCATCTTCAGAGAATTCATGATCGCAGCTGCTATCTATGGAATGCTATTCGTCCGGAGTCAGAAATATCCTATGATGGGAACAAGGAAAACTATTTCCTCTTTTGCTCGGGCAATCTGACGGTGGAAAAAGGGGTGGACGCTGCCGTGAGATCATTTGGCAAGTCGGGAGTAGCCGCCAACGGCTTCAGTTTGTGGCTGGTAGGAAGGTGCAGTGAGAGTCAACAAAAAGACTTGTTGAAATTGGCGGCAGAATATCACTGTGAGGATGCGATCTCGTTTCTTGGATTCTGCAATGATGTGAAGCCGCTTATGTCTAAAGCACGTGGTTTCCTGATGACATCTTTGAACGAGGGCCTTGGACGTACCACTATCGAGGCCATGTTCTACGGTTGTCCTGTCATCGCGCGACATTCAGGTGGCACCGTTGACTTCCTTCGTGACGGCGACAACGGCTATTTCTTCCATACCGAGGAGGAGTGCGCACTGCTCATTCGCCAGCTGGCTACCCGTGTTCCTGCCGATGTCATTTCCCGTGCCCAGTCTTTCGTCCGTTCCCACTTCACCGAAGAAGTCTATGGGCGGGAGATCATGAAGATATACATGAAGGTAATGGGATTACGAAGCACAGATAAAAGATGAGTTATGAGTTTACAATCTTCACATATCAGCAAAATACATCTGGCAGATACAGAACATAAAAAGACCGTTTCTATCGAAGACCACCCTTTAGTTTCCGTCATCATCCCCAACTACAACCACGCGCGTTTCCTCGACGAGCGCATGCGGAGCGTACTGGGGCAAACCTATCAGAATATCGAGGTCATCATTCTCGATGACTGCTCCACGGACAACAGCAGGGAGGTGATAGAGAAATATCGGAACCATCCGAAGGTGGCGAAGATTGTCTATAATGATAAGAACACGGGTAAGCCTTTCCAACAGTGGAACAAGGGCATCAGTCTGGCCTCGGGCGGTATCATCTGGATAGCGGAGAGCGACGACTCATGTGCGCCACAGCTACTGGAGCGGCTTGTAAAATTATATGTTGAGCATAATTGCACTTTCTGCTTCTGCCGTTCACTCTTTACCTATGAGGATGGTTCCGCTTTCGGCTCGGGCCACGAAACCCTGCCTAGCGACGAGGTGGTGCAATGCTGGAAAGGTGCGGAGTTCATTAAGAACAAGCTGTCGGCCGCAAACGTGGTGATGAACGCTAGTTGTGTTATCTTTAGCAAGGAGACGGCTTTGACCGTGGATCACAATTTTGAGAAGATGCGTGGGTCGGGCGACTGGCTTTTCTGGATAGAGATGGCTGAAAAAGGTTACGTGGGCTTTGACAGCCGGGCGATGAACCATTTCCGGCAGCATGATAACAACACGACGCAAAAGCTCTATCGCAATGGCACGGATATGATAGAGGACCATTCCATCTGGCTGTATTTGCGCGAACACGGTCTCGTCTCCCGTAAAAAGGCCTGGGAGTTGCAGAAGTACAGGATCATGTGGCAGATGGGCTATGAGTTCGAGTCGGAGGAGATACGGCGCAAGGTGTTGCGTACCTGGGGCTACGGTCATCCGCTTACGTGGCTTCGCGTCTTCCTTGCCCGTGCTTTCTCATCGTTAGCGTACAGGATTTAGCACCGAGGCTGATATCCATGAATGTTTGCAGTGATGCATGATCATTAATCTATAAAGAAACATAAATAATCCGTGAAAAAATCACGGAAGCTATTATTCTTACTATCTTTGTAGCGTATAAACAAAAGACACCAGAACATTATGCTCATTCGAGTACAGTATAAGAATCTGCTTTCATTCAATAATGAGGTAGAATTCAACATGTTGCCCAACTTGAAACGTCAGAGCCTTCCCTCTCATATTATTAATAGGGAGCAGCTGCCTCTTCTCAAGATGGCAGCTGTCTATGGGGCTAATGGCTCGGGAAAGTCTAATCTTGTCAAGGGCTTGAATTTCTTACGTCAGTTCGTTATTCAGAAGGACTATGTCATGATGCTCAAAGCCGAAGGCGATTTCGACAGATTGTTCTTCAGATTGAAGAAGGAGGTTCAGCCTTTCAAGATACTTATTGAGTTCTCTGTTAATGGTCTTTTCTTCATCTATCATATTAAGATTTCGCATAATGGTGTGGATAAAGAAGAGTTGCTGGAATCCGGTGTTGGTAAAAAAGAAAATGTACTGGTTTTCAAACGTGAGGGTGATACATTCACAGCTCATACTACCCCTTCTTCAGAAATGTCAACGGCTATTCAGACATTATTGCGGAAGAATCGTTTTTCATCCTTGCTGTCTCTTAATGATAGTTTCCCTGTTCTCTCTGACAAGAGAGCAGAGATGGCTTTCTCCTGGTTTAAGAATAGATTAGTCGTTTACGATATAAACACGAGAATACCATCCTTGTTGGAAATGCTGCGCAAGAATAAGAAGATACTTGATTTTACCAATCTGATTTTCCAAAAGTTAGGATTGGGGATAGACAATGTTTCTGTTAATGAAGAGGACTATGAAAGTTGGGCTTCCAAACACCAAATGCTGTCTCTTCCGCTTGCTTCTAAAGACCGCAGGAACGGAGTGATATCTCTGTTCCATAATCAGACCCAAGCATATACGGTTATCAAAAACAAAGTCTACAGCTTCTTGTTCAAGCAAAGAGGTGAGGATGGCTATGTTGGCGATTTGGATGCCATCTCTCAATCAGATGGAACCATCAAGTTGTTGACACTCTTGCCTGCCATTTATGATTGTATCAATAAGGACAAGACGGTAGTCATAGATGAGATTAATAATTGTTTGCATCCATCTATTGTAGAGGGAATAGTCGGCCTGTTCGCCAATAACGACAACAGTAAAGGACAACTTGTATTTACGACTCACGATATAGAACTGTTGGATGTAAAGGACATCATGCGTTCTGACGAGATATGGTTTACCGATAAAAAGGATGGTGGAACAATCATGTACTCTCACAATATTTTCAAGGAGCATAATACGCTAAGCATTTTGCGCGGATATAAGGAAGGCCGGTTCGGAGCTATCAAATACATTGACTGATATGGACCGGTTCGCATATACAAAAAGAGATGGGACAGAGGATTTACTTCCAAAGAGGTCGGAGCCTTTTTCTCATCTTCTTCCCCAGCAAGTCCCAGTAGAATTATTCGCAGGCGGCTCGGCTTACGAGAAAACTGAGGGCAGCATCGAGCCACGGCTTTATTTTATCATATCAGGCGGAACAACACGAGAGAAACGTTTCCTCCAGACTCTTATTAATAATAAAGATAATGTTTTCCATTCTTTGAAGCTTGTCTTCCTGACTTCTGTGAAAAAGGCAGGAGGCCTTACACCTAAGATGATGGCTATTCAATGGCAGGAAATTCAACAGGCAGGTCGTATAAGCCAGAATGGTCGGGACTATGTCTTAGAGGACTTCGATAAAGTCTATATGATAACAGACGTGGATCATTATGAGGCCGAGTTAAGAGATATTCTTCTTAGTGGCAGTCAGTCATGCGATTGGGTTATCAGTAACCCTGACATAGAGGTATGGTTGTATTATTGCTATTTTGACAATCCAAAGGTTGATTTAGAATCTGTTAGATTAGTGAAACCCTCGCAGCGGTCTTCACAGATGAAGGCGATAAATGATAGGTTGCACAAAGGTGGCATCGACCCACGGAAGGCTTTCTTTAATATGAAGAGAGGTATTGCCAACGCAAAGAAGTGCTATGAAGAGGATGCTGCTCATTTTCCAGCGTTGTTCTCGACCCAAATGTGGAGGTTTTGTGAAGATATTGAAGGGGTCATGTCAGAAGAGTTTGAGAAGTGGCATCAAGCCGAGGTTGAAAGGATAAGAAGATATAGGAAGTAGGTTTCAAAACCTACATCCACTAATCTTCATGAATGCAGGTCAAAACACATATATAAAGAATCATTATGACACAGGAGCCCTACACAGTTAGCATTCTCGTGCCGGTATACGGCGTGGAGAAGTATATAGAGCGGTGCGCCCGCTCCATCTTTGAGCAGACGTACCGAAATCTCGATATCGTCTTTGTCGACGACTGCACAGTTGGTGTATAAATCTGAATTGTTAACATTTAACCAATACAAATATGTTAGACATTGTATGTTCTACAGATGGTAGATTTATCATGCAAACAGGAGTGATGATTAAATCTGTTTGTATGTCCAATCCAGATAATGACCTCTGTTTTCACGTTTTAATAGATGATACGGTGTCGAGTGATGATAAGGCGGCTTTGAAAACTACAATTGAGTCTGCGAAAGCAGACATGAAGTTTTATAGGGCAGATAATATTTTATCCTCGTATCCTAAAATTGGCAAAGTTAATTCGTATATTAGCAAAGCTACATATTATCGGCTTGCCATTCCAGAACTTCTTCCCTCTCTTGATAGGGTGTTGTACCTTGATGGTGATATCATTGTTAGGCATTCTTTAGTTGAGATGTACAATCTAAATCTTCAAGGTAAATCGCTTTATGCTGTGTCAGAAATGGATGAGGCTGATCAACCGTATAATCGTTTGGGATATTCTTCTGACCATGGCTATTTCAATGCTGGGGTATTACTGATCAATCTAAAGTATTGGAGGAAGCATGATTCTTTGAATAGGTTCCTGGATGTAATCAATAATCATGCAGACCGAATTGTCGCTCACGACCAAGACACGCTCAATATTGTTTTTAATGATTCATGGAAAAGAATGCCTATAAAGTACAACTTGCTCTCAGGACACTTGTACAAAAGAGAAAGTCAAAACCCCAAGGATCGTCTTAGATATGGCGATGAAATGGACAAGGCTGCTTTAGACCCCGTTGTTGTACATTTTACAGGCCCTTTTAAACCCTGGTATCAAGAGGGGAAAAATCATCCCTATCAAAAGGATTTTGCATTTTATTTGTCTCAAACTATATGGAATGGCTATTCGTGTAACAAGTGGTGTCCTTTGAGCTTTCATCATTATCTGGCTAACATTCTTCGTATGCTACATTTGAAAGCATCCCTTCCCAATCCATATATTTCAATTTGAATTGTCTAAAATTATTATTAGCATTTTGTGAAATATAATGTGTAAAGTATCAGTAATCATTCCCGTCTACAATGCAGGTGAGCATCTTCGGGATTGCCTTGATAGTCTGGTTCATCAAACTTTGGTAGACATTGAGATGATATTAGTACTCGATTGCCCTACCGATGGGAGTGATAAAGTATGTAGAGAATATGCTCGTAAAGATGCTCGGATAAAGATTCTTGTCAATGACGAGAATCTTCACATCGGGCTGAGCCGTACCCGGGGATTGGATGTCGCTCAAGGCGAGTACATTGCTTTTTCGGATGACGATGACTATAGAGAGCCTAATATGTATGAGAGTCTCTATCGTATAGCCTCGAATGGACACAGAGATATGGTAATTGGCTTGACTGTCAATGAAGAAGATGGTCATAGGCAGGTGTTTGATTATCCATCTCTCAATGAACAGGATGTCCGTGACTTTGCCCTTCAAGACTTGATAGCCTGTGGGGGCTATCGGGACAACTATCCATTGTGCATCAACATCCATCCGCACTTATATAAACGTAGTGTGATAGAACGGAATCATATAAGGTTTGTTGACACGCGTAAGGTCTCACCGGAAGACCGTCTGTTCAATATTGAGTTCTTGTTAGCTGCAAGGAATGTGGCATTGTGCCGCCAACCGCTTTATTATCATCGTATCTATCGTCAAAGCACAATGCACACGTCCGCTTACTTAAGGACGGACAAGGTATTGGCATATATGGATGAAGTATACAATGCTCTTCAGAATAGTGGAACGTATGTATTGTTTGAACCACAGTTTTTTATAGGGGCTGCCAGAATGCTTACTCACCTTCCCATTGGCACGCTAAAATCGACAAAGAGCTTAGGCTCGTTCTTCCAAGTATTGAGAGAAATGGGCAAACGAAGATATATAAAGAAAATATATAAGAATTATCCATTACCCTATAGCCCTTTGATGAGATATAGGATACTGGAAAAGTTTATAGTTCACAGACTTCGTAAATAATGCTTCTAATTATGGGACATTTTTTTTGTATTGTCAATATAATAGCTCGATATCTCTATCAATATATCCGTCCTAAACCGTCATACTATCATCGGGTAAAGACTAATGGGTTGAACAGGGCTAATCGAAGAGAGAATGAACTGGTTGTGTCTCTCACCTCTTTCCCCGCAAGGGCAAAGGCGGTGTCGTATACAATAGAATCGATACTTTCCCAAGAAGTGAAGCCGGACAGGGTTGTTCTATGGCTCGCAGGCTCGCAGTTTCCAAATAAAGAGAAGGACCTTCCCAGACGGTTGTTGCGTTTAAGGCAATATGGGTTAGAGATACGTTGGACTACCGACATCCGCTCTTTCAAGAAATTGATCCCAGCGCTACAAACTTTTCCTGATGCTGTAATTGTTACAGCAGACGATGATGTATATTATCCTCCTACGTGGTTAGGTGGCTTATACGCTGACTATCTTCGTCAGCCTGATAAGATACATTGCAATCGGGGTAACAGAATTCAGTTCAATAACGAAACGTGTCTGCCGGAACCGTACAATCAGTGGGGCTTGAACTTTCTGAACCATGAAGAGAGCGGCAAAGACGTTCTGATGACTGGCGTGGGTGGAGTCCTTTATCCTCCCCACAGCCTTTTTAAAGATGTGTGCCGAGAGGATCTGTTCATGACGATGGCGCGTGATGCCGACGACATTTGGTTTTGGGCAATGGCAGCCCTTCAAGGGACAGCAATCAAAGTGGTAAAGGATAATCAGAACGATTTTGACCCAGTGTTCATTGTCAATGCACCATCTCTGTGGTCGCATAATGTACAGGGAAATAATGACAAGGTTTTTGACCGCTTGTTTTCTTCATATCCTGAATTAAAGAAAATCTTCCAATATGAGATATAACTACGATTTCACGGATGAATGCATGAGGGACGATATGCGTGAAAAGGTATGTCGCACGCATTTTTGTAGTAAGAAGTTGGTCGTACGGGATGTAGATGACGGTATTATCTTGCCACAGAAAACTTTCCCGGGAGATAAGATAAGGGGAGGTGTCGTCAATTCTGAAGGAGAGTTTATTTCTAACACTGGGTTTCATGTGGGCAAGGAGGGAAAATATGACTATGATTCCTCTCAACTAAAAGTTTTTCATTGTAAAGCGATCTACTTGGGCTTCTTCAATCCGGTGTGGGGACATTGCATTACTGACAATCTGAAGCTCCTATGGTTTGTTCTAACAGATGACTTTCGGCAGTTGACGAGCCAAGGTGATGTTGAGCTAGTCTATTCTTGTTGTCTAGATTTTAAATTCAGCAGCAACTTCAAAATTATATTGAGTTTCCTCGGCATAGATGTTGAGAAGCTACACAGAATAGACAGTCTGACACAATTTGACAAACTGTACATTCCGGAGGCGTGTTTCTTTGCCAACAATGATGGTGAGCGCTTTTATACGAAAGAGTTTGGTGATGTCATAGACAAGATCACGTTGTATGCTCACGATGAACCTGCTTATGAGAAAGTCTATTTAACTCGTACCAAATTGCCGGGAGGGCTGAGAGACTTAGGAGAAAAGGATATAGAAAAATGTTTTAGGAAACTGGGCTATAAAATCTTGGCACCAGAACGCTTTTCGCTTATGGAGCAGTTGAGTGTGATTAAACATTGTAAGGTGTTGGCTACAACGGAGGGCTCAATATCCCATAATGCCATTTTCATGCATAAAGGGGCAGAATTAGTGGTTGTACGGAAAGTACCGTTTATTAATGAATATCAGTTGGCCATCAACGAGATGCGGAGTCTCGACGTTACTTATATAGATGCTCATCTTTCGATTTTTGCCAATGTAGACACTCCCGCTGCAGGTCCCTTCTTTCTGTATGTTAACGATAATATGGCACGATTCTGCCACAATAAGGTAACAAGAAGTTTTCACCTTTCTGCTTTCAAGAGATATGCATCCATCTGCATGATGTTGCCCAATTTCGACCGACGCATTAAGTTCCCCGACTACTACTATAGGAAATTGAGTGAGGAGACGGAACGCTTGAAATCTTCATATAGAGATAGGCTTCGGCGAATTCCTTTCCTCAACGAAAAAACAAGAAATAAAGTCATAGAGTTGGGGAAGAAATTGATTGCGAAGAGATGAAGACAAAGCTCGTGAGGGTGAATGCTATTCTCGCCAAGGCGTAAAGTTGCAAAAGGTGTGCGAATAAAGATACCAAGGTGTCAGAATACAAGACCCGACAGCTTGACTAAATCAGAGACTGCTGGGAATAAACCCTGCAAATGTAGCAAACAATTTTGGATATTACAAATTTATAGCTTGAGATTTCTGAAATATTTAGAATTCGAAAGGATTTCAACTTTAACCGCACAATAAATATGCTGCTATCATTTATCATCCCTTTATATAATTGTGAGGCGCTGGTAGGTCGTTGTCTTGACAGCATCTTCTCCGCAGATGTTGACACTGGATTGTTTGAAGTAGTGATTGTTGATGATGGCAGTCGAGATCAATCCGTGGAGGTCGTCAGAGATTATGCTGAGATGCATCCTAATATATCGTTGATTTGCCAACAAAATGAGGGCGCATCGGCAGCACGCAACGCTGGACTGAGGAAAGCACAAGGAAGATATATCTGGTTTGTGGATGCTGACGATCATATCATGCCAGTGTTTTTCGGGAAAGTCATTCGGCGGCTATCAGATGCAGAAGCTCCAGATGTATTTTGTTTCAACTATCAGGAAGTTTTGTCTGAAGGCGTCTTAGACCGTCAGCTCTTTGACAAAGAGGAAACGATGTCGGGAGTAGAATATTTCCACCGCTTTGGTAATACTTATTTGTGGAACAAACTGATGCGGCATGACAAGATTCGTCATGAGTTTCTCGATGGGACCAAGAACTTGGAGGACCTTTATTTCTGTCTGCAAAACATATTGCCATGTGACCGTATTGGGACTTTGAACGACTACGGCTATTCTTATGACCATACCAACCCCAATTCTACATCACTGAACAAAAGTGCCGGGAATCTGCAAAAACTGTCGGATGACACCCTTACCATCCAACGGCATATCTTGGACGATATTCCTGGGTTGACGGATGATTGCCAAGGAGAGTGCCGGGAGATTGTGACACAGACGGTAGCCGGACATCTATATAGCCTACTAAGCTTCTACCCTGTGCAGCGCCTGCGTGAAGTCTTGAAGATTTATCGTGATTGGGGACTTTATCCTATCAGACGCAAGACGAGAAACAAGCGCATGAATCATTTCATTACTTTAGCCAACTGTCAACCACTTTTGTTGATGGCTTGTTGGCTGAAAAATATTTTTCGAGGGCGATGACACGTGAGGAAAGCAAGATGATGCAAGGCTTGGGCATCTTAGTGATGATTTTCTATCATCTGTTCGAGCCACACATGAATCCAGAGTTTGCCAATACCGTTATCGGCAATAAGGGGCGTGCTGCCAATCCGGTACCGCTTTATTGCTTGCTGAGTGGGTATGGACTATATATTGTACACAGCCAAGGCAAAGACAAGCACAGATGGACGAGATGTGCGAAATTGTATACCAATTATTGGATGATTACGGCTATGTTTGTTTGCATTAGTTTGCTGATGGGACAGACACGATGTATTTTGTCGCCTTCTGTCATTGTGTCGAATATGGTGGATTGGCATACAGATTACTACCTGCCTGCATGGTTCATCCTGCCCTATTGCATTTTGTCTGTTTGCTCCCAATGGATATTCCGGGTAACCGACAAGTTGAATGTGTGGTTGGTGTTGATCATAGGCTATGGTATATATGTCTTTTCTTCAAGGATGAATGTATATGACTGGTTTCGCATGAACATCTTTCAGACCCTGTATATCTTCTTCCCTTTCCTGTTGGGTGGTGTCATGGCCCGCACGCGGCTGGTAGAGCGGTGCGACGCATGGCTTTCGAAGATGCCGTTGGCTTTGGTGGATGTGTTCTTGGGTTGTGTCCTTGTTGTTCGTTACTTTCTCTACACAGGTGCGGTCATCTCCTTTTTCTGGGCCGCGGTCATCGTGATTGCTGTTCATCATGTCCGTCGTGTTGGGGGAGGCATCGTGTTGAAGTTCTTTGGCAAGCACAATCTGAACATGTGGATGATTCATGCGTGGATATGCTGGTATCTCTTCCGTCCGCAAATTGCCGCGCTGGGCAATCCCTTGCTGATGTTTCTCGTGGAGGTGGGCGTTTGTGTAGTTCTCTCCATGGTATTTAATCTCTTCCTACAACCTCTCAACCGTTTAGTATTTCATGGAAAAACAAGATAACAAGAAATTAGTGTCGGTAGTGGTTCCCTGCTATAATGAGCAGGAATCCCTGCCTCATCTGTATGACGCGGTGAAGGCCATCATGGATGTCTCGCCGCAGTATCGTTGGGAGTTGCTCCTCATTAATGATGGCAGTCGGGACCGAACCATGCCGATGATCAAGGAGCTGGCCGACAAGGATGGGCGCGTGAGCTATGTCAACCTGTCGCGCAACTTTGGTAAGGAGAATGCGATGCTTGCCGGCTTCGACTATGTGCGTGGTGACTGCATGATACTGATGGATGCAGATTTGCAGGATCCACCCTCGTTGATTCCCGAGATGCTGAAATACTGGGAGGAAGGCTATGAGGATGTTTACGCCAAGCGGCGTGACAGAGGCAAGGAGAGCTGGCTGCGCAAGCAGTTCTCGTTGGCATTCTATTGGCTGCTCGACAAGAGTACGCGCTTCGAAGTACTAAGAAATGTCGGTGATTTCAGACTGCTTGACAGGAAATGCATCAATGCCCTGCGGCGGATGCGAGAGAGCGAACGCTACACCAAGGGCCTGTTCTGCTGGATAGGCTATCGGAAGAAAGAGATTGTTTTTGACCGTGGCGACCGACAGTACGGTACCTCACACTGGAATTTCTTCCAGTTGGCCGGCCTTGCCATCGAGGGATTGACATCGTTTACCGTCTCCCCCCTACGCTGGTCCGCCTATTTGGGCTTTGTCATCGGTTTCGGAGCCCTTATCTATTTGCTTTGGACGCTTGTTAAAGTCACGATTTGGGGCGACCCTGTGGCAGGCTTCCCTACACTCATCTGTGTCATCCTATTCTTGGGTGCGTCGCAACTGATAGCCATTGGCATCTTAGGCGAGTATCTTGGGAAGATCTTCAATGAGAGTAAGGGACGTCCTGTGTATCTTGTGGAAGACTATATGAAAGGAAGAGAAATAGATTTTGATGGGAGTGACCGTCATGTCGAAAAATATTGTTAACTTTGCAAAAAACAGGAAAAGACAAACTTAAGATGAAGTTAAGCCATAAGTTGCTCGATGTCGTGTCGGCATCATGGATAGCCATAGGCGTCATAATTTTTTTGTTGGGATGGTGTCATTGGTACTATTCCATACCACTGACGCTTGCTACTTTTTTTTGTCTATATGAGATATGGAAAGGTGGTGCAAATGAAACGTTGGAGATAAATCATCGTCAACTTTGGCTTTCGTTGACGGTTTGTGTTACCCTTTTGTGGCTCTGCGGTATTGGGGGGTATATGGTTCAGTCCAACGATCACTATTGGCGCAATGCCATGTTCCGAGATCTTGTGAACTATTCTTGGCCAGTCTATGATGCTCAGACTGGACTGACGAAGAGCTACTATCTTGCTTTTTGGATGCTTCCTGCCTTGGTTGCCAAGTTGCTTCATTCTATGGAAGCTGGATTTTTCATGCAACTGGTATGGTTGAGTGCGGGTTTTGAGCTTCTTTTTCTTCAGATCAGTCGTTGGATGGGCAAGGTGCGTGTGTCCTATCTTTTTTTCTTTTATCTTTTTGCCGGAATGAAGATAGTGGAGTGCCTTCTTTACTATCCCGTGGCTGGTGGTCCTGTGCTTTCCCAGACGATAGACATTCTGTTCACAGGAGGTACTCCGGGAGTGTTCCACGCAGGTCCCATAGTGCAGTTTCTCTATGACCCTTTCAACCAGACTATTCCTCTTTTCTTGGGCATGATGCTGATGCTCAATGACACACGAAGTCGTCTGCTTCCGTTCTATTATGTTTCCCTTCTGCTCTATGCCCCGTTGCCGTTGATAGGTTTAGCGCCCGTCATGGTGTACTGGATAGTGCGCAACCTGTTGCAGATGCCTACGGCACTTCGTTGGCGCTACCTTCTTAATCTCGAGAATATGACAACTTTGTTGTTGCTCGTTGTCTCAGCTTTATACCTTATGTCAAACAACCAAAGCGGACATAAAGGATTGCGTGATTTAACCGACATCGGTCTCACATTATATGGTTATGTTATCTACATATTCTTTGAGTTTGGCATCTTTATGCTGATAGGCTACAAGGTCTGCCGCGACAAAGCGTTGTTATGGATTGGTTTCGCCATCGTCTGCCTGTTCGGGTGGTTCCAGATAGGTCTGCACAATGATTTCTGCTTCCGCACGAATATGCCTTTCATCTTCATGCTTTGCCTTTTAGTCATCAGAAGCTATTATGCCTCCGATTCTCATAGTCGTATGCGAAAAGGCATTCTCGTTTTGTATCTCATTGGAGGTTTGCCAGCGCAGGGTCATCCCGCGTTGCGTTGGCTGTCGTCAGCCTGTATTGTTATGGGAAAGGATCAGAGTGTGCTTAACAATTATCAGCATTTTAAGGATGTGAAGACACTATATGTCATGCAACAAAAAAAGTTGCGCAACGACGAGCTCGCTTCCTCTTTCCGTTGTCGGAAGGATCAAGAGGAATTCCGAACGGATGTAGGGACGAGAAATTCAGTATTTTTCAAATATATAGCAAAATAAGTATGTTTGTCTATATTATAATATTTTTAATGGCTGTGGGTTGGTATGTTGCCAATCCTAAGAGTAGCACTTCTACACGTGGACTTATTTTTTCCATGTCCGCACTATGCCTTCTTGTAGGCTTCTCAGATATGCTTGGAGGCTATGACAGATATATTTATGGAGAGCTTTTCGATGAAACAGCTGATATGGTGAATAGCGGAATTTATAACTTTCGCCTTTCACCTGTGGCCTCACAATATCCTAAGGAATATGGCTATCAGATTTATAATCTGTTGCTAGGAATGATAACAGACAATAGATATATTTTCATCTTCATTACCACGTGTATAATCTATTGTCTGCTTTTTCAATCCATTAAGCGATATTGCAACAACTATCCTTTTGCCGTCATACTCTTTCTTGGTTTGTGGTTTTTCTTCTCCTTTACGTATCTGCGTCAGGTCATGGGTGCTACGATAGCCTGGCTGTCAGTAAGATATATAATCAATAGGGACTTGAAAAAGTTCTTGCTCGTCTGGTTGGTAGCTTTGTCTTTCCACAATTCAGCTCTTGTGCTCCTGCCTATGTATTGGGTACCTGTTAGAAAGTTTGAGAAGAAAAAAGTGATTTGTCTGATGATTACGGCTTTTCTCCTTGGATTAACGGGAGGTCCTACTGCCATTTTCTCAGCATACGGGGAGGTGGATTCTGAACGGGCAGGCGTGGCCGGGAACGAGACGGGCTTCCGTATCGCCTATTTGGTGGAAGCAGTCTTTTTCTTGTATCTTATTCTTTCACGCTATAAGGAGATACCGAACAAAAGGATGAATATCGTGTTGTTGAACATGGCTTTGACATTTTGCCTCATTCTGTTGTTTTTCATTAAAAACGAGAATGGAGGCCGGTTAAGCTGGTATTATATGATAGGTATCATCTCAACGGTTACTTATCTTTGTACCCATACTTATAGGAATAGGAATTTGGCCGGTGTGATGATTATCGTTTGCTTCTTTTTGTTCAATAGAATTGTGTCTAGTTGGGGAATGCAGCTTTATCCCTATAAGACTTTCTTTACTGATGGCTTTAGAAAAGGTGACGAGATTGAGGCAAAATTTGAGTACGATCACAACTATGACAGAGATAAGTTCTATCGTAAAGTATTCAAGTTAGGTGAATCTGAAAAATGATGGTTTCTATCAATAGACTAATGAGAGTTGTGCGTGATATGGGTCAACGGGCGGAGACACAAGTAATGCATTTATAGGAAGTTAATATAAGACTATAATGTTATCAAATAGAAAAAATCATTCAGCGTTCATCTTGTCTGACTATAGAACAGAGTTGATGGGCGTTGCAACACTGATGATAGTTTTCTTTCATTTGACGTTTAGAATTGAACATAATGCACTATGGTATCTTTCTACTCATGCTATGATCGGTGTAGAGATGTTCTTCCTGTTAAGTGGAATGGGTTTATGCTGGTCTATTAGCCAAGATAAGAATCTTTGCCATTTTTATTTCAAAAGAGTGATTAGAATATTTCCGACATACGGATTGGTTATTCTTTCATGCTTGATTGTCACTAGGACATTCAGTTGGAAGGCTTTCCTACTTGAATGGAGCACAGTTGGTTATTGGACGGGTAGCAACTATTATGATTGGTATATACCCAACCAGATGCTGTTGTATTTTATATTTCCCTTGCTGTATGTTTGTGTCAATAGGCGGTGGAGAGCATCTTTCATTATATTGGCCATAGGGAGCGTTGCATTGTGTCTGGTCAACAAGAATATAGATTTTATGGCGTTCTGCCGTTACCCTGTGTTTATAACAGGAGTCTTCCTTGGTACGGCAATGCTTAAAAATAGAATGCCATCGGCTTGGGAACGAGTATCAGTTATTCTTTTCCTTATTGCGTTTGTTTTTTCCTTTTGTGTTCATCTCTTTTTTACCAATCAACAGCTGATAGACAATGGCTGGTTGTTTAAACCACAAATGTTGATGGTCGTAGGCCTCTGTGTCTTATTGTCGAAGGCTCTTGCGAAGTGCAATTTCTGTTGTAAAATACTCAAATTGATTGGAGCGATGAGTCTAGAGGTATATCTCTTACATAATCGATTCATTGATTTGGCAGAATATATCAGTGCTCGTTGTGGGGGGGGCGGCAAGTATGCATTAGGATTACTACTTCTCTTCGTCTCCTTTTTCGTGGCTTACGGCTTGCATATCGTGATGGGCAAACTATCGTCGGTGCTGTTGGTGAAATTTTGTAATAATATTAGATGCTGATAACTTTATTTACTCCTACATACAATCGTGCCCATTTGCTGCCAGAGATTTACTTTAGTCTTGAGGCACAAACGAGTAAGGATTTCGAATGGGTGATCGTTGATGATGGGTCAAAGGATGACACATATAATGTTGTCAATAGTCTGTTGAAGGGAAAATCTTTCCCTATTCGCTATTATCATAAGGAAAATGGAGGAAAACATACGGCTATTAATATGGGGGCCAAAATCGCACGTGGGCAACTCCTGCTTATACTGGACAGTGACGACGTGCTCCCACCAACAGCTATCGCTGATATAAGGGAGGCTTTTGAGCTGGTAAAAGACAAGAACTGCTTTGCCGGCGTTTGCGGTTATATGGCCCATAGGGATGGCAGGATAATAGGACATCCGCTGGTGGAGGCAGATATCTCGGAGATAGAGATGAGAAATCGTTATCATGTCACAGGCGATATGTGCGAGGTGTTCAGAACCGATGTGCTGCGCGAGTTTCCTTTTCCCGAAATTAAAGACGAGCGGTTTTGTCCGGAATGTCTCGTTTGGAATCGGATTGCATTGAAGTATCGTTTACATGTTTTCCCAAAGGTCATCTATCTGCGTGACTATCTCGATGGCGGACTGACGGATAATATCGTAAGAATTCGTATGAACAGTCCCGTTGCCTCGATGATGACCTATGCAGAGATGCTTGATCTGGATATACCTTGGAGTCAAAAGGTGAAGGCGGCGATTAACTATTATCGTTTTAAAGCGTGCCTGACGGCGGAACATGTCCGCGAGGTGAATTGTAGCATCCCGACTGTACCAGCGACGTGGCTATTGATGAAGCCATTAGGATGGTTGATGCATTGGAAAGATTCCAAAAAGATGTAACGAAATGGCAGGAAAACAAAGAATCGCTTATCTCGACCTCACGAAGCTGTGGGCCATTTTCCTGGTGTGTACCGGGCATGCTTTCACAATGCTGTCGGTGGGAGAAGCGGCCTTGCCATGCCGAATGCTGTACACGTTCCACATGGGCTTGTTCATGCTGATGTGTGGCTACTTTAGCCACCATGCGCTGACGATGCCGTTTGGACCGTTTGTCAAGAAGAAGGCATTGCAGTTGCTTGTGCCGACGGCGGTGTATGTGGGGCTGAATTTGCTGGCTACTTGGGTGGTGACGGGCAGTTGCCCTCTGGGTTTCATACGGAACGAGGCTGTTGGCGGCATGTGGTTTCTGCGCACGCTGTTTGCCTGCTATCTCTTTGCATGGCTGGTGCTGAGGCTGCCGGGGACGTTGTGGCTGAGGATTATTGGGAGCATTGTCTTTGCGCTGCTCTTCCCGCATGGATATTTCCTGCAGTTCAACTATATGATTATCTTCTTTTGGTTGGGCTATGTGATGAAGGGACATGACGGATGGCTGCATTCACACCTGGGGGGGGCATTAGCGGTCTCGCTCATCATCTTCCTGCTTGTGCCGTGGCATGGTCCGGCAGTGCTCACCTATGATGTGCTCTTTCACGATCCATTGCAGTTGCCGGTGCAGTTCATCGGTGGACTGGCGGGGTCGATACTGAGCATCACGCTGATGATGTTGATCTGCCGGGTGCTTTCTCGCAATTGGAAAGATAGGTTGGCTGATATAGGACGATTTACGCTGGCTATCTATGGCTTGCAGGGCGTGTTGCTGCAAAATGTGGTGGAAAGAATTTGGAGCATCGATGAGAATATTTGTTCGTCTGACGTGCAACAGTATGTGGTGGCACCTGTAGTAGGAGTGATAACGGTTATCGTGTGTTATCTGTTGGCACGATTGTTTACTCGTAATAGGATTACTGCGCAGTTGTTCCTTGGAATTCCGGGAGGTCTGCTTCCGGGAGGTCCGCAACCGGGAGGTCCGCTGCCCTCAGCGGACACATCCTTGAGACGCACATAGCATATCTATGGGGACACATCAAAAAAAATATAGTTACGTATAAGGCTACTATTAGTTTGCTTTTGTGTCCGCTGGGGG
>Ga0256406_1003103_pt1 | contig 21455 bp, 19 predicted proteins | sample RumenRJG_03DNA_FD_185986 | JGI IMG/M metagenome (GOLD analysis project Ga0256406, IMG submission 185986) | Bovine rumen microbial communities from Lethbridge, Alberta, Canada - RJG_03 | ecosystem: Host-associated > Mammals > Digestive system > Stomach > Rumen | place: Canada: Alberta | collected... | reverse complement strand
TACGGAAAAGAAATCGCCAGAAGTTTTCCGAAGCGTGTCGGCCGATCCTTGGAAAACATACGGACGGCTGGGTTGGAAGAATCATTGATTTATTGGCGGTATTTGCGCTCCTGGCAGGAACTGCAACCACGTTTTCTGTAGCTACGCCTCTTATGGCTGCAGCAATCGAGGCGCTCTTTGAAATTACGGTGAATCGAACGATGGTAACAATCATCATCCTTTTCATCACTTGTGTGATTTATACTTACAGCCTCCTGCACGGAATCAAAGGGATCAGCCATCTTGCGAATGCATGTATGTACCTGTTCTTCGGCTTTTTGATTTATGTGCTGGTATTTGGTGGAGAGAGTAAGTATATTCTTGAAACGGGCTTGGAAGCATTTGGCCGAATGATCAATCATTTTGTGGATTTGTCAACATTCACAGATCCTCTTCGTACTTCCGGATTTCCACAGAACTGGACTATATATTATTGGGCATATTGGATGGTGTGGAGTATTGCAGCGCCATTCTTCATCGGGCAGATTTCAAAAGGCCGTACGATACGGCAGACTATATTAGGAGGTTATGTTTTTGGCGTTGGAAGTACATGCGTCAGTTTTATAATCCTTGGAAATTATTCCATGGGAAAGCAGATGTCAGGTGTTGCAGACTTTATCGCACAATATCAGGCTGGTGCTAATACCTATGATCTGATTATTGCCATGATAAAGACGATGCCACTTGTGCCGGTGGTATTGATCTGGTTGATCTGCACCATGATTGCTTTCTATGCGACAAGCTTTGACTCCATTGCCCTTATCGGTTCCTGCTACAGCTATAAAAGACTGGATGAGGGTCAGCAGCCATCAAAAAAAATTGAGTTCATGTGGTGTATTCTTTTAATTGTACTTCCGATTGCACTGCTTTTTAGCGATAGCTCTATGTCAAATATTCAAAGCGTAAGCATTATAGCGGCCTTTCCGATTGGAATAGTTATGATGCTTATCGTTGCCAGTCTTTTGAAGGAGCTGAAAAGTTTCTGGTCGGAGGAACGTATGCGGGGAAATAAATAATAGGATATGTGACGAATTGTTTGATCTATTACCGATTCTCTGTAAAAAAGATCCGGAAGTTAACAATGCTCAATTAGTGAGTAATACACATATATCGTTTCTATTATTGGGGCTTTTCCGGTTGGAATTGTTGTCATTCTTATAGCGCGGGTTTGTTTCCAGGATATAAAAAGAGTATTTGAGAGGGATTGATAATTGTTAAAAATATCGATGATTTTCCTGGATTTTTAAGGAAATGTTGTCATTATGACAAGTAATAGTGATATAATTGGAGTGCAGTTATAAATAAATGCATAATTGTTTTTATATTGGGAGGGCTTATGAAAAAACATGTTTTGTTTATGCTGTTACTTACGTCGTCTATGGTGCTGGGAATACCGACAATAGTACATGCAGAAACAACAGAGGACGCAGCAAAAGAACAGGTGGGAACGGATTTTGAGGTTAGTGCTGAAAGTGAAGATATAGGCACAGTATCTTCCCCGACCGATCAGAGCGCGGAACAAAGTGGAGACAGTGAAAATGGCTCGCAAACAGAAAAAGCTGTATTGAAAGATTCAGATAATGAAGCTGATCGTACAACAGTTACAGAGTCAAATGGAAAACAAAATGAAAGTGCGGGCAATGACAATGAATCGAATCAGTCAGATCCGCATATTGAACAGAACAGCGAAAATAAGGATGTACCGGTATTAGATAGCAGTAATGCTATGGAGGAGACCGGTAATGAAGTTATTAGTACATCCACTGAGGAATCTGGAAAAAAACAAGATGAGAGCGTGAATAGTGAGTCTGAATTATTAACGCAGGATAGTGAAGAAGATAATGAAAACACGGAAGCCACCCAGGCAAAGACTGATAATGCTTTAGATAATTCAGATAATGAAGATAAGAATGGATTTGTTACAGAATCAGATGGAAATAAATATTATTATCAGAATGGTACTTTAATAAAGGGCTATTTTTCTGCAGATGATCAAGAGTGGTATGCAGATGAAAGCACAGGAATTGTGAATACACAATCAGGCTGGTTTGCAGTTGAAAACTCCTATGGCACACAAAAGTTTTATGGGAATGAAGATGGAAGTTTAAAAACAGGCTTGATTGAGGAAAGCGGTCAGAAGTACTATTTGAATCCATATTTAATGGTGGGTTTATTTAGGATTTATGATGATGCTACGCATGAGTCTAAATATTATGCAACAGATAATAACGGGGCTGTTTGTAACCAAGCGGGTTGGTTTGAAGGAACTGATCAGTATGGCAATGCACATCGGTATTATGGAAATGATGATGGCAGTCTGAAAACAGGCTGGTTCGAGGAGAATGGTCAGAAGTACTATTTGAGTCCGATGTTGCAAGTGGGCTCTTTTAATATTTATGATGATGCTACGCATGAGTATAAGTATTATGCAACGGATAAAAACGGGGCTGTTTGTAACCAAACGGGTTGGTTTGAAGAAACTAATCCGTATGGCAATACATATTGGTATTATGGTAATGGCGATGGCAGTGTGAAAACAGGCTGGTTTGAGGAAAATGGCCAGAAGTATTATTTGGATCCTGAGTTACAAGTGGGAATTTTTGATATCTATGATAGCGCGACGGATGTGTTTACTTATTATCTGGCCGATAATAACGGGGTTGTATATAACAAGGTTGGTTGGTTTGAAGAAACTGATCCGTATGGCCATACATATTGGTATTATGGAAATGATGATGGTAGTCTGAAAACAGGCTGGTTCGAGGAGAATGATCAGAAGTACTATTTGGAGCCGATGTTGCAAGTGGGATGCTTTGGTGCTTATGATGATACTACAAGAGAGTATAAGTATTATCTAGCTGATAAATATGGGCATGTATATTTCAAAAATGGATGGATTAAAGATACTGACCAGTATGGAAATACATCTTGGTACTATGGAAATGACGATGGAAGTTTATATACTGGTGACGATGGAAGTTTATATACTGGTTGGCGGACAATAGACAATAAGAAATACTATTTTATGCCAAATGGAACTTGCGTAGTTGGTACAGAGAGTGGAGATGACGTATATGAGATTGATGGGAAGTCATATCATTTTGCAGTAAATGGGGCGCTGGATACCGGATGGTATATTAGAACATCAGATAAAAGTTATGGGGGCTCCTGTTGGGCATATTCTAATGAAGATGGTACTGTTGTTAAGAAGGCATGGATTCCGTCTGGTTCAGATTGGTATTACCTCGATGAAAATGGAGTCGCCCTGACAAATACCATCGCCTATGAAATGAAAACAGATTCAGGTGAGACGTATTTGGTGGATTATCCGGATAGTAATAATATGACCCAAAGAATATACAGTTTTGATAAAGAAGGAAGGATGCTTAAAAAGGCTGGGTGGCAGAAGTTCGAAGATACATATTATAATGAAAATGGAAATCAGACGTACACTCAGTGGTGCTATCTGAATGCCGATGGAACTCTTTATAATAATAAGTGGCTGTTAGATAATGGATACTGGTACTATTTTCAGGATGGTATAATGGTATCAGATGGCATTTCTGTAATTGGAAATGAAACCTATTTATTTGATGAAAATGGCCACATGCTGGCAGATGGATGGAAAAAACAATATGATTTCTGGTATTATCTTAATAAGGATGGTACAGGATATAATGGGTGGCTGAATGGCACTTATTATATAGAACAGGGCAAAATGCTGACCAGCTGCTATACTCCGGATGGCTATTTTGTGGATGCCAATGGATGTTGGGATAAAACAGTACCACAATTAACTGGGAATGATGGTTGGAAATTTGAATACGGGACGCCCATTAATGATACTACAGGATGGATTAAGACTAACAATAGGTGGTATTATGTTGATCCGGAGTCACATTATATTGTGCGCGGGGTACAAGAAATTGATGGAGTAACAAGTGGCTTTAATCAAGCTGGTATCTGGACAGGTTATGTTGACGACGGATGGTATAAGGATTGTTATGACCGATGGCATATGGTTAAAAACCATAAAATTCTCAAGAACCAGTGGTATGGCGATTATTATTTAGATTCCGAGGGATACATGTCTGTTGATTCTATTGTGGTTTTATACAGGGATCAGGATGGAACACAACACTATACAGATATGTATTATTCTGATGGAGAGATGTTGGCAGCATATGGTGTCGATCAAAATGGAAAGTGGATTAAAGGTTGGAGTAAGATAGAAACAGGACTCTGGAGTTATAATGTTGACCGTTGGCGCTATTTTGACCCTCAAAATGGCAAAGCATTACCTGGATGGAGGATGATTGATGGCAGATGGTATTTCTTCGATGACTATGGCTTTATGGAAACAGGATTGATTTCTGATGCCCAAGATCGTTGTTATTTTATTGGAACGGATGGTACGACATTAAAGACGGGATGGCTGCAATTAGGTGGCGAAGGGGCTTGGTATTACTTCGATTCAAATGGGGAAGGACATAATGGTATTTTAAACTATAATGGCAAACAATATTGTTTTGAAAAAGGCAGAATGATACGAAATGGTTACTACGATGGGGACTGGTACAATAGGGATGGTGTAAAAACCGTTTTGCATTAATAGTCGACTTGCTTCATTTTGTTCCATTTGTTTTTATTTTAAAAAATTAAAATATCTGGCATCTTGTATGGAATAATTTTTCGATGATGCTAAGAACATAAAAAGGCTCGCATTTTTTAAGTGAAAATACGGGCCTTTTTATGTCAATTGATTTTGACAGCGGTGTATATTCATGTTAGAATAACCCGATTGATATGATGATAGTTTGAATAGGTATATTTAGATGTCCAATAATCTTAGGTGGTGGAAACATCTGGATTTTATTCTTCTGGATGTGGCCACTGTGGAAATTGTATACTTTCTCTGTGTCCGGTTCTGGCTGTGGCGGGATCAGCTCATTATTCCCATATATAAAAGTACATTTGTAGTTCTGCTTCTTCTGGGACTTGTGGCCGGTATTTTGGGAGTTACGTCTTACCGCGATATTTTAAAGGGGCATTTCCTGCGGGAAACATTGGCCTCTGTGGAATATGTGACGGTCATAGTCAATGTCAGTCAGTTAAGGGAATAAGTTAATTACTAAAACTTCCCATAGCAAAAATGGGCTTCGCACCTTGAAAACTCAATAATACTGCGAGAGTATGAAAGTTTTTCTGTAAAAAACAGATGAAGGGTTCCGAATGGGCCTCCTGTGATATATCCAAAGGAAACATACACTTCATGGACAGCAAAGACTATGATTTCATCATCATGGTCAAGGGAATGAAGAATCTGGTTCGCGAAGTTGTTATGTCAGTACAGGGAACCTTTGAGCAGAGCCGTTCAACCAGTATTCGTGCCTTCGAAGTAAATGGAATCACAGTCCAGCACCAGCTGTTTTCTTCTGACGAACACGAAGGGTACTTCCATGTCTTCTATGACGAAGGGAAGCATCTTGCTGAACGTAAGAAACTGGAGCAGGACATCGACCTGATGTCAAAACAGCTGAAGTCTTGGCAGGGCATGCAGGTACGTCCAAACGGAAAGTATGCTGTAGAGCATCAGATTATTATCATTGGAGATGCGTTAGTTACGTCAGATTGTTTTCTGAAAAAGTGAAAAATAGTGATAGATAAGTGCCGTTTGCCGCGGCACTTTATTTGTACCAGAAATCATACTAAAATATATCCTGTACCCACAAAAAAAGAGAGACCCCCGCTCCTACCACAGACCTGGATCTCTCTCATACAGCCCTCAAAAAAAGAGGGATTTAACCGCGGCGAAAGTTTTTCCGCCGACAAGCCCATGATACGATTATTCCATCCACTCTTCAAGCTTTGGAGCAAAAAAATATCAGATATTAACTGGTTCAATCAGGAAGTCTCCGGAATTAACCCGGCAACTCTCACATGTCCGTACTGCGGCGCGGAAGGCACCTGCATCAGCTGCCATCATCCATATCATAGATATCTCGTTTATCTGGGTCCGGACAATAGGCCTGTTTCTGCTGTTGTCAAGGTCCCACGGGTTGAATGTACCTCCTGCGGGCACACCCATGCTTTACTGCCATGCCCGGTGATTCCTTTCGGAAGTTACAGCCTGCCTTTCATTTTCCGTATCCTTTTTCTATATTTCACGCACAGCATGACAATAGAAGAACTTTGTGCCCGGGGCGGATTCTCCCATTCCACCCTTTACAAGTGGAAACAGTGTTTCCTCAGCCACAAAAAAATGTACCTCGGTCTGCTTTTGGATATGGAAAGGACGCCCGCAGATTTTATCCAGTCGCTTTCTGTAACGGATGCCGGCTGTTTCCATACGAGATTCGGTTTCTCTTTTCTGCAGAAAAACCGCATGCTGAAAGAGGCGTCCCATCCAGGCCATCCGGAGCAGCCGTCGTCCGCATAATCCCGGCATATATCATCCCGTCCGGAAGCAGTAACATCAGGATACGGAGGTGATGTTTTATGGAGCATACAGAAAATGATGAAAAAGACATCAGGAGCATTGCGGAATTTCGTTTCGGCCTGGTCGCCCCGGTCATCCAGAACACCTTTCCGGATGAATCCATAGCTGCATACTGCAGAAGAATTACCGAAAAGCCGTTTGTACTTCCGGGTGGCCGGACATGCCGGTACCGGGCGAAAACCATAGAAAAGTGGATTGGCCAATACCGGAAGAACGGGATTGAGGCACTTACCCCGAAACGCCGGGCGGATCTTGGGGCAACACGGGTTATTACGCCGGAAGCGGAAGACGAGATTTACCGGCTGAAAAAGGAGTATCCCCGCCTGAATGCGGTACAGATCAGGGACAGGCTCATTAAAGAGGGGATACTTCCAGAAACAGTATCCCCCTCTACAATCCAGCGCTATATCAAACGGCATGGATTGAAAGGCGCCGCACTTGTTACCATGAAGGACAGGAAGGCATTTGAATCCCCCTGGTTTGGCGACATGTGGCAGGCGGACACCTGTTATCTTCCCTGCTTGAAAAAGGAAGGTAAAAGCCACCGGACGTATCTGATCATGATTCTGGATGATCACTCCAGGATGATTGTCGGGGGAGAAATCTTTTTCCAGGACAACGCCTATAACTTCCAGAAAGTTTTCCATGATGCTGTGGAAACGTATGGAATTCCCAATAAGCTATATGTGGACAATGGCGCCTCCTACCGGAATGACCAGCTGGATATGATCTGTGCGTCTATTGGAACGGTGCTGCTTCATACGGCTGTCCGGGACGGGGCATCGAGAAAGGGAAGGTGGAACGGAATTTCAGGACGCTGAAAGAACGTTGGCTGTATGGATTGGATTTTGACCAGCTCCAGTCTCTGGAGGAATTGAACCGGATGCTGAAGGATTATATACGGCAGCACAATACGACCGTCCATTCCGCAATAAAAGTGTCCCCGCTTGAGCGCTACATGAATACGGGAGACCGTATCCGGAGGCCACAGTCCAGGGAATGGCTGGAGGAATCCTTCTGCAACCGCATCTACCGGAATGTCCGCAGGGATGCTACTGTAACCATAGATAAGGACTCCTATGACGTTCCTTTTGAATTTATTGGCCAGCGAGTGGAAATCCGTTATCTTCCTGATCAAAAGCAGGATGCATATATCCTTCAGAACGGTAAACGTTATCCGCTGAAACAAACGAACAAGGTAGAAAACAGCAGGACAAAGAGGCAGAATGGCCTGTCGATTGATTATTCAAGAATAGTAGGGGGTGGATCTGATGTTTCCTGATTACTATGGAATGAAGTACAACCCATTTGCAAAGGAACAGGCCGGAGGCGGCGGATATTTCACATCCAGGGACCATAAAGAAATGCTGTCGCGTCTGAATTACCTGAAAGACATTCGTGGCATTGGGGTTTTTACAGCCCAGCCCGGGATGGGGAAAACCTGTTCCCTCCGATGCTTTATGCAGGCATTGAACAGAAACCTGTATACGCCTGTTTATCTCTGCCTGTCAACGGTAAGCATTACTGAATTCTACCGGCAACTCTGCGATTGCATTGGGACAGAGCCCGCTTTCAATAAGTCCACGATGTTCAAGGAAATCCAGGAGCGTATTTATTATCTTTACCAGGACAAAAAGCAGCCCCTTGTCCTTGCGATTGACGAAGCACAGTACCTGAACTATACCATCCTCCGGGATCTCAAGATGATCATGAACCAGAACTATGATTCTGTAAACTGTTTTTCCCTGCTTCTGGTTGGTGAGCCTTATCTGAACCATATCCTGGAGAAACAGATCCATGAAGCACTCCGACAAAGGATTATGGTTCACTATAACTTTGCAGGACTTACAGAAGAGGAAGTACCGGAGTATATTTATCATAAGATTGAAAGTGCCGGTGGAAGCCGCAGCCTTATTGATGATGCTGCCATCAGTGCGGTTCACAGCTATAGCAGAGGGATTCCACGACTGATCGACAACGTCATGACAGATGCCCTGACAATCGGGGAACAAAACAGAAAAGAAGTCATTGATGCGGACATCATGCTGGCAGCAATCAATGGGATGCCACTTTCATAAAAGTGATAACAAAGCGCAGTATTAACGGCAGGAATGTGATGCTGGTTCACAACCTGCCGTTTTATTCTGTCGTTTTTGCCTCCCCAAAAATGCTGTTTGTGGAGATCACAATTTGCCGCGCCACAGTATGCGAAGTACTTTGATCTGATCTATTACCATGAAGGCAAAGAAGACGAAGCCCTTAGTTGCGCAAGAGAACGGATTGACGTCATTGATCTGGAAATCCGGTTGTGCGGTTACTTTGTGATTATTACATCTGAAAAGATGACCGCTGAAGAGGCATTGACCCAGTATAAAGGAAGGGACAGTTCAGAGAAACTTTTCCGTGGTGACAAGTCCTACCTCGGAGATAAAGCGGCACGAGTGTATGGCAGCGAATCCTTTGACACAAAGGTTTTCATTGAGTTTGTAGCACTCATTATAAGGAACAGGATCTATACCTGCCTGAAAAATGAGACGCAAAAACGTGAAAAGAAGGTCAACTTCATGACGGTTCCGGCAGCGCTTCGGGAACTTGACAAGATAGAGATGATCAAGGGTTCGGATAACGAATACCGCCTTGATCATGCAGTCACTGCAACACAAAAGGCAATCCTGAATGCATTTGGAATGACATCCAATGACATTAAGATGAAAGCGAAGGATCTCAGCGCCGAACTTGCAAGGATCGAAATGGAAGCCGCCGAAAAGAAAGCGAACGAAAAAACCTGAGCAGTCTGATAAGGAAGGGGCATCACTATGGCTAGAACAAGGCGAACCATCACACTGGACGAAAAGATCGAAAATGCCCAGCAGGCTGTATTCCAGGCAAAAGACAAATATGATGCGGCAATGGAAGCGTTGAACAAGCTTCAGAAAAAGAAGCAGGAGCTCCAGAGACAGGAACTGCTGAGGGTAATCGAAGCAAGCCCACGATCCTACGACGAGATCATAAAATTCCTTGCCGGAAAATCGGATTCAGACGAGGAATGAGGGCTCATGCAGCTTTGAGGGTTAATTTTTTCAGGAAGTTGACGTTTTGAAACCCAGAGGACTTTTAGTGTAACTTTTTTGCAAAGTTCTCATAGAACTGTTCGGAGTTCTAGAAACTGGTTTTACTCCTCCTGCTTTCTACTTTTTGACAGTATATTACATTCATGCTAGAATTGTTCGAATATTAATAGGATTATACGCAGTGAGTGGCAGGCGTTTAAGAAGTTGGTATCTCTGAATAAGAGTTTAATAGAAATTGTATTTTTGTTCAAACTAGTAGAACGTTCACTATTTACCTAGACTAATTGATACACCAAAATTGACTTTGCCCAGCGTAATCTTACAAAATCATAGGTCTGTTTATTTCCTGAACGTTCTACTAGAACAGAATCAGTACTTTGTCTCCGCAGTAACGTGCATCTCGTGCTTTGTTACTTTTAGGATTTGTGTGATAAATGAAAAAACTGGCATCTATTAAAAAAAATTTCATTATGAACGCGATCCTAACAATGTCGTCGTTCATTTTTCCGTTGCTTACCTTTCCCTATATCTCCAGAATTCTACTTCCGGAGGGAACGGGGAAGGTAAGCTTTGCTACGTCTGTTATTTCGTATTTTGCCCTGTTTGCACAGCTTGGAATCCCGACATATGGAATCCGTGCCTGTGCGCAGGTGAGAGATAATAAGGAAGAATTAAGTCGGATTACACAGGAGCTGCTGATTATCAATCTGATCACCAGCGTGTTTGCCTATGCCGTTTTGGCTGTGGTGCTGATTGCAGTTCCCAGGTTTCGGACAGATAGAATTCTTTACCTGATTATCAGCGTGACGATACTGATGAATGCAATCGGTATGGAGTGGCTCTACAAAGGGTTAGAGCAGTATACTTACATTACGGTGCGTTCGATTGCCTTTAAAGCAGCCGCAGTGGTAGCCATGTTTCTTTTGGTACATCAGAAGAGCGACTACGTGATATATGGGGCAATCTCTGTCTTTGCATCCAGCGCCTCTAGTATTATGAACTTTATCCATGCCCGCAAGCTAATTTTACTGAGACCTGTCGGAAATTACATTTTTCGGCGTCACATGAAGGCGATTGGCGTTTTTTTTGCTATGTCCTGTGCAACAGTGATATATACTAATCTGGATAAAGTTATGTTGGGCTTTATGGTCACGGATACGGATGTAGGTTATTATGATGCAGCTGTGAAAATTAAGAGCATATTGGTCAGCGTTGTAACCTCTCTGGGGACTGTCTTGCTTCCAAGAGCTTCTTTTTATGTGGAAAAAGGTTTAATGAAGGAGTTCCACAGAATAACTTCAAAAGCAATTGAGTTTGTCTGGCTGGTGGCTGCTCCGTTGACCGTTTATTTTATCTTTTTCGCTGCCCAGGGGGTTCATCTGTTGTCTGGGTCGGCTTACGACGGAGCTATTCTTCCCATGCAGCTGCTTATGCCTACACTGCTCTTTATCGGGTTGTCTAACATTACGGGAATTCAGGTTCTGATACCGATTGGAAAGGAAAAGGTGGTTCTATATTCGGAAATTGCTGGTGCTGTAACAGATTTAATTCTGAATGCCATTCTTATTCCCAGAATGCAGTCCTCCGGAGCGGCAATCGGAACATTAGTAGCTGAGTTTGTAGTTCTTCTGGTGCAGTACCGGGCAATTCGACAGGAAGTTCGTCCGGCATTCCTGAGAATTTCCTATGGGAAACTTTTACTGGCAATGGCGGCAGCAGTTGCGGCTTCCTGCTGGACTCTGTTTCTTCCTATTTCTTCCGGGACAACCATTGACAGTTTGATTGTATTACTGCTGTCGGCCTGCTGCTTTTTTGCTGTTTATTTTCTGGCTCTCTATATGGGAAAGGAGCCTTTAGTGTGTGAACTTACAGGGCAGATGGTAAATAAGCTGAGGAGAAAAAATGAAAGATAACAGGGCTCTTTTTAAAAACGGTTTTTCCAATGCGGAAAATGTGTTCTACCTGACAGATGCGCAGGTGAAAAAAATGCAGAGAATCACGCTCTCCATTTTTAAGGATTTTTTGCGAGTTGCGGATAAATATCATCTGAATTATTGCATGGGAGGCGGTTCTGCGCTGGGGGCTGTCCGGCATCATGGTTTTATTCCTTGGGATGATGATATTGATGTAAATATTCCCCGTAAAGATTATAATCAGTTTCTGGAAGTCTTTGATCGGGAATTAGGACAAGACTATGAACTCTGTGCTCCGGAAAGGGAAAATCTGCATGGCCTTGCCTGCACGCAGATGAAGAAGAAAGGAACAATCTATCGCTCTTTTGAGGAGCTATCGAAACCGCATCCGGGGATAGGAATTGATTTTTTTGTGATTGAAAATGTATACAATTCTCCGGTAAGACGAAAGACGGAGGGATACTTGTCTCTTGCAATGGGATATCTTCTTACCTGCAGAAAAACTTACCACGAGATGCCTTATTTAAGAAAATACATTGAAAATGTTCCGAGTCTGCGGAAAGCCTTTGAAAAAAAGGCGAGATTTGGTAGGATGATTTCATGGATTTCGCTGGATCGTGCGGCGGAACTAGTTGCAAAACAATACTCCAAGTGTAAAGATGAGCACTCAAAGTATGTGACCGTTCCAAGTGGTCGGAAACACTATTTTGGAGAAATGTATCCACGACCCTATCTTTGCGAGACAGTTTTTATGCCTTTTGAAGATATTCAGGTTAGGGTCGCCAAAGAGTATGATGCTTATCTGTCGCATTTGTATGGTTCGGATTATATGAAAATCCCGCCAGAAGGCAGACATGAACAGCATCCGATTATGGAATTGGACTTTGGAGATAGTATCTGAGAGTAGAGGGATTTTTGACGCAATGGAATTTTGGTTTGAGCGCCGTATCATATCGGGAAGGATTAAGGAGAAGTGGTTTTGAATATTGCAGTAATATTTGCCGGGGGATCCGGGAAAAGGATGCATACCAAGGATATTCCGAAACAGTTTCTCATGGTGCATGGAAAACCGATTATTGTGCATACCATAGAGCTATTTGAATATCATGAACAGATTGATGGAATTGTGGTTGTCTGCATTAAGGACTGGATTCCCTATATGGAGGAAATGAAATATCGTTATCGCCTGGACAAGATTGTGAAAATTATTCCAGGTGGGAAGACCGGACAGCTCTCTATTTATAATGGACTGAAAGCAGCAGAGGAAGTGTACGGAACAGAAGACACTGTTGTGCTGATTCATGATGGGGTGCGGCCTTTGATTACCAGCCAGACGATAACAGATAACATCCGGGCAGTAAAAGAATACGGGAATGCCATTACATGTACAAAGGCCAAGGAAACAGTCATTCTGGTAGACCAGGACGGACTGGTAAAAGATGTCCCCAGCCGGGAACTTTCTCGCTGTGCGCAGGCACCGCAGAGTTTTTATCTGAAAGACATACTTGCCCTGCAGGAGAAGGCATTGGCGGAAGGAATTCAGAATTCGATTGACTGCTGTACGCTGGCCAGGAAGTATGGGGAACAGCTGCATGTAGTTTTGGGTCCAGAGGGTAATATCAAAATTACCACGCCGGAGGATTTTTATATTTTTCGGGCTCTTTATGATGCGCGGGAAAACCAGCAGTTGGAGTCTTTTGACAAAATCTGAGAACTGGTGATGCGGAAAATAGTTTGTAACAGAAGCTTACGGGTTGCAGTAATAGGAGTTCACAATGCGGGATAAAGCGTTAGAGGAAGACTTGAAGGCAATTTGTTCGGATCCGGCAGTGCCTGTAGATAAGCTGGCCGGGAGAAAAATTCTGGTGACTGGGGCTACAGGATTGATAGGCTCTAATCTTGTAAAACTTCTGCTTACAATAAACCGGAAAAAAAAGCAGCATGGCAAGATACTGGCTTTAGTACGGAACAGGGAGAAGTCAGAAAAAATCTATGCGGAATGGTTAAATGACGAGAACCTTTGCCTGATTCAAGGGGATATTCGGGAAGACTGGTCAGAATTTTTTTCGGATATGACACCGGAATTTATCTTTCACACGGCATCGGTGACAGCATCAAAATATATGGTGGATTACCCGGTTGAGACGATTGATACGATTGTGAATGGTACGTCGCAGATGCTGCGGTTCGCTAAAGAAGTGCAATGCAAGGGAGTGGTATTCCTCTCTTCCATGGAGGTTTATGGTACATCCGATTTACCAGAGGTCAGGGAGGAGAATATCGGATACGTAAATCCGTTGAGCGTGCGGAGTGATTACCCGGAAAGTAAAAAACTATGTGAAAACCTATGTGTCGCTTACTCCAGGGAATACGGTATTCCTGTAAAAATAGCCAGACTGGCGCAGGTGTTTGGGGCAGGTGTCTTACCGGGGGAATCTCGTGTCTTTGCGCAGTTTGCCAGGAGTGTGATCAACGGAACCGATATTATTCTTCACACGCAGGGAAGATCGGAGGGGAATTACTGCTATCTTGGGGATGCACTTAGTGCACTTCTGATTCTGATGATCAGAGGGAAATCGGGAGAAGCCTATAATATTGCAAATGAAGAGAACCACACGACGATTGCCGCCATGGCAGAGATAGTGGCAAAACAGATTGCTGGTGGGAAGATCAGGGTAGTTTATGATATCCCGGATATAAATCAAAATGGCTATGCCCCAGATGTGAAGCTGAAGCTGAATGCTGACAAGATGCGGAGTCTTGGATGGAAGCCAAAGGTGAATTTGCGGGAATCCTACGAAAGAATGATAATCAGCATGCAGGCTGCTTGTTGACACAAATGCTATGTTTTGCATTGCATGTCTGGCAAAAATTCAGTTTGGGCTATAGAACATGAAGAATACTGTGATGATTATGATGGCAACCTATAATGGAGAACATTATCTGAGAAAACAGCTTGAAAGCATTCAGAATCAGACATGGAGTGAGTGGCAGCTGTATATACAAGATGACGGTTCGACAGATGGCACATATTCTATTTTGCAGGAATATGCGGATGCGGATCCTCGTATTCATATCCGCAGAAATCCAGAAAAAATTCACGGTTCATTCACCAATTTCCACATCCTTTCCAATTACTGCAAGACATTAAAAAAATGCGCATACTATTGCTTTGCGGATCAGGATGATGTCTGGTTTCCGAAAAAACTGGAGACAATGATAATCGCTTTTAGGGGAATACCCTCTGACAAAGCGGCGCTTGTCTATGCGGATATGGCTTTGATCAATGGGCAGGGAAAACGAATTTCGGAGAGTATTGATGCTCAGTGGAAGATATCTGGAAAAAACTGCTGGAGCTTTTTCTGGGTACATAAGGTATTTGGCTGTAATTTGATGATGAATTCTTTCCTTTTTTTCAGTGTTCCGATTCTTCAGGTAGAAGATCCTCGCATTCAGAGGCTTTCTCATGATAACCTGTATGCGAAATTTGCAGCGGTACTGGGGCGTATTATATATCTTCCGGAGGCAACAATGGAATACCGGCGTTCCGGAAAAAATGTGACAGCAGACCAGAAATATACGATCAGTTTAGGAAGAATTCTTCAGCGAATATTTCATTTGAAAGATTTGGCTCGTCGGCATGTCAAGGTATATAATCACTCTTTAACGACCATTTCACTGCTGCGGCAGAAAAATCTGACAAAAGCGCAGAGAAGATTTCTGAATCGGAATCAGGAGATGCTGCAAAAAGGTGGTTGGCACACTGTTCGGGAATTGAAAAAGCAACATGTGAACTGGGGAGGAAATGTGGAAAACATCAGCCATGAGCTGATTATTGGACTTCGGCTGTATATCCGCTATCTGGACAGTTGACAGAAAGTATGGAAGAGCAGGAAGAACCTTTTAAATGAGAATTTGTCGGGGAAAGGTTTATTAATAATCTGAGTCAGGAATTGCTTTGATCAGAAGATATATCGAAATTAGCGAAAAATACAAATAACAGAAGAGAACGGAATATAAGATGGGTTTATCTATACATCTGGATAAAAAACATGAGGGAAGATGGGTTAGAACGGCGGCAGAAGCTGTTTTTCTGGTCTATCTGGCGTTTCTTGTATGGTACACTTATATGCGAACAACCATGTTCCAGATTCCCTGGCCGGAAAATATAGAGAGCATTCTGCGAAAAACAGGTTTTTGCATTGTTCTATTCAAATTTCTGGTGGATGAAAAGTGGAACTGGAAAGAATTGATGATGGCTGTGATTCTCTGTATAGGTTTTTTCGGCTCCTGGAGGACTTTTAAAGACAGAGATCTTGCCTTTTATCTCATTCTGATGCTTGGGGCAAAGGGAGTTTCCTTTAATAAAATTGCCGGTATTTATCTGGGAGTGGAAGTCCCGTCTATTTTAATTACAATTTATTGTTCGCTTCAGGGAATCATAGCTTATCTGACCTATCCACTGGAAAATGGCGAGTTAAGCCATGCCTTTGGAAGCATCTACCGGACAGATTTTAGTGCGCATATTTTTTTTCTGGCATGCTGTCTGATCTGGGTTAGTCGGAAAAAAATCTGGTATGCGGAAAGTGTTTTTATATTGTGGCTGGCATGGTTTGTCTACCATTATTGCGCGGCAAGAAATTCGACCATCTGTTTACTGCTTTTAGGACTTGGTTCCTTGCTGATTCAGGCTGTGCGCGATATCCGAAGGCTTCTGATTGATAAAAGCCGAAAGGCGGGAAAAAAGATACTTCAGGAATTGCAAGAGACACCGCTTATTACCAGAGTTTTGTTGTTTCCCTGCTGCTTCTCTATCTGTGTATTGGCAGCGGTAATGATTTTGCTTTCTCGTTTTTATAATCCGGCGTTTCCCTGGATGGTACGGCTTGACACCTGGCTTAGTACCAGGCTCAGCCTTGGTCGGCAAGGGTTTGACCAGTACAATGTAAAGTTATTTGGACAGTATGTGCAGCAGTATGGGGCGGCAGGAGTCGTTGATCCGACAAGAACGTATTTTTATCTGGATGTTTCTTATGTGAATATGTTACTTCGTCTTGGACTTTTTGTGTTCCTTTTGGTGCTTGGTGTTTTTGTGTGGGCAAATCTGCGTGCCTTTAAAAAAAAGGAATATGTTATTATTTTTCTTTTATTCGTAGTCGCGGTACACTGTTGTGTTGAGCATCATTTAGTGGATCTTTCTTATGATCCATTCCTTATGCTCCTTTTTGCGGATATATTTCCGCAGAGAGGCGAGAAGAAAAGTAGTGGAGGAAGTAGATTTTGGAAAAACCATTTATCATAGCGGGGATTATTACTTACAATCCGGATTGTGAGCGAATCAAAGAAAATATAGAAGCTATTCTTCCACAAGTTGATCAGGTTGTTCTGGTTGATAATCACTCAAAAGATCAAAAAATGATTCGGGAACTGGAAAAAAGATATCAGAACGTAACAGTTATTTATAATCCGGAAAATCGCGGGGTGGCAGCCGGATTAAATCAGGAATTTCATTTTGCGCAGCAGAAAGGAGCGGATTGGGTTCTTACTCTGGATCAGGATACGGTTGCTTTTTCGGATTTGATTCAGATTTATCTGCCATTTATGCAGGATTCGGAGCAAGTATCCCTTACATGTCTGAGAAAAGAGAGGGATTTTGATGAACATCTGCCAAATAATGGAGAACCCTTTCAGTATGTCCCGAAATGTATTACCAGTGGAAATATAGTCCGAGTAAGCGCATGGGAAAAAGTTGGCGGATTTGATGAGAAACTTTTTATTGATGAGGTTGATAATGATTTTTGTTATCGGCTGAGAATGGCCGGTTTTAGAATCCTGCGAGTCAATAAAGATGGGATTTTACACGAATTGGGAAACGGACAGAGGCTGTGGCTCTTTGGACACGATTTTATAGTCTCTAACCACAATGCTTTTCGAAAATATTACATTTATCGAAACAGAACGTATTTACTTCGTACAAATCCATTGGCAAGACAAAATGACTCGTGGTTTAAGATGTTTAAGCATCTGGTAAAACTTATCCTGTATGAAGATCATAAAGGCGAAAAGTTAAAAGCATGCGTTCGGGGAATCCGTGATGGAAGAAAGATGTAGGAAAATCTATTTATTTTTTAGAGCCGGAAGACCGATAGGGTTTTTTAAACACTCAAAAAGGAAAATGAATGATGCTTTGTTTTATTGAAGAAAAACAAATGGGAGAAAATGTTGCCGGGCCGAAAGCAAGAGATGATATTAATCATATTCTTCAGAATAATGGATTAAGGAAAATTCCACTTAATTATATTCTGGATATGACTTCCCATTCGCTAAAGAGAAGTCGGATGCAAAAACTTACAGATAATCTTCGCCTCCGAAAAGCATGGAAACATGCCTTGGGTCAGCTGCAGCCAGGGGATCAGGTGATTTTGCAGTTTCCGATTCTGCGTCATCCGATTTTCTTTTCTGCGCTGATTAAAAAGGCGAAGAAAAAAAACGTCATGATTATATTATTGATCCATGACCTGGAAATTCTGCGAAATTTTTCCGGACCAATGATTTCTTCTATAAAGAAAATTTTGTTAATACGGGAAGAAAAAAATACGCTGAATGCGTCAGATTACCTGATTGTGCATAATGGGAAAATGAAAGGCAGACTCCAGAAGATGGGGATTGCATCTGAACGCATGATTTCACTGGATATTTTTGATTATCTGGTTCCGGAAGAGGTAGAGAATAAGAGAGAAGTTCCGAAAAATATAAGTTTGTCCGGGCCTGTTGTGATTGCTGGGAATTTAAATCCTCGAAAAACAGGATATTTAAATTTTCTTCCGGAAAAACAGGCTTTTTCTCTTTTTGGTGTGGGATATGAGAAACAGAAGGGGAAGAACAATATTCATTATTGGGGCTCTTATCCACCGGATGAACTTCCTTCTGTATTGTCCGGAAGCTTTGGCCTGGTCTGGGATGGCCCCTCCGGAGAGTCCTGTACAGGGGTTTATGGGGAGTACATGCAAATCAATAACCCACATAAGACTTCATTATATTTGGCGGCGGGTCTTCCGGTTCTGGTCTGGCGGCATGCAGCAGTTGCGGATTTTGTGACGGCTCATCATTGTGGGCTTTTGATAGACAGTCTTTCTGACATTCCGGATGTATTGAACAGTCTGAGTCAAACTGCATACACAGAGATGAAAAAGAGAACGGAGGAACAATCAATTCTTCTTCGAAGCGGATGGTATACGATGCAGGCGGTTCGAAAAATATGTAGGAATTCTAACGTGCTTTCTTAATATTTATTGTCTGTTAACAGGTAGAAACAAGAATAAAAAACCAGTGGGGATTTCAGAATGCACATAAAAAGAAGCCGGTTTGCGGAGAAAAAATCACAGAACCCTTTTGAATGGAAACATTTTCAGGATTACCTGCAGGCCAGGAAATTATCTGTTTTATTTTTGTATATCATAAGTTTTGCGGTATATGGAATCTGGGCAAGCCATGATGTGGTATCATTTGATGCGGAGGGCTTATATTCTGTGCAGAACGCAGGAAAATGGTATTATCAATGGTTTCAGTTAAATCGGTGGGCACTGGTATATTTAAAACGCGTGTTGTCTGCAACTTTTATAAACCCATATCTTTCTATAGCATTATTGTTGATTCTTTTTCCGCTGTCTGCTGTTCTATGGTCTTTTCTTTTTTGGAAGTGGAACGGTGAACAAGATCATACCGGAGACCTTCTGGTCTTTGGCATAATCTATCTTCTTTGCCCGATCTTTGCGTTTCAATTTTCGTACCGCAACCAGATGGATGTTATTAGCATCATGATGGTTATCATGCCACTTGCCATGTCCCTTGTAACAGACTGGATTCAGCATGGTGGCTGTTTTTCTTTTTTTTGCGCTCTGTTTTTGCTTGTTCTTTTATTTGGGAGTTATCAGGCTTTTATGATTGTGACGGCACAGTCATGCGCAATTTATCTCTATCTGATCTCATCTCAGGAGAAAAAAGGGGACAGTGAGCAGTATAGAATAACATTTTTGAAAATGCTATTTCTTGTTTTTCTTTCATATTTGGTTAATTCATTGGTTTCGAGAGAATTGCGATATTTTAATGGGGTTTTTGAAAATTCAGATTACCTGAGCCATCAATTTTACTGGGGAAAACGTCCGATTCTGGAAAATGTTATCCAGATAGGGAAATATGTTAGGAATCTTATTTTTCATGATCCGGAAGCGGGAACACAGTCTGCTATGCACAGTCATGTCTGGATGCTATATGGACTGGAGATTGTTGTCGCTTTGATGCATAGTATTATTGCATTGATTCGGAAACGTGCATATGAAAAAAAAATAGCTTTTAACAATCTGATGTGCTTTTGTATTTTCATCTCTCCATTTCTTCTTGAACTGGCCACTGCCGGAAACATTGTGATTCGAAGCCTTTTTTCTTATCCTCTGACATTGGCGTTTATGGCAGTTGTAGAGCTAAATTGGATGAGAGCCTTTTTTTCAGACGAAAAGAAGGCTGTATTTCAGGTTATTTCTTTTTGCCTTGTTGCTGCAGCGGCAGGTAAAGAAATGACTGTTACTTCAAGATTGTTGTATACAGATAATAAAACAATGGAAGAGGATTATGAAGCTTTGGGCAGAATTTATTATACTGCTCTGCAGCAAGGGGCGCGGGAAGGAGATGCCTTTTGCTTTGTGGGCTGGAAGGATCAGCCGCGTGGGGATAAAATCACTTATATGGAGGATGAAGTGATTGGCTATTCTTATCTGGAAACAATTCCACTTACTAAGAATGAGAAAATTATTGATGCTATGACAGCGTTTGGTTTCAATGTGTCATATCCGACAGAAGAACAGGAGACAGAAGCCTCTGAAGTGGCGAAAAATCTGGATGCGTATCCTGTTGGTAATTATTTTTATGTTGATTCAGAACAACACTTAATTGTGGTTAATTTGGGATAGGTTAATTTTATGTATTCTTGATATTCTGAGGTTTATGGACAGGACATTTCAATTTTTCAGCTGAGGAGGTTGGAAAAATGGGGGAGGTACTTTTCTCGGCAATTATTCCCTGTTACAACGAGGAGAGTAATATTGAGTATTTTTACAGAGAATTTTTCCGGAATCATGATTTTTTCATCCGTCATAAGATTGCCTGTGAATTGATCTTCGTAGATGACGGATCCACAGACTCGACAGCAGAGAACGTTCGATGCCTCAGAGAAAAGGATCCGCGGGTACAGCTGATTTCTTTTTCCCGGAATTTTGGAAAAGAGGCGGCAATGTATGCGGGGCTGCAGGCTGCAAGAGGGGATTATGTCTCAATTATGGATGCGGATCTTCAGGATCCGCCCAGCCTTCTTCCGGAGATGTTCGGCTATCTGGAACAGGGGTATGATCAGGTAGCAACCCGACGGACTACCCGTAAGGGTGAACCGCCGGTCCGTTCCTGGTTTGCCCGCCGTTTTTATCATCTGATTAACCGGTTTTCAAAAACGGAGATTGTGGATGGCTCAAGGGATTTCCGATTGATGAAGCGATGTGTGGTAGATGCTGTTCTTCAGGTGACAGAATATAATCGTTTTTCCAAGGGGATTTTCAGCTGGGTTGGATTTAAGACCAAATGGCTGGAATATGAGAATGTAGAGCGGAAACACGGGGAGACCAAATGGAATTTCTGGTCTCTGTTCCACTATGCCATTGATGGAATTGTTGCCTATTCTACGGTTCCGCTTACTATGGCGGCATTCATTGGGGTTTTGTTCTGCTTTGTTGCCTTGGTTATGATTATTTTCATTATTGGTAACTGTTCAGAACCCCCTGCTTACTGCAGGACGATCTCAGCGTTCCCAGCAAAAGCAGCTGTCAAAGCTTCATAAGCGCTGATACCGTGCTTCCTGCCTGTGCTAATGTATGACATGATGTCCAG
>Ga0256406_1003102_pt1 | contig 21455 bp, 22 predicted proteins | sample RumenRJG_03DNA_FD_185986 | JGI IMG/M metagenome (GOLD analysis project Ga0256406, IMG submission 185986) | Bovine rumen microbial communities from Lethbridge, Alberta, Canada - RJG_03 | ecosystem: Host-associated > Mammals > Digestive system > Stomach > Rumen | place: Canada: Alberta | collected... | reverse complement strand
AGAACAATAAATGTGAGCAATACAACGCGGTAGATCATCGCCCTTGCGGACGGGTCGGAGGAAATATTGCCCATCATGAAGACATTTCCCGCGATGCCGATGAGCGGAAGGACAGGGCCGAGCGGCACGCGGAAGGTCCGCGGCGCCTTCGGCAGTCTCGCCCGGAAAATGAGTACATTTGCGTTCGAGACCGCGTAGGCCATCATCCAGAAGAAGCACCCGATCAGGATGAGGTTCGAGAGCTGCGATGTATTCGAAAGCCCCGTCGCGTTGATGAGGACCATCGCGCCGCCGATGAGGAGAATGCCGACGTGCGGCGCGCCCTTCTTGTTCCGGTGCATGAAGATTTCGGGCAAAAGGCCGATCTTCGCCATGCCCGCGCAGATATAGGCGAGCGAGCTGATGACGGAATTGACCGTGCTGATGACGGCGAAGACAGAGACAAGCGCCATCCAGATGCGCCCTGCATTTCCGAGGAGATGGACGCCGTAGTAGATGTGCGGCGACGCGCTCGAGGCAAGCTTGCCCCAATCCGTGTAATTGTGCATGCCGAGCACGACGAGAATCTCCATCCCGCAGACGATGAGAAGCGAGAGGATCATGCCGAGCGGAATCGTTTTCCTCGCGTTTTTCACATTTTTCGAGATCGGGATCACGAACTCGCAGCCGAGGAATAAGAAAAATGCAAGGCCGACCATCGAGAAGACAGTCTTCGGGTCCGAGGATAGGACGAGCGGCTGATGGACGACGTGGCCGGTCCCGATGCGGAGCGTGCCGATGAGACCCATCAGGACGACCGAGCCGATTAAGCCGTACGCGACGATGTCGCCCGGTGCGTAAGTAAGTATATCTATTCTTCTCCCGTACCATACATTGATTGCCCTCTGGATGAAACTTCTCCACGAAAAAAAGAGCATCGCTGCTCTTTTTCACGTGTGCTTATCCCACCTCGACGGTCACCTCTGTCCCTGATTTGAACAACACCCGAAAGTTCGTGTCCGTATTCACATAGACGGTTTCAATGAGCCGTCGGGTCAAGGCATCGTCATACGCAGGGATGGTCTCCGTCTGCGCATTCAGAAACTGAATCATCTCCTCCATCCTACCGCGTTTTCCTCTCATCTCTGCCTGCTCACTGAGGATACTCTGCTTCTTCTCCATAAGATCAGTGAGCTCCCCAGCCAGGTCATCATATGCCTCTTTCTTGGCAACCCGCGCCGCCAGCATGTTCTGAAGCGTATCAATCTTTGTCTCGAGCTCATGTTCCTGTTCGGACAGGCTCTCATCCATCACCTGGCGTAAGTTCTCTTTCACCGTCTCGAGCACATGGGACTTGTCACCAAGAGTCTCATTGATGGCCTTCGTCACGGCCTGATGAAGGACCTCCTCATGGATTGTGGGCGAGTCGCAAGCCTCCGGTCCATGTTCGACACGCGTGACGCACCGCCAGACTGCTTTCTTCCCGCTTGGCTGCGTCCAGATGATGCGTCGATAAATCTCGCCACATCGAGAGCATAAGACCATGCCTGACAGCGCGTACTTACTGCTGTAGGTCCGCCTCCGCTGACTTTTCCCAGCGCGCATATTCGCTCTCCGGAAAATCTCCTCCTGGGTTCTCCGAAAGACCTCCTTCGAGACGATCGCCTCCTGACTTCCCTCCACATAGTACTGCGGGACGATCCCGCGGTTTTTGACCCGCTTCTTCGTGAGGAAGTCAACGGTGTAGGTCTTCTGCAGCAGGGCATCCCCGATGTACTTCTCGTTCGAAAGGATGCGCCGCACCGTGGATGGCACCCACTTGGTTCTCCCGGCTCCGGTGCGGATGCCATCATGCATCAGGCTGTGGCAGATATCCCACAGGCTCTCGCCGGAAAGGTACTCCCTAAAAATCCGCCGGACGACTTCGGCCTCTTCCGGTACAACCACCAGGTTTCCATCCTCCCCTTTCGTGTACCCGAGAAACTGGTTGTAATTCAGCTTTACCTTGCCGCTTTGGTAGCGGTACTGCAGGCCGATCTTCACATTCTGGGATAAGCTCTGGCTTTCCTGCTGAGCCAGGGATGCCATGATGGTAAGGAGCACCTCGCCCTTCGCATCCATGGTGTTGATGTTCTCTTTTTCAAAATAGACCGGAATGCCCCGATCTTTCAGCTGCCGGATATACTGCAGGCAGTCGAGCGTGTTTCTTGCAAACCGGCTGATGGACTTCGTAATCACCATCTCAATCTTCCCATCCATGCAGTCCTGGATCATCCGATTGAACTCTTCTCTTTTCTTGGTGTTCGTCCCTGAAATGCCGTCATCCGCGTAGATGCCAGCGCACTCCCAGTCAGGATTACTCCGGATGTAGGTCGTGTAGTGCTCGACCTGGGCTTCATAGGAGGTTGCCTGCTCATCCGAGTCAGTGGACACCCGGCAGTAGGCCGCTACCTTGAGCTTCGGTTTTTCCGGCGCTTCTGCTGAGTGCCGGATCTTCTTTTTCGCTGGAATAACCTTCACAATTGCCATGATCTTTCTCCTCACTTTCTATCAGACTATACAAATAGGCGGCTTGCTCCCATGGATCGTCATAGGTTGTCTCTGGTTGTCTCATATGGAAGGACATCGCTTTCTGCCTATGTGGTTCCCGTCTTTTCTTTGGCTGATGGCGGAGGGCGCGCCTTTTAATCTCTTCCGCAGCCTGGTCAAACGTGGCTCGGTCAACGAGGGATGGGTAAAAGGCAGTGCCCAGATACTTTGTATTTTGAAGCATCCGTTTTACGCTATAATGGCACATCGTGAGCCCAGCCTTTTTGGCAGCCGTCTCCAGGGAATCCCCACTGAGGTAGGCTTCGAAAATCGTGTGGAGCATCTTAGCCTTCTGCTCATCGATTACGGCTTTTCCGTCCCTAATTTGATATCCAAATGGTACCGTCTCCATTTACTCCATCCTCTCTTTGAGCCTCAGCCCGCAATGGAGGTAAAACTCGACCTCCGATCGACTCAGCACCGTGACATGATCGACATGCGCCTGGAAGAGCTCCGGTTGAAATTCAGTGAGCATCTGTCCCTTCCCTGTAAACCGCAGAAGGTCCTTTAATGCATGAAGCTCCATCACATGGTCCTTCATAAGGAAGGTAATGCGTTCCTTTTTCTCCTCGAGGCGCTGCTCCTCCGAAAGCAGATCGCATTTGCTCTGTGTATACACAGGAAGATCAAGCAGGGACCTCGCAAAGAGCATCTCAAGCGTCCGCCGCTGCTCCGCATTAGCTTGCATCTCATCATCCAGCGTATCCAGCTTTTGCAGCAGGTCCGTCTGCCGGACCCTCTGAATGGCCGGAAGCAACGGTTCCAGGATTTGGTGCCGTCCGAACACAAGCTTATTCATCATGAGGACGAAGGCATCCTGGATGGCCTCATCCTTGACACTCTTCATCGAACAATGCGCTCGGTCTTTGATGTGCGTCTTGCAAGTCCAGGCGATGTAGGTATCTTTCGCATTGGGGCGTCGGATCACTCGCCGCATGGTCGATCCGCACTCGCCGCAGATGATCTTGCCGGAGAAGGCGTACCGCTTCTGGTACTTTTGTGTCTCCCGCTCAATGCTTTTCTCTTCCGCATGCAGAGCGATCAATGCCTGGACTTTTTCGAAGTCCTCGTGGCTCACCAAGGCCTCGTGATGTTCTTCCACATAGTACTGATCGAGCTCGCCGCGATTTGGGTGTTGATGAAACTGCGCATCTGTAAACGTCTTCTGGAAGAGCACATCGCCGGTGTACTTCTCGTTTCGGAGGATGTTCCGGACAACGGTTGCGCTCCATTTCCCTTGTCTTTGCGTTGGGACATGCTCTTCCTCCAGTTCTTTCGCAATCGTGCTCGAGCCCTTCCCGGCGAGCGCCTCGGCAAAGATGCGCTGGACAACCGAAGCCTCTCTCGGATTGACTCGAAGCTCCCCATCCACGCAGTCGTACCCGTAAGGCGGAGCTGAGAACTTGTAACTCCCATCCCGGAACTTGTTCCGTTTGGACCACTTCTCATTCTCTGCCAGGGAGAAAGATTCATTTTCTGCGAGGCTGCTCATGATGGAGAGTACGAACTCATTCTCCATCGACCCGGTATTGATGTTCTCCTTCTCAAAGAAGATCGCAACATGCACGTCCTTGAGGCGCCGGATGAGTTCGAGGCAATCGGTCGTGTTCCGCGAAAAGCGGCTGATGGACTTCGTGATAATGAGATCAATGAGACCGTGCTCCGCATCCTGTATGAGGCGAAGGAGCTCTGGTCGGTTCTCTTTCCTGGTGCCGGTGAGTCCCTCGTCACAATAGACGCCGACGTACTCCCAGTCCGGATTCTGCCGGATGTAGGTCTCATAATGACTCCTCTGCGCCGCCAGTGAAATGAGCTGATCGTCCTGTGAGGTAGAGACGCGGCAGTAAGCAGCGACGCGTGTCTTCCGCTTGTCCGTCCCGACTTTTGTTTGTTCTATCTTCGTCACCCGATTCATACTTTCGCCTCCTTCTTGGGTAGTGACATGTTCGCTCGGAAGGGCCTTGATAGCAAGGAATTTACGGCAGAAGAGAGGCTAAATCCGGCTGAAATACCTCACAATTTTTCTTCCGCAGTCTGGCTGCTTCTTTGTGACTTATGAGCCCTGCCTGGGCCAGCTTCTGCGTGAGAATCTCCGCAATCGAGTAATCATATAACTGCTGCAGCTCTTCCTCCGTGACCCGATGAACTTCCTCCGGCACCGTTACCGACTGCTTTCTTTCCGTTACCTGCATAATGAATCCTCCTTCCGGTTGATGGGCATTTCAAATTCCTCTACTCTTACTCCCTCAGAAGAGAGCGTTTTGTTCGAGCGATTCGCAAACTTTTTTCTCTTTCTACTTCTATAAGTACGGGGACGAGAGAAAATTCCGGCGTGAAGGCAAAAAAATAAGCCTGGAAGACCGAAGTCCTCCAGGCTATCACCAGCTTTAATTCTTCACGATGTACTGCGCCGCCACAAAGCCGTAAATCCGTCCGGCGATGCGGACAAAGTACCAGTTCGTCCCATTCTTCGCTTTCACAGTATCGCACACATCCACAAGGTTTCCCTTGTGAAGGAGCGGCCAGCTGGTAAGCCGCGGGTTCTCTGCACCGGCCCACGTGCGAACGTTGAGGGCACTGGCGGTGACTCGTCCGACCCACTGAGGCGTCCGGTTGGGTGCTCCTGCCGTGGATGAAGACCCAGCAGTCGATGCCGCCTTCTTCTTTGCGTAGACCGCGAGGAGTTTTGCCCTCGACTGGCTGCCATACTCGCCATCTGCAATGAGGCCATTCGCCTGCTGGAAGGCAACGAGGGCGTTGTAGGTCGCCGATTCAAAGTCTCCATCCGCTCCGGACGGTCCACAGGAGTAGCCGCAGGTGATGAGCATCTGCTGCATCACTTTGACATCTTCTCCTTTGCTTCCCTTCCGAAGAACGGTCGAGCCATTCGTCTGCGACGGGCTACTCTCCTTATACCGGAGCACGTTCGTCCAGGGGTAGTTGCGATAGCTACGGATGAGAAACTCGCAGCCGGTCTGGTCACCCGGTTCTCCGTCCGTGGTCATCCCCTTCTCATTAATGGACGCCTCAACCTCCTGGCGATTGCCGCAGTACATGGCGACATGATGACCTACGCACAGCAGTACATCTCCACGCACAAGCCCAGCGCCGGTTGAGAGGTTCACGGTTCGTGTGACGTCCTCAAACCCGCAGGCTTTGAACACGGAGAGAATATTTCCCGTATACGTAGCGCCCTTTGTCTTCACCGGCACACCGGCGGTCTGCCAAGCCGTGATGACAGCGGCAGAACAATCATAGTCGCCTCTCTCACCCCAGCGGTACCGCTGGTCATAGCCGTGGCTGTTGTCTCGTGCGGTGTGCTCCATCCACTGGATGACTGTTTCAATCTTGCTCATACTCTCTTCCTTTCCGTCATGCCACATAAGGTCATACTGCTCAATGATCCGCATGTTGGCATCGACATAGTGATAATCTGTGGCGTACCCGTCCGCTTTAATCGTTTCGAGGTACGTCTTCGGGTCTGTGATTCCTTTCAGGTTCTGATAACGGGGACGGGAAATAAACTCAAAATACCCCCTGACTCCCTCCTCCATGGAGAAGTAGACGCGGAACTGATCCTTGATTTCGGTGAGCACGCCTTCCGTGTACTCCTCCTTTGTGGAGAGCGTGACCGATGGTCCCGTCCAGGACGTACCGCACTTCATGCCGAAGTAGTTATGGTACTTCTCAGCAAGAGCTGAGGTGCCCCAGTCCGACTCAAGAATGGCCTGGGCGATAATCGGTGAGCACACGCAGATGCCATACTGGGGCGCGTACTTCTTGACATACCCCGCAATCGCAGTGATGAATTCATCCTTCGTCATGGCCTGTGTCCTCCATACTAGTCTCCGCCTTGGACTCAATCGCCGCAGCATCGACCATTCCTTCCCCGACAATGTAAGCGATCACGGTGGCACCCGCCATGATAAGAGCGGTCACCTGGGCCGCTTCACTTTCGCTCCCGCCCATCGCGACGATGAGCAGAGACACAAACGTCGCGACCGCTGCCCAGAGCTTCCGGCTCGTGATCTTCCGCTTCCAGTCAATTTTCTCTTTCTTCATATCGTTCATCCTCCTCTGTTTTGATGGGAAGTGTGTCCACTTCCTGTTTCAATCTCCTCCCGGTTCCATTCCCGCCCAGCTTCTCATAGGCATCCGTGAGATATTTCAAGTTATCGTACTGATCGGTCGTCACATACCCCTGACTGATGTACTGATTGCAGAGCTTATAGACACGCTCATGGAGAAGCGCGAGCAGTGCTTTCCGCTCTGCCGTCCGGTTCTCGCTTTTTCTCTGGACGAGCATCGTCATGAGCGACCAGAATCCCGTCGAGGCAAACACCGCGACGAGGAGATCACCTGCCGGTCCCATAATCCTCACCTCCTTACGTAGCCGTAATGTATACCATGGAGCCGCTATACCATCCGGCGGTTGAGATTGTTCCATCCGTCACAATCGTGCCGTCGGTCTTGGCCAGCGTCCCGACGCCGGTTCCATTTAGCATGCAGATGCTTCCCGTCATGGGGCTCATAGCAGCCGGCAGACCCTTGACGAGGACGGTCTTTGCGCTGATGGCCGAGGTCACATGAAGATTTAAGCTGCAGACCACCATCCGGCCGACTTTATAAAAACTCGTCGCATCTCCAGCCGTGCAGTTTGTGATGGTAGGACTAAGACGCGTGACGGCGAGGTTCGCCGTGATAGTCCCGACCGTTCCGTCCTTCTTGTGAAGGGTGAAACCATCCGAGTAGGCATTGATCCGGCAATCATAGTCAATGTCCTCGCCTTTGGTTGCATGGAAGTCGATATACTTTCCAAGCTCCGTCACGCCATCGTTGCTAGATACCATCGGGACCTTCCCCCAGACATCGGCATTACCCGTGGGGACGTCGTGTGTCGCTGCTGTTCCAAAGCCGGAAACCGTCTTCTTCATAGCGGCGAGATCGCTTGCATTTTGTGTAATCTGCGCCGCACTATTACTCAGCGTCGTCGCCGCATCGGAAGCGGTCTTGGCTGAAGCAGCCGCATTGGTCTCGGAGGTGGCCGCCTTTGTCTGCGCCGATTGCGCCGTGGTCGCCGACGTGGCAGCGGCAGAGGCTTTGCTCGTTGCCGTCTGGGCTGCGGACGAGGCTGTCGTAGCTGACGCCTTAGCACTGGCTTCACTCGAGGCGGCATGCGTCTCCGAGAGTTTCGCCGCATCCGCACTGGCCTTGGCATTTGTTGCTGCCGTCTGCGCGGCAGAGGCTTCCGTCGCAACACTCTTCACCGAGGCAGCATTCGCAGCCGTCTCCGAGGCGAGCTTTTCAAAGAGTGTGATTTCACTCTTCGAGATCACGGTCTCTGCCTTGAGCGCCGCCTCCTCCACCCGGAGCGTGAAGTTGGCCGATGCCATCCGGCCGCCACTCTTATCCATCACCGTGATCTCGCATGGCACATCGCCTGGGGCAGCGGTCATCTGTTCTGTGATAGACACCGTGACGGTGCTTCCCGTGAAGGAGCAAGGATTATCAAACCCGGTTCCATCCGGCTTTGTGCCCGATACCGTCACGGTGCTGCCGCTCGGGATGGCGTAGTCCGCTCCCTCCATCGTCAAATGAATGGAGATCGTTCGCAGCGTCTTGTCGTACTGTGAGACTCGGACGATGGGCGTCACGCCTCCCGGCACCATATCAAGACTGATGCTCTGCATATCTGTCACCTCCCTTATCCGGCATCGACAAAGTTCTGCGCGTATCCGAGGATGGAGTCCATGGTCTTCTTTGCCTCCTCATCCGTCACGACCCGGTCAACCCGGAGGTTATCCTTCGTGACTTTTCCTGTCGTCTCGTCAATCTCGCTATAGGTGACCGAGATTCGTTTTCCGACCGCGTCATTCCACAGCGTTACGCTCGTCACTGCTTTCATTTGGCATTCTCCCTTCTTTCAAGTTCTGCAGATAGGTATCTGCCTCATCTGCGTAGTTTCGTGTGTTGTTGGTTTCCACGATTCCTCTGTCTGCCTCGAGGCGAAGCTGATCGTACCCGGACTGCTTGGCCTTGATCTCCCATCCAAAGGAGAGACCGGCCGTTCCGGATACAAGAAAATAGGACGAATGACGTTCCTTTACCGTACAGGTCCCATCGCCGTAAGGCTGCAAAAAGACCTGGTACTGATCCGTCTCGACTGTTTCCGTAAAGGTCGGATCGAGCGGGATGAAACATTGTCCATCCTCACCGATGACCCCTTCCCCGACATCGCCAAAGAGCGGGGATGGCGTCTCGTAGCAGTAGAGCTTGCGGCTGCCGTAATCTTCTGTCTCGGCTAGTCTTGATTTCGTCTTCGTCACGGTGAGCGACCCGAACACACGCACCGCTCCGGCATCCATGTCCATATCGACAAAGTTATTTGTCACATCCTTCGCCATACGGAAGGAGTGATACGTCATCTCGCAGGACTGATACTGCAGACCGAATCCTGGCAGGAGCTCAGATGAGTTGTTCTTTAGCTGAATTCCTCGCGGGGAAAAGCCGATCGCCTCGCCGGTTCCTTTCTCGTTCTTCTTGATGGCCATCCCGTCATAGATGTTCGGCCGCATGTCGATCATGAGCGGGGTCGAAAGTCCTGCCCACCAGGCCGCATTGAAGAAGAGGCCGGTGCTGTCGATCTGCATGAGCGTATTCGAGGTGTTGTTTCCATACACCAGGATAGAACCCACCGTATTCGAAATGCCGCCAACCTTGAGCGTGCCCGTCCGGATAAGATCGGCGTTCAGCGTCCCGGCCTTGATGAGGTCCGCATTAATCGTCCCGACTGTAATGAAGTCGGCGTTAAACTTCCCATCAATCGTCCAGGCCGTGCGGTAGGGGCCGTTATAGCCATTCTGTGAGAACCCGATGCCGTTTACGTTCATGCGGATGACGTGAACCGCGGTCTCCGTTGACTCCGTATCCATGATGAGGATTTCGTTTGGTTTTCCATCCGCGTTCGTGTTCGTGATGACATGCCCGCCGAGTCCTCCCTGGATGAGCTGCGTGGCATAATCAACCGCCTGCTTTAAAAAGCTCTCTGATTTTTTCTGTGCCTCACTGATCTGCTTCGCCGTTCCAGCTATTGTATCCGAGAGCTTCGTCCGAGCATTTCCCAGCTCAATCGAGTCATACCGCTCCAGGAGCACGTCATAGACCGTCTTCACGACCTTGGCCGTGGCACAGACGCCCAGAGCCGGATAATCGATGGTGAGCGTATCGCACAGGTTCACCCGCTCAAGCGGTGCAATCGTCTGGTAATCTTCCGTCTGCCAGAGGGCGAGGAAGGAAACCGTAAGACTTACGTCCGGGACCCCGATGTTGTTCGCCTTAATGTACTGCTGCGCCCTGGCCGTTAACTGCTCTACGGTCGGCTTTGTCTCAAAGTCCTGGGAGACGTCAAGCACCATGGTCATGTGGTACGGATACTGATCCGCATTCTCCGCATAAACGGGTGATGGGAGAACTGCGAGGTCCACGCCTCCATCCGTCTCTTTCTTCCAATACGGATAGATACCCGTCACGGTGTTGCCAATGCTCTCCTCCTGCTTGAGGTCTGTGATGTTCTTTCCGTAGCGAAGGACCACACCGGTCTCTTCTCCGCGTGCTTTATGGAGTTTGACCGTCCAGCGATCCCACTCATACTCGCCGCCAAAGCAGTCGAGAATCGATCCCTCCTTCCCGCCAAGGCATGACCGGATGGAAGACGGGGTATCCGTTTTGTAAGTGCCGGCCGTCGCCACATCCGTCCAGAAGGAAAAAGGACACGGCTCAACGGCGTTGCTCTTTAGTTTCTGCAGCGCATCCGCACACGTCGTCGCGGGGTCCGAATCCGTCCTTGTCGGGATGGTCGAGAGCTGGTAGCTGATGTGCTGCGCACTCACGGTCACCTGCCCATTCAACGGTTTTGACAGCTTGTAGATTCGAAATGGCTGCGGCGTCTTTCCATCCGATGGCGTTGCGAAGATGATCTCGCCTAAGTGGATATCAGCATAGTGCCGACCTGTGATAGGATAGACCATCTCAAGCTCAAAGGCACCGTTCCGCTCTTCCGTCACCTTACAGCGGATGGCATCCGCCATTCGTCCCAGGCCATTCGTTGTGAACTTTGTTTCTGCTGCTGCATATAAAATCGGTATCATAGCATCCACCACCTTGGCGTGATCACAGCCTTTGTCAGAGTCCCGATCGTCACACCCGTCTTGCCGGGAGGAAGAGACGGAAACTCAGTGAGCGTGAGGTACTGATTCGCATTCGCCGCGCCGTAGTAGCCGTCCATCACGTCGCAGTCAATGTCGATATACGGGTATGGCGAGGAAGCGACCTGGATCGAATAAGAACCGATCACAAGGGTTCCTGTGCCATACACACGGATGAGAGGCCTTGCATCAAAGAGCGTCGGATTGTAGAGGCTCCCGCTTGATGTGAAGGTCACTGTCTTCTCACCGGATTTGAGGAACCTCTGGGGCTTGCACTGAAACTTGAGGTTCAGTGACCCGTCCCGAAGGAAACTTCCCACGTCCGGCTCAAACGGCCCTGCATAGAGCGCCATTCGAAACTCCTCCGGATGATACGTATCCTCAAGCCTCTGGTATCCGCTCTTTGAGAGCAGGAAGTTTCGAAGCCCTGCCAGGTTTGCCTCAAAGTTCTGGTAGAGAAACGCCGGGTAGGTGACCTCGATGTTCTTAAACCGATGGTTGTCAAACACGAGGGACCCATTCCGTCCCGGCACGTCCGTGAGCTCGAGATCTTTTTCAGGGGCTCCATAGGTCCCACTGCCGGATAGGAACAGCCCAAAGTCCCGGCTGCTCCGTCCCGCGTAAATTAAATACTGGATCATGCAAAGACCGCCTCCTTTCGCATCACATGAGCCTGAATTCGGTCCTCAATCACATCGGCCAGCTCATTCACATCCTGTCCCGGCGCGCCATACACATTGATGGTCACATCGCCATAGCGGATGTTGGTTGTTGCCTTTGTTGTGGCCTGGACCGCACTCTGGATCATATCCATGAGGCTCCGGGTGCCCACAACCGCTTCACTTCCGGCTTCACCACCCGCGAGGAGTTTTCCATCCTTCGCACCAAAGATCGTCGGAGAATCGAGGATCATGCCGCCTTCCATCGCCTTTTTGTACCAGTCAACCGAGAAGTGCGGGACGGACGGCGGATTTAAGGAAAAGCTACCTGTAATCCCGAAGTGCGGGAGTTTCAAGTGTGGCAAACTCCAGGAAAAATGGAAGAAGGATTTCATCTTCTCAATGGCCGAGTGGACGGCATCCTTCGCGGCATTGATCGGCGTGGTAATCGCATTCTTGATGCTGTTCCATACGGACGAGGCTGTGTCCTTAATCGAGCTAAAGACGGAGCTTACTGTGCTCTTGATGCCATTCACAACGTTCGTTACATGTGTTTTGATGCTGTTCCAGATATTACTGGTCGTCGTTTTGATCGCGTTCATGACGTTTGAAATCGTCGTCTTGATCGCATTCCACACGTTCGAGACCACGTCCTTGATCGCATTGACCGCGGTACTGACAGCATCCTTGATCGCATTCCAAGCGGTGCTCACCTTTGTCTTGATCGCATCCATCACACTGGACACGGCGTCCTTGATGGCGTTCCAGGCCGTGGTCACCGCGTCCTTAATGGCGCCTACAACCGTGGTCACGACGTCTTTCACTGCATTCCAGACCGTGCTCACAGCTGTCTCGATCGCATCCATGGCCGTAGAGACCGCATCCTTGATCGCATTCCAAGCCGTCGTCACGGCGTCACTAATTGACGTCAGAATCGGTGCCATAAAATCTTTGATGGCATTCCAGACCGTTGAGATCATGTTCTCAATCGCATCGAGCGCATCCGTCACGACAGACTTGATCTTCTCGAAAGCGGCCGTAATCTCATCCCCGAAGTTCTCCCAAATGAACTGCCACGGAAGCGTGAGGACGGTAATCGCCGCAGTGAAGATTTCCTTGAGGAAGAGGATCGCCACGGTCACGACATTTTTGATGGTATCCCACACCGTGGTCGCCACACTCACGATCCCGTCCCAGATGGTCGACATCGTATTCGCGATTGCCTCCATCGCGGACGAAATGGTCGAGGTGATTCCATCCCAGACCGAAGACACTGTCGAGCTGATAGTATCCCAGACACTCGAGAGGAACGAGGCAATGCCGTTCATGGCGTTGGTGATGGTGGTGGAAATGGCCGTCCAGACCGTGCTCATCACGGAGGAAACGGTATTGATCGCGGTCTCAACGCCCTGGCAGACATTGTCCCAGACGCCCTTCATCCACTCACTGATCTCACCCCAGTGCTTTACGATCTCGACCACGGCCACAATGGCAGCCACCACAGCCGCCACAATCCCGATGACGGGAAGGATAGAGGCTGAGAGCGCGCCAAAGCTGGAGATCGCTCCTCCGATCGTATTCACGAGGCTCCCGAAACCAGACGTAATACTCCCGATCGCAGACACGACCTTCCCGACGCCAACAAGGAGCGGCCCAACCGCAGCCGCAATGAGGGCAATCTTTACGATCGTCTCCTGCATCCCAGGGCTGAGCGTATTCCAGGCATCACTGACCGTCTTCAACGCATCCGAGAGTTCCTGCAGGATCGGCATCAAAACCGATGAAAGGGAATTGCCAATGTCGGCACCGGTGAGCTTCGCCTGATTGAGCGTGAGCTGAAACTGATCGATCGGATCGAGCGTACTCTCGAAGGTGTTGCTTACACTTCCGAGACTATCGGAAGCACTCGCCGACAGTTCCCCAAAGGAGAGAGACCCAGTCTGCATCGCATCATAAATCGAGGCACCGGCCTTCTTACCAAAGAGGTCATAGGCCGCCTGGAGCTTTTCTGTATCGCTGGCATTGCTGTTCATCACGCCGGAGAAATCGGAGAGCGCCTGGTTCAGCGTCTTCCCTTCACTCGTCGCGTTCTGCTGTGCCTTCTTGAGACCAGCAAGGACCGTTGAGACATCCGCACCGGATTTCTCGCACTGGCCGAGGAAGGCCGACGCCTCATAGGCGTTGTAGCCCATGTCCTTCATCTGCTCGGAGTTTGCCACGAGGTCCTGCGCCAATGTATCCATGCTGATGCCAGTATCCTGGCCCGTCTTGTTCATCGCATCAAGAAGCGACCCGGCCTCGCTTGTAGACATCCCGAAGGCCTCGAGGACCTTCTGCGTATTATCAATGGACGAGGAAACATCGGTATCATTGAGGTTCGCGAACTCGATGAATTGAGCGGAGAGGTCTTCGAGCGCCTGGCCCGTTAAGCCAAACCTCGTATTTACCTCGCCGATTGCCGCACCGGCTGTTTCAAAATCGGTCGGAATCTCCGTGGCCAGGTTCTTCACGGACTGCTGCATCGCATCCAGCGCTTCGCCTGAGGCTCCGGTTTTCTGTACGACGATATCCATGCCGGCATCCACGTCCTGGAAGGCAGCAAGACCAGCTGCCCCCACGGCCGCGAGCGGCGCGGTCACGTGTGTCGAAAGTCCCGTCCCGACTTTCGTGATCTTATCGCCCACATCACTGATCTTCTGTCCGGCTTCCTTGAGCGAAGCACCAAAGGCCGTCGGCATCTTCTTAGCCTCATCCTCAAGTGATTTTAATTTTTCTTCTGTATCAACGATCTCGCGCTGCAAAGCGTCGTATTTGTCCTGCCCCAGTTCTCCAGCATCGAGCTGCTTCTTTGCCTGCTCGTCTGCCTGTTTTAACGCTTCGAGCTTATCCTTGGTCTCACTAATCGCACTCTGTAGATATTTCTGCTTCTGCGCCAAAAGCTCGGTGTTCGAAGGATCGAGCTTTAAGAGGCGGTTCACATCTTTCAGAGCGGACTGCGTCTTACTGATAGAGGCATTGACTCCCTTTAATGCTTTGTCGAGACCAGTCGTATCTCCTCCGATCTCGACCGTTATTCCTTTGATGCGGCTGCCTGCCATAGGCGCTCACCTCCTCCCATATAGAAAAAGCACCGGAAGATGTTCTCTTCCGATGCAAAAAACTTCTTGTTTCTTTATTCCGTCCGGCGACTCAAAAGGATGAAGTTGTCTTCATCCACCATGTCGTACTGCAGGACATAATAATAAATCGCCGTGACCTGGCTTGCTCCAAAGGCATACACCCCAGAAAAGGCGATCTGATGCAATCCGTTACTTGAAGAGCCGATATACGCCGGACGCAAGATCACATCGACGTTCTGACTATCATCATGAAAATGCACCTCCACATCAGTCCCATCCTGCACGGCCTGGTACACTTCGCTTCTGGTCTTGCCGAGCGAGTATAGAGCTACGCCAGCTGTATTACTCTTGCCTGTGGCCGTTGCCGTAAGAACCAGCTTAGACGCACTCGACTCAAGCTTCGTCACGCGGTCACTGACAGCGGATAGCTCTGAGCGGATGTGTGTCTTTACGAGATCAAGTGCCGGCCTGCCATCATAGGCAGACCATGTGCTCGATATAGCCAGCGTTCCATCAGCCGGCTGCATCGACAGATACAGCATGGTCACCTTGTTGCCCTTCACGTAGACCTTCTCGTTCTGGTCCTCGTATTGTTCATCCCCGCCGAGGGAATCTGAGCTCGACGCTTTGAAGAAAACCGTATATTTGACCGGCTCCTTCTTAAAGAGCGTAAAACTCGACAGCACATATGAGGCAGAAATTCCATCTGTCACGCTTTGGCTGATGGCAGATCGCTTGACATAGACCCGCACATCTCTTCCACTCGCCGCGGCGTCGTAAATCTCCTTGGCCGGATGATCGAGTGTGTACTTGTCATAAACATCGGTCGCCGCTTTTTCCTGCTTGGTCGCATACACAATGAGTGGATGACTGAACGTATCGAGCTTCGTAACTTGCTCACTTATCTGAGCGATCTCAGCGCGAATGTGCTGCTTCACCAGGTCAAGCGCCGGTCTGCCATCATAGGCCCACCAATAGGTGGCAAATTCTGCTTCGGTTGCATCCGCATCCACGCACCACATCCTCAGCAGCTGTACCTGCAGACCACGCAGCGTGACTTTGTCACTTCCGTCGGTATACGCATCGGAATGATTATCGTAATTGATCCGATAGAAATAGATGCTGTACTGTTTGTCCTGTAAAAAGTAGATGGCTTTTTCGAGCGGATAGGAGTTGTCGATGCCCCGACGGATGAGGGTTAAATCCTGTGTTTTCCCATCCGTCCCCGTATAGGTATCCGGCATGTTCACGTAAGCCTGAACGACTCTTCCACTAGCCATGGCCTCATACATTTCTTTGGCCGTGTGATCTAGCGTGCACGTATCGGTTGTGCTTGTATCATCAGATGCTTTTTCTTTTTTCGTCGCATGGACAATGAGCGGTCCCTCAAGTCCGTCAAGCTTTGCTTTATCCGTCTTGCTCATGAGGCCGTCCATGGTTTCTGTCGCTGCAGTCAGGGACTTTACAGAGGTCTCCGCCTCCGTCGCCTTCTCGAGCGCATCCTTTGCAGTCTGGTTTGTTTCCGTCACGAGGGACATCTGCTTTGCATAACTTGACAGCGCCCGATCGAAGGCGGTGAGCTGCTCTTCCGGAACAGTCGCACTCGCCTTGATGGAGTCGCGCACACGGTACTGCAGAATGCTTGAATGCCACATGGCCCCATCCGGGTAATGCTCGACGATCTGCAGCGATCCCAGTCCCGGCTCAGACAACATGGCTGCCGTAAACAGGATGATGATAGCGCCGTCGCTTGTGCTTACCTGCGGAGCCAGGGCGCGCGTCTTGCCTAGGGCAAACTCAGCGGTCACCGTCCCGGAGAGATCGTCACTCGTAACCAGGATGAGCTCAATCGTCTCATGGTCCTCTACGTGTCCCAGGTCGATAAAGTGCGGGGAAATCCGCCACTCATCCATCGTCAGGTACAGCCGTTTTCTCTTTTTCTCTTCCATATTTCCTCCATCAGAATCGATCAAAATCTTCCTGGGTGGCCACCTGCCGATAGTGCACCGAGTCGTTTCCCTTCTCCGTCCACATGTCGAGGACAAGACCAATCGTTAACAGGTCGAGATCTCGGATGGAGATCCCAGCCTCTGTGCAGCGCAGGAGGAAGAGCGGCGTGGTCATTTCTCGCTCGCTCCTGCGGATTCTTTTTTTGATGTCACATCTGTCCTGACATTCTCTCCCCAGAGCTCAAGAATCTGCGGGAGAACCTGATAAATCGAGAACATCTCGAACTGATCGAGCCATTCATCGATTGTCTTCGGAATAGACGGATCAGCGTGGTACGCCATGATGTACGCGACATTCTCAAAAATCTCGAGATCATCGATCTGGAGCTCATCCCCCTCCGTCGCTTTTTTGCCGTAAGACTTCTCGAGCTTCGTGAGGTCCCTGAAAATATCCCGTCCGAACTTCTCCCGATAAAGGCGCGGAATCGCTGCGGAAGAACGGAAGAGGACCGGCTTTCCGCTAATCACAATCGTTTTTTCTATCATCGCTTATTCCTCCTTATTTCCCAGTGCCGGTTGATGTCGTCTTCGGCGTCGGCACATAAACGGTCTTGTACCAGTTGCTATACGTTGTCGTATCCGTAGAATCTCCCGTCCTTGCCTTGACCAGTCCATCCGCACGCGGATCAGCTGTAATCGAGAGCTTCTCCGTTCCCGGCTCAATCGCATCCTCCTTTGTCTCCGACTCAATGGACGGGCGAGAGGACGTGCAGTTATACAGCACGTGGCGGATACAGTTGACATCGCCATCAAACTCAAACAACAGCGCAAACTTCACGCTCTGCAGCGAGTCGTTGGTCTCGATCAGGACGTTCTTCGCATCGAGCGTCTCCTGCAGAATCTCCGTGCGGAACCACTCGGGTATAAGGGCAATCTCGAGATCGCCGGAGTATCCGTTATTTGCAAACGAGCGGTAGTAGACGATGCCATCCGCGTAGAACGGCTTTGAGTCGCCTTCCGCATCGAAACTGATGCTGACCGCACCAGGGATCGGCTTCGGTGTTGCATACGTGTACGTGGTCTTTCCGTCCGTCTGCGATTCCGTGAGGACCGCCGCGTAGACGTTCTTTAAGTTGTATTTGATTTTATTTCCCATGTGTTATGCCTCCATCTCAAAGGTGTAGAGAACCTCATAGAGCTTCTCCGTATCAATCCATGTCTCCGTCTTGTCATAAACCATCTCGTACTGATCCAGGATATCTTCCACCTTCTGCTCTGCTTCCGGGTCCTTCCTATCGGTATAGAGCTCCAGGTGGACCTCCATGATCTTCATATAGACCTTTCCATCCGCGGAGAAGTTGTCGCTATTTGCTGTAAGAAAACAAAGGAAGGGCGGGTCCGGTGACTCGCCTTCGGCAAAATGATCGTAGGCGAACGGAATCCCGATAGCCTTTACCATTTGCAGTAGTTCATCCATGGCCGAGCCCCCTTTCGATATCCTCCTCAAGCTGCTTCTCTCCCTCTTCCTCGGCCGGAGCGATGTGCGGAATGGCAGCCACCCGGCCGCCACCCCGTTTTGCATGCCCGTGTTCCAGAAGATGCGTCAGCTGATATCTCCCGGCATGGACGGTTAAGACCAGCTTGTCGGATGTCTCTTCTGTTTTCGTGATCTTCCAGGAATCCCGGTACCGTCCCGTGAGGACCGGTGCTTTCTCCTGAATGTCCTGCTTCACCGTCTTTGCGGCAGACTTCACGGCTTTCTTGAGGTCATCCGTCGCTAGGTCTTTATAATCTGTGAGCTCTTTCTCGATAGCCTTGTCCATCTCATCAATTGATACCTTCTTGCTCATGACGTCTTCTCCAATCGGCAGGTAAATTTGATGGAGTTGTTCTTATACCCCATCGGATTCACGTAGGTGATGTTGTAGACCTTCCCCTCCGAGAGGATTCGGTACTCTGTAGAGTTCACAACAGATAACTCCGAGCACCAGCGGCAGGTGAAGTCGAGGGATTCCTCCGGGTTCACAACGACATCCCGCGTCTCGGACCCGCTCGATGTACCAACGGTCGCGTAGCAGGAAAAATAATCCTCCCAGGAAGCTACGTGATTTCCGTATTGATCCTCGTGAATCTCATTTTTCTGGAATCGGACCTGTACATTTAAGGCTGCGATCTGCATCAGAAGACCTCCTTCCGCACGCCAAAGAGCAGAGACCGAAGGGTCAGCGTGAGGTCCGTGTGATCGGCTTCCTCCCGATGTTCATAGAGGTACGCAAGAGCATAGAGCACAGCCACCCGGATCAGAGGAGAATTATCATCCTCTGCCTGGCCCAGGTCCGTCCGGCATACATCCGAGACGAGCTGCTCAGCAGAGCGAAGGATTTCCTCAATGAGCGCATCCTCATCATGGGAGCTCACCCGGAGGTAAGCTCTGGCATCATCGAGTGTCAGGTCTGTCATGCTTCATCCCTCCTACCAAATAGAAAGAAGCTGCCCCTGCAATTGCAGAGACAGCCCTTGTCATCACTTGCTCTTCACGACCAGTGTCTTCACCGCTTCCGGCAGGATGAGCTTGCCATCGACACGCTCCTTCGCAACGTAGCCGATCATGCCATTGCCGGCAAAGAGCTCACGGAGCTGCTGGAAGGAACGGGTGCCACGATCGCCGATGTTGTAGTAGGAGAAATCGCCAAAAGCCACACACGGCTTTCCTGCAGCCGGCTCCGGGAAGTACTCGGAGGTGTAGAGCTGATAGCCCAGCACGCGGTCCGGCTCTCCAGCCTGCATGGACGGCTGCCAGAGGTACTGGCCGTTCGCATCCTTGAGGGTCCGGAGGGCAGCGACGCACTTGTCGTTCGACAGGAATGCCGCGTTCTTCCGATACGGGCGCTTGAGGGAGTACACGAGGTCAATAACATCATCCGCCGTCACGGAGGCTCCCGCAGAAGTCACACCGACCTGGGCACCACCCGTTGCATCAAGAAGGCCGAGCGGCTTGCCCTTGCCATCGCCATTGAGGAACGCATCCTCTTCCGCGTTCGCGAGTGCCTTACCGAACTGCGTTGTGATGTAGGACTCGAGCTTAAACGCATTATCATAGAGCAGCTCCTCGGTGATCTTGATCGCCACATGGAGCTTGTGCGCATCCAGGATGATCTGTCCGAAGGTCGCGTCCGTAAACTGCAGCGCGCCGCCTTCCTCAATCCAGGCTGCGGCCGGCTTCGTTGCCGCGATGTTGATCTTGTGCTCGCCAGAGGTTGTGATCTTCGTGCCGAGCGTCCGCATGACGTTCTCCTCGGTCAGGACATCCACGAGTCTCGAGTCCCACTCCTCCGGGACGAGATAACCGCCATCCGCATCAACACCTTCCTGCAGAACATCAGAGACACGGCGGAACCCAGAGCGCATCGCCGCCAGAGCTGCCTTGCGGTAGGCATCTGTAGCACGGAAGTCCTGTGTCTCTCCCTCGGTCTCCTTGGTACCCGGACGGGTTGTGAGCGGCGTGCCGGTCGGGCGATTCATCTCATTCTCAATCGCCTCCTGGCGGTTCAGGCGCTCGATCTCCTTCGTGTAGTCCATGATCTCCTTCTCCATCCGATCATAGGTCTCGCCATCCTCGGCAGAGAGAAGGCCCTTCTCATCCCTGTGAGAATCCAGGAATGCCTTTGCTGCTTCCCAGGCCTTGGCCCGCTTTTCCAGTAAATCTTTCATCGTCATCATAAAAATCCTCCTTACATGAGTGTCTTCAGTAGGCCAAGGCGCGCGTAGCAATCCTCCGCCTTTCGCATCGGCGTCTCCGGAGTCTTTATCTCCGCCTGCGCCTTTTTATAATGATCGATCACCTTATTCGTGATCGCCTCATCCACCATTCGCCGGCAAAACAGCATCGACGGCTTTGCATTTTCCGCAAAATCCGGATCATCATCCGTCTCGCCGGTTTTCTTCTTCGGATCGTTCTCATCCGGGTCATCCTCGCCTGATTTCTCAGGCTTCTGCTTACTTCCATAGAGGCTGTCCCGCTCAATCACGGCATCAGCAAAGTGGAGCTCCACCGCCTTGTTCGCATCCATCCAGGTCTCATTCTCCATAAGCTTCCCAAGCTTACTTCGCGAAAGACCCGTGCGAAGCGCATAGGCATTGATGATGGAGTCCTTCACGGAATTCAGCATCTCAATGGCCTTTTCCATCTCGTTGTGATCGCCCATGGCAATCGTCGACGGATTGTGGATCATGAGCATGGACACGGGACTGACCAACACGCGGTCACCAGCCATCGCAATGACAGAAGCTGCCGAAGCCGCAATCCCATCAATCTTGACGGTCACCTTCCCGGCGTAATCCCGGAGCATGTTATAAATCTGCGCAGCCGCAAAGCAGTCACCACCTGGAGAGTTGATCCAGACCGTGATATCGCCCTTCCCGGCATTCAGCTCGTCCTTAAAAAGAGCTGGTGTGACATCGTTATCGAGCCATGGATCGTCTCCTGCTATTGCACCATTAAGAAACAATTCCCTTTCTTCTGTTGTTAGGTTCGGGTTCTCCGGATCTGGTGCTTTGTTACGCACCCACTTCCAAAATCTGTTCATTGATTCCTCCTTCACCAAAATTTGGCTTTGCAAATTTTCCAAAATAAAAAGCAGCTGCCTTGTCATAGGCAATAGCTGCTTTTACCGGATCAAGGAAATACCCTAAGAATTTAGTTTTTCCGTCTACACAGATTGATGCCGCATATTTCTGGTGTCTCCTATCATAGGAAACCCCTTTGTATCCACTAGTGTTTCTTTTCCCTAATCGCTGATTTCTGGCGTTTTCTTTGTTTGTGGCTATTCTTAAGGTTACGTCTGTATAATGGTGTAAATTGAAAAATTAAAAAGAGCCAAGTGCTCATCTCTTAGGTATAATGAAAATCGACCAAAATCAACATAATACCAAGGAGGATGAACACAATGGCTCAAC
>Ga0256406_1003101_pt1 | contig 21474 bp, 13 predicted proteins | sample RumenRJG_03DNA_FD_185986 | JGI IMG/M metagenome (GOLD analysis project Ga0256406, IMG submission 185986) | Bovine rumen microbial communities from Lethbridge, Alberta, Canada - RJG_03 | ecosystem: Host-associated > Mammals > Digestive system > Stomach > Rumen | place: Canada: Alberta | collected... | reverse complement strand
TTTTGTTTTGACACCATAAAGTTAGTGAAAATTCTGCAAATGGCAAAACTCTGGGGAACTTATTGTTCCTCAGAGACTTATAAAAAATATTAATAACGAATTACGCAATTAGTTGCGGAATTAAGGCTAAAAACAAACGTATGGAAAAAGTAGCAAGGATCTGTTGGAACACGCGCGACTGGAAACGACCATCCGGTAGTGAGGGGAAGTCAAGGGGCAAGGGTGCCTACGAGAACATCGTGGGCTTCGGCCATGAGGAGTGGCTTCTCGATGACTCGAAGTTGATCGATGGCTACCATTACTCGTTCCTGCAACCCATCAACACGAAATCCAAGAAGTATGTAGGCCAGACGTTCGATATTCATCTGTTCACGTTCAACCCCATCCATATGAAGGAGTATGTAGGTTGCATACACAATGTTGAGTGTATATCGCCAGAGCAGGCCAAGCAAGCCTATAAATACTACCAAAAGTGTGGTTGGGTGAAGGAAATGAAGGACGACGTCATCTACGCTGGTGGCAGTGTGACTGATATGGGTGCTGACGGACTGATGTTCAATATCCGGTTCAAGTTCAGCGACGCAGACATCAACTACTCAAACCGGCCTATCATCGCACAGGAGGATCCAAACACGCAGGGTCTGTACTACAAGCTGATGGATAAGAAAGCCGATTTCATCTTTGAGAAGGATGAGGAAGGCAATGTACGGACGTTGAATACTGACCCGTTCCTCAGGGTGACCAGCTCGGGAGAAGTCATCATAGACCCTCTCCACAAGAAGCTACAGAATGCTGTAGCTGAGCTTCTGAAAGACCAGTACGTACACCTCTATCTGGAAAAGGAGATTGCTAACGGACAAGGACAGAAAGTGGACATGAAAGGTCAAGACGTTGAGACAGGTGAATGGCACTACTTCGAGTTCAAGACGTACTCGGCAAAGCGCAGTATTCGTGAGGCTCTGGGGCAGATACTTGAATATGTACACTATCCAACGAAGAAACGGGCTACAAAAATGTTCATCATCGGGCCTGAGGAGCCTGATGAGCAGGACATCCAATATATGAAAACTATTAGGGAAAACTATCACATACCCGTATGGTTCAGATGGTATTCCTTTCAAGACAATAAACTTTACGACGAAATTTGATATTTACTATCATGGCAGAAGTAATCTATAATACCAAAGGCGAATGCCTGGCAGCTATTAATGCACTAAAGATGGCAGGCATACCACCCATGGACTGGATGTTGAAACAGTTGAAAGCATTCGAGGATGAAGAGCAGCGTAAGGCAATACCTGCAAACTCGACGACTCCAATCTGGGACACTCTGAAGAATCACTATCCCTACGGCGTAATGCCAGATGAGAAGAAAAAATGCGTGGAGGACACGGTCAGCCAGTTGCTGGAGGATGGAGAACACGCTGAGGAGCCCGGCCTGCTACTGGGTAAGATCCAGTGCGGTAAGACGGACACCTTTGAGGACATCATCGGCCTGTCGTTCGATCGGGGAGTTGACATCGCTATCGTCATCACTAAGGGCACTAACGCGTTGGTGAACCAGACCATCAAACGCATGAAGCACGACTATCGTTACTTCAAGCCTTCCGACAACCTGGACCAGAAAGCAACCATCAATATCTTCGACATCATGAAGATCAAAAATGGACTGAAGCCTGCACAGGCTGCCAACAAAGTTGTCATCGTGAGCAAGAAGAATGCCAAGAACCTCGAACACTTGATCAAGCTGTTTGCCGAGAAGTGCCCGTTCCTGAAAAAGAAGAAGGTGCTCATCGTTGATGACGAGGCAGACTTTGCCAGCCGTAACTACAAATCTGTGCACCTGAGCCCGGTGACGGATGAGAACGGCAATCCCGTAGCTCAGGACAGAGAGACAGAGATGGCCAAGATAAGCCAGCAGATCGATGACTTCCGCAAGGTGCCGGAGTATTGCCGGTATCTGCAGGTGACGGCTACACCATACTGTCTGTACCTCCAGCCGCAGGGTGAGCTGAACCTTAACGGCAAAATAGTGAAGCCGTTCAAGCCACGCTTCACCAGCTTGGTACCGATTCATGATAAGTATATCGGTGGCCAGCAGTATTTTGAGGAGTCAAAGAACGTGGACTCGATGTACCATCATCTGTTCCATCAGGTGGATCAGAAGTGTATGGACGTGCTCGGTCATGAGGACAAGCGCTATCTGAAGAACACAGTGTCATCAGGTAACATCTATGGACTGACCTACGCACTGGTGTCATACTTCATGGCCACTGCCATCCGCCGTATACAGGTGAGAGAGGCAGAGAACAAAGATTACAAGACAAGTGCTGTCATCCATGTCGAGATCGACAAGAAGAACCAGGAGTGGCAGAAAAAGGTCGTTGACCATCTTATCGAAGCCATCAAAGAGGCTGTTATCGATGAGGACCAGTCCGACCAGCGTGTGTGGATGGCCATGAGCACAAACTACGAGGACTTTCAGGAGTCCAACCGCAAGGGGTGTGCTGAGGGGTTGATCAACGTTAAGGTTCCTGATTATGAAGACGTGCTCGACGAGATGCGCACCATCCTCAACCCGAAGAAGCCTAACTATCATGTTCAGGTTGTCAACTCTGACGAGATGATGGATGAGCTGCTGAATGAGGACACCGGTGAGCTGAAACTGGACACGGCGGCTACCATCTTCATCGGCGGTAACATCCTTGACCGTGGTTGACCATCAAGAACATGCTCTGCTTTTTCTATGGCCGTAACCCTTCAAACTTCCAGCAGGACACAGTATTGCAGCATGCCCGTATGTATGGTGCCCGCTCCAAAGAGGATATGGCCGTGACCCGCCTGCACACCACATCACGTATCTATAGCATCCTCGTCCGCATGAACGACCTGGATGAACAGCTACGTGAGTGGTTCCTCGAAGGGAAAGATAAGGATAATCCCAATGCGGTGTTCGTGGGCTTCGACAGCAATATCAAGCCTTGTGCTACACAGAAGATTAAAGTGTCGAATGCCTTGACGCTAAAGCCACAGATGCGTAAGTTGCCTGTAGGCTTCTGGACAGGCACGAAGACGGCCATTCACAAGACCATAGAGAAGATCGACGACCTTATAACGTCTTCGCCCGACTATGGACATCAGGATGAAAACGGCTTCTTCTCCATTGACAAAGACACGGTCTTCGAGATCCTACGTCTGATTGAGACGACCTATGTGTATGATGCCAAGTTCGGTAATGCTGACAAGAAGAACGACATCAAGGAACTACAATGCGCCTTGTACTATTGTCTGGAGCAGTCGAAAGGCAAGATATACGCTTTGCACAGAACAGATCGTAACCTGAACCGCATCCGTGAGAATGGCACGTTCATCGATGCTCCTGATGATGGTCGTACCGATTTGAGACCTTCACGTGAGAAAGCTGTTGATGTACCGGTGATCATGTTCATCAAGGAGAATGGCCAAAAATATGTTGACCCCAATGGTTCCGGGGAGAACATCGGATGGAATAACGCTCCGTTCTACTGGCCGGTGCTGGTGTCTCAAGAGCATATCACACCTGTGATGTTTGCACTCGATCAGAGCCGTAAAGGCAAAGCAGCCGTTGTCGACAACAGCAGTCTCCTGGATGGTATCGATTCTGATGAGGTGCTGAAGCTGACTTTCGATGGTGACCTGGAGGCACGGTTTGGCGAGGAAGGCACAGAGCATCACGATGACGGATGCGTGGAGACTCGCGGCATAAAAGAGACAGTAGCAACGCGCTACATCCTAAAGGATGATGATAACAATTGGAAGCTGGCGCCAGGCGTGACCTTGGAAGAGGAGCACAACCATGGGCTGTATTCCAAGAACAACGGTGTATTCCCATTTGTCCTCCGTCCTTATAAGTACATGCTTCTCCGCAATGGACGGGATGCACGGGCCGACCTCATGCTGCTGGAGCTGGACGACATGTCCAAGTGGACCATCGAACCCCGTGAGGAGATCGATGGCGATGGTAACCTGCTTGATATGAGCACAGGCAAGCCTCTCATCAACGTACATGACACTATTCTGGATAAGAATATGGGTGAGCAGGACTTTGAGGCTGAGGACTACTGTCAGTGGGTTGTCTGCTATGCCATCAAGAAGGTCGTGAAATTCAAGAGGAACAGCACAGACTGGAACGCTGTCTTCGCTGGAATAGATAATGAGGAGTAGATGAAGGCTACCAAACTATATGTAGAACAGAAGTTTGAGGAGTTCAACCGCTTGTGTTTCAACGGCCAGCTCTCCCAACTTCCCATTGAGCTCAGCGATGCCAAGACCTTCCTCGGCGTTTGCGTGTACAAAAAGCGCAAGACCGCGGATGGTAAGGTAGAACCGTATGACTTCCGTCTGAGGATCAACACCAGAATAGACCTGCCTGAGGATGTCGTCGAGGACACAATTATCCATGAGATGATTCACTACTTCATCGGCGTGAACAAGCTGGAGGATGTGTCTTCACATGGGCCTGTGTTCCGGCATATCATGAATTCCATCAATGAGAAATATGGCAGACATATCACTGTTAGCCACAAGAATACGGCAGAACAGACAGAACAATCGTATGATACAAGGCGGCACTGGCATGTAGTGGCCGTGGTATCATTCAAAGATGGAAAGACAGGATTGAAGGTGTTGCCAAGGGTATTGCCCAGAATTGTCAACTACAATGATAAGATGGGAAAATCGCCCCAGGTAGAAAACATAAGCTTCTTTATGTCGGACGATATCTACTTCAACAGATTCCCAAACTCCTCGGCTCTGAACGCCACGTATGTTGACAAGGATGAGGTGATGGGACACCTTAGCAAAGCTGAGAAGCTAAGAGTTGAAGGAAACAAGGTTATCCGAAATGCCTGATAAATAATGCAATTTGTTGATTTTCAAAACATATTACTATGGCAACAAAGAAAGAAATCGATGACCTTATCCGTGAAGAAGGGTATGTGGTCTCTGCTTTCACAAAGAGTGAGCGGAAAGAGGTTGCTTACCTCATTGATGCTGAGAAGAGGGGCGAAGACGTCCTTGATGGAATATTCTGCATGGTGAGGCGTCCCGAGTGGCTGGGAATTCATGAACCTACTGAAGAAGGGAATTAGGAGTAAATACATGAGCAAAATCGAAGATGCGCATGTGTCCCAGGAAGTCAGAACACAACCACATAGAAGGGGATTCTTATGTACAATTGCAATAAGACTGGGATAAAAATTGCATGGCATAAAATTCGCAGAATCCTGCACCTACAAATTAAAGCGATTAATGGACAGAACAATTATATCAAGCATAAATAGTTTCATTTCAATTAGAGGTTGGAGTTCTCTTAGCAAGCTTCTAAGCAATATTCCAACTGTAGAATGTAAGGAATTTGCGGCTTACATCCTTCATCATTTCATTGCCAATCGTCTGAATGCAACAGATTTCTGGTCGATGATGATTATCTTTGCAAGACAGAATTTTCTAATTGCAAAATTCATTCTTGTAGACGCAATGAACAATGTGGAGAAAAATAAAAGGGCATATCTTCTAAAACGAAACAAGAGTAATTGTAGATATTTTCTAAATGTTTTCACTGTCTTTGTTAAGAAGGATAAGTATATCACCGACATTCTATTCCTCATTTGGAATTATGGTTCACTGATTGACAATCTTTTCTTGCCTCTAATGGAGGAAAGGTCTAAAGAATTTAGTCATCCCAACGCATACCAAAGTTGTATAGAGACGACAAAACCGTCCTATGAAATAGTCAAGAAATGGCTATTGAAAGATAACACCATTACATCCTTATATGCCTTGGCACTGCTTATAATCGACGATGGTTTTAGAAGTGAATATGGATGGGGGAGATTATCAAAAGGATATATAACAAAAGAGGCTGTTGACATCAAAAAACTTAAGACTCCTGAAGCCTCATTTGTCTACAATGCAATAATTGATATTGTACAAGATAGAGCTAATCCCGCAGCAGATTATTTGTATAATTGTGAATACAAGAAGTTTGTTGAAGAATTCATGCCTTCCGGCGATTCTCGCAATGACCGAAAGGCAAGACAGATGAAATCTGACACCCAAAGTGGATTCCAAAATGATATAAATAGTAATGACAGCAAATATCCACTCCATGGACATATAACTACGCTCTTCACTTTCAGAAATAACAAGGTGGCATTTGCAGCTCCATTTGAAAATTATGATGGAGGTATACTTTATCCAAGCAAAGTAACATATAGGAATATGGCTTTGCCTGTGGATGAGGCATGCCATATTATCAGAGTTCTAACTACCTCAGGGCAAGTTTCAAGTTTCGGTATCGAAGGAGAAATTGTTGCTAAAGGAAAGCGATTTGCCATCTTGACAAAAGAGATGAGCCAACTCTCCGACGATAATGATTTGAATACATTCAAAAATATCAAAATCGGTGACAATGTTCCTTTTTCTGTTGTAGCCAGCACTCCACATTTCAAAAAGTTGAAGGTAGAAGGTGCAGAGCTAACAGGATATATCCGTGCAACCGATTTTAAGAAACTTTCAGTAAAAAGCGACACATCTACTTTCGTAGCACAAGTTGCATCTAAATCATATAATGAAAAATTACCATTAATCTTTGGTTCTGTCCTCCCACATAAAATTGTAAACGACAGCAGCATTGATAAGGAAACGGAAGAGAGGTATAACAATCTCTTTGATCCGCTGGAGTTGCAACAACTCAAAACAGAAGATAAGCAACTTATTGATGTCATGCTTGCTGAATATCCTTCATTTGGACGTTCGAAGGAAGGAAATGATATTATTGCGGATCAGGTTATTTATTGCCGGTTTGATGATTCCGGTATAAATGGGGAATCTGATTTGCAGAATATAAAGAAGATGTTGTTGTTGAACAATTTCTGGGTCTCACCCCGGACATTGGGCTCATCGCAACATTTGTTCTTATTCAATGAAAATCTCGCACTCTTGGATATTGAGGTTAGAAACCACACCTTCTATCTTAAAGGTAGCATAGAACACGGAGAAAATGATAGATTTACATATCAGAAGATTGACAAAAACAAACTGACCAGACTTAAGATCAGTGGTCAGAAGATTATGCTATGTGGAGCATTCGATGTCATTCCTAACGACTACGATGCAGACACGACTTTTCTTTATATCGACCGTCTCAACGACTATTTCAAAATCAAATATGACGCATGGCATCAGGCCATTTTGTCAGTTAAGGATAGAACGGCTGATTTCCGAAACCAGCAGTTGTACCTAGAGTATCAAAAAGACAAAGAACTCAAAAAGAGAAGCAATCAAATAACTGTTGCTCCAGATTGTCTTTCCCCTATCTCAGCGGATTGGCAATATCAGAGCGTCTCTTTGAAAGTAGACTTGGAGGAAGAGGAATATAACTCTCTTTGGAACAGTCAGGAAGGAGACAATGAGATGGACAATGAAATCAGGGTCAATACCATTGACAAGGAAGGTAAGATTATGGATCACTGTAAACTGACTTCTTCTGCAGATGGCGACTTCATTCTTGAATTCTTGGGGCAACATAAAGACATTACCGAATATCAAAGAAATGGTGTAACTTTACAGGTCGATGCTAACATCCAGCATTTGATGATTCAATTGGATGCTCTGAAAGGCTTTACACATAATGATGACACTTTGTTCCGCGATTTGCTGGGAGGTCAGATTAATGTCCCAGACGAGCATCTATTTGACGATATTGAATTCCATAACCCGCTCTTCACAACTGTTGAGGAAGGGAATAGCCAACCCATTGCAGTTAAAAAAGCGCTTGCTTTGGGACATAAGGGTGTGCTGCTTATCCAAGGCCCTCCTGGAACAGGTAAGACAACTACTATCGTGGAAATCATTCAGCAGCTTGTCAGCCAAAAGAAAAAAGTCCTTGTATGTAGTCAAAGTAATGCTGCGGTCGATAATATATATCAGAGGCTGCAACCGCTGTGCGATAATATCTTGAGACTGAAAGAGAATACTATAGACACAAAAGGTTTCAATGGAAAAGATTACCGGCAGTTCATTTGTGATGATATGGTTCTGTTGGAACGCCTTCGCCATGTAGCTGAGCCAATAGACCTTGACAGCGATGACTCAATGCTACAGGGATTCCATTATTCCAACGAAAGCATTAATGAGCAATACTCCAAGTTACATAAGCGGTTAGTTCAATACTATAAGGATAACTCGGCAATAAACTGTATAGAGACGACTAGTCTACTAAAGTATCTCGCTGACCAGGCAGAAGAGATAAGTGGCTCTATGCTAATGGCTCAAATCTACCAGAGCAAAGATGTTATTTTGGGTACTTGTATTGGTGTGGGGATGAATTGGATATTAAGGGATCAGTCGTTGCATTTTGATACCGTTATCATTGACGAGGCGGCCAAAGCTAATTTTGCCGAGACTATTGTACCTATGATGATGGGCGACCGTTATATCCTGGTTGGTGACGACAACCAACTTCCGCCCTATGTGGAAAGAGGCCAGATTGAAGAGCTGGTTGAATCCAATAACAATAAGAATGCAGACACCCCTGTTACAGTGAAAGAGATGATCAACTCGCAGAACAAATCTCTGTTTGAGTATCTTCACTATCACAAACATCCAATTTTCCCTGAAGGGTGTCTCGTTACTTTGAACTATCAGTACAGAATGAATCCGGAGATTGGAAATTTCATATCCAGATTGTTCTATAACGGGAAAATTCAAAATGGTGCTGGGACAAGCAAGCAAGACGTATTTATTCCGGGTTATCCTAACCCTGTAACAGTAATTGATACTTCTGGACATAAAGGGAATCATGAGCAATATCTGAAGCCAAGTCACCGAAACGACTTTGAAGCAAGATACATTTGTGAAGAGATACTTCCCAAGATCAGGCCAGTCCTAAAAGACAATCCAGACCTGACGTTGGGCATTATATCTCCGTATGCTTCCCAATGTGATTACATTCGGAAACTGTTTAGTGATAGAGAACTTGCCAACTGTGTACATACCATCGACTCTATTCAAGGAATGGAGTATGATATTGTCATTTTCAGTTTTGTGCGTTCTTTCTCAAAGAAAGACAATCGAAAAGTAGGTTTCGTCGATGACATGAAGCGCCTTAATGTTTCTCTCAGCCGAGCCAAAAAGAAACTGATTGTCATAGGAAATATGAGCACTTTGACTGATCCTGATGCACACTTCGAAAATGATAATGCTGGTGTGAAGCCTCTTGATGTGTTTAAGAAATTAGCTGCTATGCCAACCAAGATAACTTTGTCAAAATCGGAAATGGATTACTTCCTGTCATCAGGTATCACAGATGGTACTGTGCTTGAAAACAGCCAATGGGATTATGAAAATGACAGCTCTCTTAAAGGTCTTATCAAAATAAACTTCACCTATCAAGATAGGAAATATCACTTCCATATGCGCGTTAGCAGCAACTTCTTAATCGAAAAGAAAACTTGTGATCTCATAAACATTCAATATGTTGGGCTCGGTAAAGACTCCAAGCCTCAGTTCGCTTTTAGCTCATTTGAGGACAACATCAAGTATGCCTACAAATATCAATTTGAAGCAAAATGCTTGAATATCGATAATTTCCCGAGGCTGCTGGTAGAAGTGAACGGACAGAGGCTTTACATCAGTATTTATAATGACGAAAGGAACAAGAGACTTTTCCATGAGGGCATGACATATACCTTACAGAATAGTAATAATGGGACGGTCTCCATGGCGTCAAACTTGGATAATTACAAGCGGTTTATCACCAATCATACAATAGGTGAGCAACTTGATGGTGTTGTTACAGGGAAAAATCCTTTGCGGAATGGCCTATCGCTTTATTTTGTTATGGCAGATGGTTTCGCGTGTGCTTGCGTGAGTAGAGACTTCCTTGAAATAGGAACAACGCATACATTTGTCTACAACCAATTCAACGAGGACAAGAAGCAAGTGACTCTAAAATATTTCAGCCAGTATGATATCGAATAATGATATTTCTAATATAGAATCTCAAACGGGTAGCAGTGTTATCGGCGTAATGGAAGTCCAGGTTCCTGTATACGTCATTAATCTGCAATATCTGAGCAAAGATAAAGATCCATTTTACCCAGTCGATAGGGTTGTTGTCCAGATCTTGGATAAGAACCCCCTGGCTAATTGGGCATATATAGCTTGGCTACTTGGCTTTGAAAAAGAAATTGTAGATTCACGTCTGAGGTATTATCTTATCCCAGAAGGTTTCTTGCAGTATTTTTCCAATGGAATGCTAAAAGTTACTGAGTCTGGACAAAAAAAATACATGAACGAGAAGGGCGACCGCCCAGACGTGGAGATTACAGGGTCTATAATGGTTGATGGGACAACTTTAGAGTTGTTGCCAAAGAACTTCTATGATGGTAATTATCCTCTTAGATATTTTAAGTCAGGGAAAACGACAATTCCTCATAAACCGTTACTGGGCCTTGACGATTATTCATTGGTGAGAGCTGTCAGAAACATAGAAACAAGAATTGCGAATTCGCATTTCTCTTATGGGCTGGAAGAAAATCCTAGAAATTTGCAGGCGATAGGAATTGACGATAGGTATATAGATCTCGATGCTATCATTATGGCTGACAGTGCTGGTAACATCAACAAGAGGCTATACTTCAGAGGCGAGTTCTATGATTTCCCCTCAATGAAGGATATCACTTCAAAGTTGTACTTCTTTGTTGATGGTGAAGGAAACTTCTGTCAAAATCACGGAGTGACGTCCCTTGACGACGCTGATAAATTGATATTAGCCGCATCGCCTGACGTGATAGACGAAATCATAATTAAGCGCTATAAGATTAAAGATCGTATTGCGCTTAGTCTATGTGAAAGAATTAGAAAGGACTCACAATACCCTATGGTTATTCATGTCAGTAAAGATCTTTTGAAGTGTGCAGGTGACAGGAGACTGTTACTGGCTGATGCCAGGAAAGGTAGCTTTGATCTCTTTGCTAATGGAGGCGGGTCAATGAAAGTAAAAGTAGAAAGTGACAATTTGGTCAGCTCATTAATAAAACTTGATTATATTCTTTCAGAATGGAAAGACAATCATGATAGCATGAGCATTGATGTAATAAACAAGAATGCCAATATCGCTTCGAAAGATTGGCGATCCAATCTTTGTCTCATCGGCAGGTATGAAGACCTTGAAGAGATAGACCGTAAAATGTATTTTAGATTTTGACTAGCGTATGGAAAGCTATTTGAAAAACGGGAATGGCCAGTATTCTCTCACAATGGGAATAATAGATTTGATAAGGGGAGCTAAACGGTACATCAAGGCTGCAAACTTCCTATTTCAGGATGCGAGGGTAATCTCAGCATTGCAAGAAGCTGCTAAACGTGGCGTCGCTGTCTTTATCATTTCTAACATCAAGCTGGAAGATTACAAAGAAGACTCTGACTACCCTGTGCAGGTAAGCAATACCACATTGCCAAATCTCAATATGCTAAGGGAGATAGGCTGCCATGTTCATATCCTTAGGGAACTGCACGCCAAGTTTGTCATTGCTGATGGACAGAGTGGAATTATTATGAGTGCAAACTTTGCATCAAACAGCATTTCAAAGAATACGGAGACAGGTGTTTTGGTCTACAACAAAGAGCTGGACGATCTGGAATATGTCTTTGAGAAGCTTTACCTCAGCTCTGACATAACAGATATAGACCGGAATGACCATCGGAATATTTTCTCCAAGAAAACGAGACTTGTGCAGCTGGATTTCAATAATCATTTTAAGAGCAATGCACGGTTCACTATAGCCTCAAACAAAGAGGGCAATAATTTGCGTAACTGTCATGTCTACTCTTTACTCAATGAAATAATTGACATCATAGTCAATGCTCAGAAATATCTATATATAGTGACATGGCATTTTAAGTTCCTGGATCAATTACCTGCAATAATGGAAGCATTAAAGGGCGCTATGAAGCGTGGAGTCAAAGTAACTGCGTATTGTAATCTATATGGTCAGGGAAGTTCATCTTTTAATGCTTCTCGTACGGAAGTCAAAAAACTTGAACGAATGGGATGTAAAGTTTATGGAGATGACAACAATCATTCAAAATGCGTGCTCAGTGAAACAAGAGGGGTGGTATTCTCTGCTAACATTGATGGATCAACTGGTTTGTCTTCTGGTTTTGAAGTCGGTTGCGTATTGACTAACGACCAACTTATAGCAGCTACTCAACATGTAAGGACACTCATTACAAACTCAAATAAGAATAAGGCATGGAGATAAAAGAAGAAGATAGGAAAGAATGGTACGCACTGAATAGTTCTGGAAAGTTCGAGGAGGCGCAGGAATTTTATTATAATAAATTGTTCCCGGCCGTGCTTGATACTTTTGAGGCAAGATTCACGCGTACTGTAGAGAAAACAGATGTGTTGTTTTCGGTATTAGGTTTTACACCTGAACCCATTTTGCTAACACAAAGAGTTCTTCGACCAAAGACTCACATCATATTTTTCACAGAGAAGGACAAAGATGCGAATGAGAAAATCTTTGATTGTATAAAAAGATTTTCAATCGTTGAATATACCCTTGTTGAATTGTCTTCTGAACAATTCGATGGCATCTACGATACTCTTAAAGAGCAAATGTTATTGCACCCTGCTCAACACTATGCAATAGACATTTCGGGTGGGAAGAAGTCTATGGTAGCTTCAGCTGCTATATTCGGAAGAGATTACAATTTCAACATCCTATATGTTGACTTCGATAAGTATGACCCTGCATTAAGGAGACCGGTTCCTGGATACGAAAGACTTAACTGCGTGTATTCACCAAGTAAGAACTTACCTGAGATTTATCACTCAGAACCTTACAAAAAGGAAATAAACAAAAAAGACGACCGCAGCTTTGACTTGCAAAAATATATTAGAAATAAAAGGTGCAAGCGAATAAAAGACATAAACTACTGGTGGGCTTATGGATTTGATACGGCAAAGGAAGTCTTTGAATATCAAGGAAGCTACTACGCTATTTGGGATAAATAGAACCAAGAATTATATAGTGTATAGAGCAAATAGGTGACGAGTTCTAATTCATAGGTAAACTTCAAACGGCATCGGGACTCAGCTTACGCTCAGTCTCGATGCAGCAAGGTTTGGTTATTGCCATTCATCTTCGTGCACGTCTGCTTGCAGACCTACCCGAAAAAGAACGGTTGCGTGTTACAGGCGACTTCCTAACGGGTATGAAGGTATGAACAGTAGCAGCTGGTGCATCCTTTACTCGGAGTATGATATTGCGCAATTGCGTAATCAACTCAGCAAGGAAGGTGTTAGGGCTATATTTGCCTCGCTCTATCTCACGGAGGTGCTTTTCCCAATAGCCTGTTGTCTCACAGCTCTTCAGCAACGGCTCATGAATCAGGCCTATCAGTTCAATGCCCTTAGGAGTGGCAATAAGCGACTTGCCTGTGCGCTGGACATAGCCTCTGGTAATGATTTTCTCGATGATGGCTGCTCGGGAAGAAGGTCGGCCGATACCGTTCTCCTTCATGGCTTCACGGAGAGTCTCATCCTCAGCATTACGGCCAGCGGTTTCCATCGCCTGGAGAAGCGAGGCGTCGGAGTATGGCTTAGGCGGAGTGGTCTGCTTCTCCTGCACAGAAGGGATGTGAGAACCGTACTCGCCCTTTACAAAGGACGGTAGTATCTGTTCATGCTTTTCCGATTTATCATCATGCTGGCTGAGAGAAGCATAGACTGCTTTCCATCCTTGTGATAGGATTTCCTTTCCTGTTGCTTTGAAGCCGACATCACCACACTTGCCCAGGACAGCTGTCGTGCTGAACTGACAATCGGGAAGAAAGACGGCAATGAAGCGGCGACAGACGAGATCATAGACCTGCTGCTCAAACTGGGTGAGTGCCTCTGGATGCTGCCCGGTAGGGATGATGGCATGATGATCAGTGACCTTGGCGGAGTTGAACACCCGACTGCTCTTGGGTAAGGGCGACTCCTTCAACTGCGCAACGAACTGGGCATAATCAGTGAGTGCTGACAGAATGCCGGGGCACTTAGCATAGATGTCGTCAGTGAGATAGCGGGTGTCGACACGCGGATAGGTAGTGAGCTTCTTCTCATAGAGAGACTGCAAAGTCTGCAAGGTCTTCTCGGCGGAGAAGCCATAGCGGCGGTTGCAGTCAACCTGCAAGGCGGTGAGGTCATAGAGCTGGGGGGCAGCTTCCTTGCCTGCCTTCTTCTGGATGTCTACGATCTGAAAAAACTTGCCGTGGATGCTGACAAGAGCGGCATCGGCAGCTTGCTTGGAGGTAAACTTGCCACTGGATGCAGTGAACACGACATTGCGGTAGTTGATGGAGAGCACCCAATAGGGCTCCGGCTTGAAGTCCTGGATCTCCAGGGTGCGCGTGACGACCATGCCGAGGGTTGGTGTCTGCACACGTCCGAGGCTGAGCACCTGACCGTAGCCACCGTACTTGATGGTGTAGAGACGTGTGGCGTTCATCCCTAAGAGCCAGTCTGCCTTGGCACGAGCAAGCCCTGCTTCATAAAGGCTGTCGAAATCGCTCTGTGGCCGGAGGTGTTGAAAACCTTCTCTTATGGACTCATCGGTGAGGGATGAGATCCAAAGACGTTTGATGGGGCATTTGATGTTGCCCGATAGCTGCTGGATCCATCGTTGGATGAGTTCTCCCTCCTGACCGGCATCACCACAGTTGATGATTTCCGTGGCCTTGGAGAAGAGTTTCTTGATGACACCGAACTGCTTCTTCACACCTTTGTCATTGATAAGTTTGATGGCAAAGGTGCCAGGGAGGATAGGAAGTGCGTCCATCTTCCAATGTTTCCACTCGGGGTTGTAGTCTTCCGGCGCGTTGAGCTCACAGAGGTGACCAAAGGCCCAGGTGACTTGATAACCGTTACCTTCCATGTAACCGTCATGGCGTGAAGTGGCTCCTAATATTTTGGCGATGCTCTGTGCAACGCTGGGCTTTTCAGTAATGCATACTTTCATAATCCTGTATTCTGTTATGCCTGCGTGCACTGCAGGCTGATAAGTTTGTGTTCTCCAGGATGACATGCACAAACTCAATAGGTGAGGTTCATTCTGGGCAATGCCACATTGGGGGACAGGATTACGGGCATGGCAAAAGCACCCAAAATTACAAAATCAAAATCTTCGTAGGCTACCAGCTAAGGCTGAGAGATTACGTTATCCATTAACACAGGATGAAGAAAGGCCCTTATGCACGAAGTGAACATGACCAAATAATTCTGCGGCTGAGGAGAGACCGAAAAGTTAAAACATAAGAGTCGTATTGTTAAGAAGTGTATAAAAATGAGGTGTTTTGAGGCCAAAAACTCGGAAAATTAAGACTGTTAAGATTTACTAAATGGGGCTGTTATTGTATTTTCAACGTATTCTGGGACAACACAGGTATGTGGCTCGTTGCTCAGTTTTCATTCAAGATGATGAAACAAGAAGCTAAGTTTTTCGCTGTCGAAAGGAGAGGGGCAGGAGAATGTTAGTACCTTTGCAACCAAAAGGGAAAGGAAATGGAAGATTTATCAATGCAGATAGTTGAGGGAATAGCACAGGCTATCAATGGGGAAGGTGCAAGCGAAATGATGATGGAGGACATAGGCATCGACAGGGATGGTGCCATCACCGTCCTGCTGGCAGACCTGCCCCAAGAAAGGCTCAGCGAGCTTGTGGCAGAGGTACATGACCGTATATCCCACTGGCGGGTGAACCCATTTTCTGAGGTGGTCTATGGAGGCGGTCGCACCCCCAGGTTCTATCTGAAGCCTGAGGATGAGATCCGGAGATTGTATCAGAGGCAGCAGTGGTAGCGCTCAGTACAGCACAGGCGGGTCGATGCCCATAGCACGGCGTATCTCAGGTTCCAGATACCAAACCTTCTTACCTATCTTATGGGGAGTGACAATCTTCTTCCGCTGCCATTTCTGGGCGGTGGAGGCAGAGAAATGATACTTGATCATGGCATCCTGCTTGTAGATGAGACCCAGTTCTTCACCCTCGGTTCTGTTGTTGCGTACCAAATGTGGCAGCAGTCTTTGGATCACCTTGTCAATGAAGCGGTCAAACAACTGCTGAAGGAGGTCGACCTCCTGTAGTTCTTTCTGATCTTCTTTCATTATGCTTTGTTTTGCGTTAATATTCCTGCGAAAGAGTTCCAAAACGCCCGAATGCTCTCAAACGACCTTGAAACCGATGGCAAAATTAGTCACAAAGCTATTGATTTCCAAATATTTAGGTACACAAAATCCTATAGCTTAATAAGCTATATCCTATATTTCTATAGACGCATAGGATATGAAATATGGTCTATAGAGATATACTAACAAAGCATAACTACAAAGGGCGTTTTAAGGCTTAAAGCAGGAATAACGTTAAGTTTTTTAAGGTTTAGAGAATTGTTCTGACAAAATCAGACAAAATCGGAAGAAAGTTAAACTTTCTTAATGGACTAATGTCTGAGGTCTTGAAATACGCTTTTACGGCTCCAAATACATTTGTATCACACAGCGATTTGAAGCTGGCAAGCAGGTTGCAGAGTTTGGTTCGACTCCAAACCTGCTTGCAAACCGTTTACTCCAAGCCTTTGATGATCTCCTGCTTAATATCCATATCAACTTCACGGTATCTGTTGAATGCTTGGCTGCCTTCCGCATGACCACTCATAGAAGCTATGAGGTTCGGATCCTTCACCTGCTTGTAGAGATTGCCCACGAAAGTTCGGCGAGCCATGTGGCTGCTGGCCACATCACAAATCCTTACTTGCTTCTCGCCGCCGGTGAGTGAGTCTCGGACAGTAACCAACCTGGTAATGCCACACATCTTCAAGATCTGCTTGATGGCTTCATTATAGTTCTGAGGGGCAATAAAGGGGAAGAGGCGGCCTTTGGCATCTTTGCCCTTGTATTTGTCTATGAGTTCCAATGCCTCCGGAAGCAGGGGTACTTTCACAACGAACGGCTTATCTTCTATAGTCTTGCGGGGGATGTAGTTCAATACACCTGAGACGATATTTTCAGGCCTTAACTTCATCAGGTCACCAACACGACAACCGATAAGGCATTGGAAGACGAAAATGTCCCGTTGGGTCAGACAGGTAGAGAGCGGAAGGAGTTTGAACTCGGTGCCATTCTGCAGCGCTTCATCCTTCTCCTGCTTGACGAAGTCCGGCCAAAACTTCTGCAGATCGGCATTAGCAATGGTCTTGCGCTCGTCAATGGTGATATAGTAAGGCGTACCAAAACGCTGGGATCCTATCTTGATGCCAACGAACGGATTGTTCTTGGTGTATCCTTTCTCCAGCAGCCAGTTGAAGTAGGCTTTAAGGCATTTCTTTTTGTCCACGATAACATTGGAACCGCGTGGATTGATTTCTCGTACGAGGTGACCGGTGACAATCTCTGGAGGAGTAGCAGCGATAAGTTGTTTGAAAAGCGTCTTGTGCTTCTTCTGAAGGTCTGCTTCTTTCTCCAGATAGCGGAAGAACTCTTCGAGAGTCGCACGGTCTAAGGTGTCTATATTCAGTTCAAACTTCTTACGATGTATATCCGTGGCTCTGACATATCCCTGAAAACGGGAGAGGGCACGGAAGACTACACGATAAACACGTTTGCGCCCTTCGCTGAGCTTGCTCTCATCAAGGTAGTATTCAGCCTGCTTGAAGAAAGACATGCTGCGAAAATCATCGGCTTCATTTTCTTCTAAAGGAAGCTCGTTCTGGGTTTCATCCAGGGGAATTTCTCCCATTTGCTTAATGGTTATACCCTTCGTCCTCTCGTAGGTCTTGATGATGAAATCTCTTGTAAGCAGCTCCTGGTGGCCATTCAATTCCAAATTGTTGCAAATGGCTATAAGGCGGCTGACATATTCGTCAAGATCCTGCTTTGCCTTAACAGCCTCTTGCACATCAATGGGATTGAACTTGCCCCTATGTGGGATAGTAATGTCCCAAACTTCACCCTTGCCAGTCTGACGAACAGGCTTGAAGAAATCAGGTCTGACGAATACTCCAGAGCGGAAGGACGGACGTGATGTGCGGGTAATAGTTAGTCGGACTATCACTTCTCCCTTTCCTTCACGGTCGAGCTTTTTTGCTAATTTGCATTCTGCTGTGGCCATAATTATATGATTTTGCTGATATGATTTTCTATGTCACAAAGGTACAAAAAACATGTCACATCGTGTCACAAAAAGCATATAAATCGTGTCACATTAAAGTTTTATTAACATTTAGTTAATTTGTAAGTTATTGATAATAAAGGTATTTTGAAGTATTTGAAAGTTTTTCGAGATACTTAGACATTACCCCATGCGGGTCACCTTTAAAGGAATTCTCGCTACAGAGAATTCCTTTTTTATTTTTAGAATCAGAAGGTTTAGCTATCGTAAGTCACTGTAAGCCAATCGATTTTACTCATTCAAATTGAAATTATTAATAGATTCAACAGGTTTCCTCCCCTGCTCAGGAATGCAATAGATTGGACATTTTGCGCTACCATTTGCGCTACCAAAATAAATGCGCTACCACTTACCTATGGGCCACTAGCACTTATGCCTTTACCTACCATTCCTTGATAGTACGTTCCTTCGAACTGAAGTTGATGCCGACCTTGACAATCCGCCGGCCGTCGGCCTCGTAGGGAATGGCATAGCCCTTGTCGTCGATTTGCTGCAAAGCCTCGTCAACGCTGCCGTCCATCTTCAATTCCATCACGTAGACTGTCTTTTGCGTCTCGACCAATATGTCTAGGCGGCCTTTGCCTGAACGCACTTGAGAATATACATATCGGTTGAGAAACGAGAACATTACATACAGCATGGCTGTAAAATGTCCCTCGCTCTGAGGCGCGTCCTTCAACGTTCCCTCTTGATAAGGGATGCCGGCAAAGAAGCTGCGGGCGGCAGATAACGCCTTGTCCACATCATCATCAAGGAAGGCCTCGCTGATATACCAACAGGCATTGCTAGCTTCAATCGTATCGGGGGAAACAAAGAACGGTATGAACATATCCATCAGCCCCACCTTCACTTCTTCATTCGGATAACCCAGCGTGTAGCGGTATGAGCGGGGATCGTAATCCTTAATGGTGATATATCCGCTCTGATAGAAGAGCGGCAGGATGCTGCGCATGTTCTCTGTCGGGGCATCAAATTCGGTGGCCGGCACCTTACTGCCGTCTATCTGGGTAACGTTGGTTTTGAACTTCTTCATCATCTTGACCAGGAAGCTCGGTGTGCCCGTGGCAAACCAATAATTGTCAAGATGACTTGTCCGCATGGCCCGCAGGATGCTGAATGGATTATAAACGCCTTCTGACTTATAGGAGAAATGATAGCCATCGTAAAGCGACTTGAGCTTGTCGAGGGCTTCGCCATAAGTCAGATCATTGTTGTCCGCTATGCCTTGTATACCCTCCTTGAAGTCACGCTCCAGTTCTTCCTGGGTGAAGCCAACGAGTGCGGCATACTCAGGATCCATAGAAATGTTGCTCAGGTTGTTGAGTTGGGAGAAGATGCTCAGCTGCGAGAACTTCGTGATGCCAGTGATGAACACAAAACGTAGATAAGGGTCAAGATCCTTCAACGGAGAATAGAAGGATTGCAACGCCGTACGCATTGGTTCCAAACGCTCAGGATCGTGAAGGACGGTCAGCATAGGCGCGTCGTATTCGTCGATAAGGACAACGACCTGCTTGCCCGTTTGATTATATAGATTGCCAACAAGATTGTAGAACCTTGTTGTGACGTCTTCACCATCGCGCGTGAGTTCGTACTTTTTTTCCATCCGCGTCAACTGCATGTTGATTTGCCTGAACAGATCTTCCACTGTTCCCATCTTCGCCATAGCAAGACTGAAGTGCAGTACGGGGTATTTCGTCCACTCCTTCTCCATCTTTTCAATGGCCAGCCCCATAAAAAGCTCTTTACGACCAGAGAAATAGGCGTCGAAGGTACTCGTGAGCAGAGATTTTCCGAAACGACGCGGACGGGACAGAAAGACATACTTCATGTCGTTTGCCAGTTCGTAGACATATTGTGTTTTGTCCACATAAAGACAGTTTCTACTGCGGATCTCACTGAAAGTCTGAATTCCTATTGGATAGCGTACCATAGCGACCAAATTTATGTTCTGACGCAAAGTTAGGAAAAATATTGAGAACAGCAAACGATTCTTTAGGAAATAAGTAGGCTCACGGAGACACTCGTATCAAAGACCCACGAAGACTATCTCTCAAACGGAAAGCATGAAACAAAAACCAATAAACGGAGTCTCTATGCCCTCACTTTCCATTCCTTGATAGTACGTTCCTTCGAACTGAAGTTAATACCGACCTTGACAATCCGCCGGCCGCCGGCCTCGTAGGGAATAGCATAGCCCTTGTCATCGATTTGCTGCAAAGCCTCATCTACGCTGCCGTCCATCTTCAGTTCCATCACGTAGACTGACTTTTGCGTCTCGACCAATATGTCTAGGCGGCCTTTGCCTGAACGCACTTGAGAAAATACATACCGATTGAGAAATGAGAACATCACATACAACATGGCGGTGAAGTGTCCCTCAGTCTGAGGCGCGTCCTTCAATGTTCCCTCCTGATAAGGGATGCCGGCAAAGAAGCTGCGGGCGGCAGATAACGCCTTATCCACATCATCATCAAGAAAAGCCTCGCTGATGTACCAACAGGCATTGCTGGCTTCTATCGTGTCGGGGGAAACGAAAAACGGTATGAACATATCCATCAGCCCCACCTTTACCTCTTCATTCGGATAACCCAGCGTGTAGCGGTATGAGCGGGGATCGTAATCCTTAATGGTGATATATCCGCTTTGGTAGAAGAGTGGCAGGATGCTGCGCATGTTCTCTGTCGGAGCATCAAATTCTGTGGCCGGAACTTTACTGCCGTCTATCTGGGTAACGTTGGTCTTGAATTTCTTCATCATCTTGACCAGGAAGCTCGGTGTGCCGGTGGCAAACCAATAATTGTCGAGATGACTTGTCCGCATGGCCTGCAGGATGCTGAACGGATTATAAACGCCTTCAGACTTATAGGAGAAATGATAGCCATCGTAAAGCGACTTGAGTTTTTCGAGGGCCTCGCTATAGGTCATATCATTGTTGTCCGCTATGCCTTGTATGCCCTCCTTGAAGTCACGCTCCAACTCTTCCTGGGTGAAGCCAACGAGTGCGGCATACTCTGGATCCATGGAAATATTGCTCAGGTTGTTAAGCTGCGAGAAGATGCTCAGCTGTGAGAACTTCGTGATGCCAGTGATGAACACAAAACGGAGATAAGGGTCAAGATCCTTCAGCGGCGAATAGAAGGACTGCAGTTCGGTGCGCATCTGCTCAAGGCGCTCGTTGTCGTGAAGTACCGTGAGCATTGGCGCGTCGTAT